>Ga0129310_1003273_pt1 | contig 10682 bp, 7 predicted proteins | sample Go1ome_2_FD_94433 | JGI IMG/M metagenome (GOLD analysis project Ga0129310, IMG submission 94433) | Western lowland gorrila individual fecal microbial communities from Wisconsin, USA - Go1022A metagenome | ecosystem: Host-associated > Mammals > Digestive system > Large intestine > Fecal | place...
TCAGGCACGGATTTTTTCATTTCAGTCTCATTTTCACTTTACTCATTGATCTTCTTTTCTCCGGATCACAAAATTTGCAATACACTCTGCGGCAGCTTCGTCCGCCCTTGCCATTATGTGTCCGTACTTGTCGGTTGTGGTGCTGACTTTACTGTGTCCTAACCTTTTGCTAATGGTTATTGGATCAACACCATTGTAGTAGAGCAGGCTCACCATTGTGTGCCGGAACGCGTGTGGGTTGATATGTGGAAGTCCGTATTTCTTTGAAAATGTACCACAGTAGTTGGTAAGACTTGACGGATCCATAGGGGAGCCGTCCTCCTGTACGAATACAAACCCAGTATTTTTCCACAGACTGCCCCAGATTTGTGCTTGCTCATCGTACCATTCCTTGTATTTCTTCAGCAGAGCCATAGTTTCCTGCGGTAGCTTTATGTAGCGTTTGGACTGCTTGGTTTTTGGTGTGTCTTCGTAAATTCCGCGGTCACAGCTGTACAGAAGATTGTTGTCGATGTGGATTTGATTCTCGTCCCATTCGATTTTGTCCCATTTCAAACCGAGTATCTCTCCGCGCCTTGCTCCGGTTATCAGCAGAAGATGAACGGCTGTTCGCCACTTTATCGGCTCTTTTTCCAGGCATTCGCTGATTTTCAGAATGTCCTCGGCTTCAAAATAGTTTGCTTCTTTTTGCTCGACGCGCGGCGGAGTGGCACGTTCAGCAGGATTGTACTGCACCATCATTTCCTTTTCCGCCTGATTGAATACAACGGATATGAAACGATGATGCTCCAGAATAGTTTTGTTTGACAGGGGTTTCTTGTTCTTTTCGATATTAAACAGGGTTTCTGTCTTGACACCCATCTCCCCTGAAATGGAATTAGCTATCCTTTCTGCTACAACTTCGCCGTGAACCGCCTTCGCGAGTGTATTTACTGAGATTTTAGCGTTCTTCGCAAAATCCGCAAATGTAATCCCCATCTGACTTAGTATTACTCGCAGGTCTTTCTTGGCGACTGCCTTTCCGCCTTCACGTCTAAGTCCCTCTTTTCCGAGCTGACGGTAAAGGTCATTGAGCTGCTGCGGGTGAATTTCGGTGATTTTCAGGTGACCTATACCGGGATTAATCCGCTTAAGCAGTCCGCGGTAAGAAAGAATGGTCGTGTGTTTTACACCAGTGCTTTCCTTTAATCGGATAACATAGTCCGCATACTCTGAAAAGGTAATTCCATGAGTGAGATTGAAGCCCATTTTGCATTGTTCTTCAAACCTGTTAGCGAATTTTTCGCATTCGGTTCGATTTTTCTTTTCAGACCATTCTGGATTAGCCTTGAAAGTAGTACAGCTTGGTTTTATACGGTTGCCGAACCTGTCGTATCCGTGATACACTCTGATTCCGAAACTGATAAGTTCTCCTTTCTTGTTTCTTCTGGGGTGGATATCTGCCATATTAATTCCTCCTATTCGTCATATATATCAAACCAATCGCGCAGAAGCTGCTTGTAATACGCGATCATCATTTCAGCCAGCGGATTTCCCTCCTTTACCAATACCTTTGCCGGCATATTTTCAGGACTGTTCTGATTATGCGTGAGCTTTTCGCGGTTGGATTTGATTTCATTTGTTATATAATCAACGACTTCCGCTTCAAAACTTTCGGTAAGAGCCTTGTCGTGTGAATCTGTATTAAGTATTCGTTCGATGAGTGCCATATAAGTTTTCCATGCACTGTATTCGCAAACGCTGTTATGCTCTGAAATGTCCGGCAGATTATAATTGGTGTCGTATTCTTTTACGCCGTATTTTTTTAGTTTTGCCGTTTCTTCAAGCTCATTGTATATTCTGTCATAGCAGAAAACGCCTGACAACGGCGACAGCATTGCCTGTAAAGCATGGTAACAAGAGTATCCTCCGATGTCTTCATTAGTGAATTCAATGCCGTAAATTCCGCTGCCAGCTTTGTCAGTAATCTTACCCAAATCATCTGCAAGCCGTTTTCTTATGACAGAATTGAAATATCTGTAAGAAAACTTGCTCATAATAACTTCGTTAAGCATTTTGAACAGCTCGTCAGCGTTTTCATCTTCAAGGAACATTGACACGCTAACATACTTTTTTCCAAGTTCGCAGAGATTTTCAGCGGCTTTCTCTGTGATTCCGGCGGCTTCGCTCACAGAGTGCAGCGACCTGTCGGTGCAGCGTACATCTGTTCTGCCTAGAAGGTAATCTGCGGAAACATTATAGTAATCTGCAAGCATATTCAGCTTTTCTATGTCTGGCATTCTCATGCCTTTTTCGTAGTATTCGAGACTTGCCCTGGTTATACCGAGATCATTTGCCACACGCTGCCGCGGGTATTCGTCGCCCAGCTCCTCGCGCAGTTCTACTAATCTTTTGGAAAAAACATCTAACAGGTTCATACATATTCCTCCCTGATTTGCCAACTAAGCCTATAATGTGATAAAATAGAGAAATTTAATATTTCCCTCGATTACTACTTGACAAATTTGTTTATCGTTGCTATAATATAGTTGCAGGCAACAACCAACAAATTCATTTTATCACAGTTTTCTGGTTTTGTCAATAGGTTTATGAAAAGAGGTGAAAAAAGATTTTGAGTTCAACAATTCCGCCGCCAAAAAAGAAAGCCGCCCGCGGTACGGCAATACTACGGACGGCATGAGAGAGCAACCCAGTTACAAGTGCTTCATCTCACATTTTATTGTATCATACATTGGGTGAGATTGCAAGTGCATTTTTATCAAAGGAGAATTATATGTCTGACATTATTAAAGAAAGCAATTCCACCAAGAAGTATATTCCCCACATGGAGAATATCAAGAATACAGCTGAACTGTTGCATCTTCCTACAAACTTTATCAGAGAAAAGGTATTGACGGGGGAGATAGTTGCAGTCAGGGCAGGCAGACGCTACCTCGTAAATGTTGACAAACTAATAGAGTACCTCAATACGCACACCATTGATCCTGAGATAGAGCCCGACGAGGAGGCTGATAACTACGGAATACACCCTGTCAGAAGAAGCTGGTGACCGAATGGATCAGTCATTGGCTTATTCATGTCATATAGGCGCATCAGCTCCTATATGGAAGAGTCCTCAGCCGTTCGTTACAGACAAAGAATCTCTGCCGTCTTTTCCGACTGATTGCCTACCAAGTGTAGTATGTGAATTTGTTAAGGCTGCCGCCATAGCCACCAGCACGGACGAAGCAATGGCGGCAACCGCCGTTTTATCAGCGTTTTCCGGTTGCATAGCGGGAGCTTACAGGGCTGTTGGAAAGCCAGGACATTCCGAGCCGCTGACGTTATATACGCTCATTGCGGCAGAGCCTGGCGAACGAAAATCACCTATAATGAGATATGTCCGGGAACCTTTGGACAGGTGCGTTTCTTTGTACAACGACAGGCGCAGGCAGGATTTTTACCGGAACAAGGAACAGAAACGAATACTCGTTGACGAGATTGAAAAGCTGCGGCGTACAGGCGGTTCTGCTGAAGATATAGCGGCAAAGCAGTGCCAGGCGGACTGCATAGAAGATACTGAAGAACTTGTTCTTTGCATTGATGATGTCACTCCAGAGGCGCTTTCGCGGTTGTTAAGTCAGAATCGCGCATTGATAATGCTGTCGGACGAAGCAGGAATGCTTAAGAATTTTGGCGGCAGATACTCAAACGGGATTCCTAATCTTGACTTGCTATTAAAGTGTTGGAGCGGGGAAACATACCGAAAGGATCGCTGCAACGGTGAAGCAATCCTGTTGAAAGAGCCATATTTGTCCGTTTGCCTGTGCGCTCAGCCTTATATAGTGGAAAACCTCATGAGCAGTGAGTATTTCAGATCCAGTGGGCTCACTGCCAGGTTTCTTTATACTTTCCCGAAATCCTATGTCGGAATCCGCGAGTATGACACTCCCGATATCCCAGTACAAGTAAAGAGCGGGTATCATAGTATTGTTTTTTCTGCATTCAACAGCCGGGTGGTGTTCCGTAAGCGTAATGTTCCTCTGTTTCTCAGCGAAGAGGGACGGCAGAAATTTATACACTACTATAATACTGAGATAGAGCCTAAACTCCGTGACAGGTTTGCGGAATGTCAGGACTGGGGCGGAAAGTATCACGGACTTATTCTCCGTTTGTCCGGAATATTGCATTGCATGAGCGAATTTTCAAAAGACAGAATGCCGGAAAACGAACGGATATCCGCTGAAACTCTCGGCAATGCTATAAGAATTGGAGAATACTATACCCGTCAGGCTGTTTTCGCTTATACGCAGAATGAATTTGATAAGTCCATAGCAGGGGCAGAATATGTGCTGCGGAAGCTGACAGCTAAGCGGCTAAACGAGATCACTCCGCGTGAACTGCTGCATACCTGTCGAAAATTTAAAACCATGGAAGAATTACGAGTTTCAGTTGAGCTTCTTATTGAACACGGATACATAAAAGAAGATTCTCGGCGCGTTTCCGGACAGAAACCCAAGACTTTCTACCTTGTAAATCCGTGTTTGTTTGAAAATGGCGTACCAAATGTACCAGAGCCATGATAAGAAGTGGTACAATTGGTACGCTGAATAAACTACAATATTTAGATCACCGTGATATTTTTGTATAATTTACATACAAACCGATAGTCTGGCATAGCTATTATGTCAGTTTTGTCGGGTTGCTTTTTGTATTGTGATTGCTGAAAAGAAATATGTTACGGTATGGTACATTGCCGGTACGTTTATAATGTACCGGTTATAAGAGAAACAAAGTGCGACTTTGTGTCGCAGTTATGATGAGTGTATGCGTTGATGATTTATGGTACGCATTGGTACGTTTATAGTGTACCGGTACAAATATGTGGGGAATATCACTAAAATGGCGGTAGTCAAAAAAGACTACCGAGAGATTTCTGATAACCACGTGCAATGCCTTTGGCAGTGCGGTGTGAGGTAGAGTGACGTAGTCACTCTATTCCTGCCGTACGGAGTACGGTCATTGTTTTGCTTGATTTTTTTGCATAGAAAAAGGGAAATATCGCGTCGCACATGATAGGGCGTTTGGTGTAGCATTAGCAAATAACCAAATGACTGCTGAAAAGAAATTTTCATTTTTCAGCAATGAAACAATTTTTGTATTGAAAGGTTGGCTATAATACAAGATCTTTAGGAGAATTATTCTGCCATTAAGCTATTTCCGGTATAGCTGGAATCGTCTTGAACACTATATTTATTAGGAGTAGATTTGTTCAAAACTAAAGACATTGCTAGTGGTTCAGAGTGTATTTCCTTGGTTCAAGTCTGATTTATAAAGAAAATGAGCGATAAAGTTAATACTGTACATAGAATTGGTGCGACACCATGTCGCACCAATATATTATTTCAGCAAGGATCATATTTGATTATTTACTTGAAGATTGAAGCAACTGGGAGTGTAACATCATGTCACATTTATTCCCATCATCATATTGTAATGTTCGATTTGCCCCATTTCAATAAAAATTTGTTTAAACACACTATAATATGGTTCAACATCATCTGTCGATAATCTTGCAGTATAGTCGTCAAATATTGAGTGTGAACCATCATTTATTAGAGATATCAATGATTTGCCTATCAGTTTATCGGAACCTTGAAGCTTATCAACACATGTTTCATAATTGGTTTTACCGATAACTTTGAAATAATGCTCAAGGATTCTTCGCATGGTGTTGCATATTGTGTTTGCAGAGGATTGGTGATTTTTTATATCGTCCCACAATAATTCATAGGTGCTTGTTATTGGATTATTTGAACATTCTTCAATATGACTGATGTTATTATTTTTCCTTATAACAAAATAAGCCACTATTCCATTGGATTTGGATAATGTATCACGGCTTCCCCAGTATGTTACTTCTTTATGAAAATAGGCGTTGTGCGTCAGGACAAGCATTTGGCATATTTTATCTTTGTTGTTTCTGCACCTTGTTAAAAGGTCCTTTACGAGTGTTGAAACAATATATAATACGTTACTGTCCATGCTTGAGATAGGGTCATCTATTACTATTATTTTGTCACGCTGTGTTTCGTTTTGGTTTAGGCTGCCAAGGCATATGTAATAGAAGTACAGAAATGAAATGAAATTTGCTTCTCCCTCGCTTAATGTATCTTGCACATCGGATTTATCAGAAGGCCTGATGATTTTATAGGTGCCTTCCTGTGAAGTGTTTTCAGCAAGCTCAAAGCTTTCAAAACCAAAGCTTTTAAGAACCTTATTTATGCTTGTAATGGTAGGTTTTATACTAGTGATTTTGGCTTTAATTTGAGTAATTTGATTGTTCGCGTTTGTTTTATTCTTTTCAAAAGAGTCAATGTTATTTTTTGTTCCCTCCAGTCCTTTTTGAGTGTTATGTATAGATGTGTCGGTTCTGTTAATGCTTTCCTTTAAATCGGACAAATAGGAGAATATAATGAGGTCTTTGCATTTCTCTTTAGCTTTTTTGTCTAGAAGAGAGGTATTCCATTTAGTAATCCTATCATTGATATCGCGAGTTTTATTCTGGATGTCACTAATGTTATTGACTATTGGAGAAAGATAAACTTGCTGAGACGGAGAGTTCACTTTCTGCTCAATCTTTGCAAGATTTCGTTCAATTTCAGTTCTCAGCGTCTGAACTAAATCACATAAACCGGAATAATCAATAAGATCATCTTTGTCCGGTATTATTGATTCATAACTTTCAAGAGTTTCTTTGAACTTCAAATATGCTTGCTGGTATTTGTAGAGCTGTTCACATTTATTTTTGTAGGTTTCGTCAAAGTACTCCTCTATTTCATGCTGTATTTCATCTGTCATATTCTGTTGGCAATACGGACACTTGCCATTAGAGATATGAGCGAAATCAATTCCGTGTTTTACCCAATCACCGGATTTAAGCTGAGTAATTAATCCACCAATTTGTAGATTTGAATTACCAATAATTATTTCTTCTAAAATTGAAGTTTTCTCAAGCTGGGGAACTAAGCTGACATCCAGTTCGGGGATTTGGGCTATCTGGGTGCGAGAAGAATTAAAGAGGGCAATATATTCTTTTTGAAGCTGCTCTAGTGGCGGAACGTTCTCATGTTCATAATTCAGTATTACTTTTTTGCATTTCTCGACAAATTTTGCCTTACTATTTCCATAGCCGCTTACTGTTTCAGGAAATGTTTTCTCTAATTTTTGCTTTATTGTCCAACACATATTGTTTAGTTCTTTGGTCTGCTTATTCATATCATTTTCCAGTCTATTTTTTACTGTTTTTAAACCATCTAATTTTGTGTCATAACCTTTGATTGTACCAGTGAGTTCATCTATATCTTTTTGAAATTTTATTGCATCTTCACCTAAAGTAAAGACACCCTTTAATTCAGAACTCATTTCAATGCTGTCATTTATGAAGTTTCTGTTGAACACCATTATATTTGGTTCGCTTGAATCATTATAATCTACAGATTGGCTTGAAATATCTTTGCCATAATCGCCTCTTAATATTTTGGATATAGTGGTTTTTCCGGTCCCGTTTCCTCCAAAAAAATAGTTGATTTTTTTCAAAGATATTTCAACAGGTTCCGTATATGTTGCAATTCCATCGAGTTTAATTTTGCTAATCATGTTATTTTACACCTTTCTAAAAACTGTTTTTTATAAATAGTAACACATATATTTGTAAATGTCAATATTATTCGACAGCATTCGACTTCATTTTTGTTTTTTATACTTTCATTACAAATTCAGGATATACTTTTTGTGAATTATAATTGCATATCACAACTTTGTAATATGCAAAGAAGATACCAACAATACTTTTTATGGACTATTATTATATTGAAATCTCCAGAAATATGTGATATAATTATATTGGATATACTATTTGAAAAGAATAGATCATTTCAAAACAATTGAGGTAATTATATTTCATGAAAAAAGTATTGAACAAAACATTAAAAGTCGTCCTGATAATTATTGCTATCATCGTATTGTTTGTGATAGTTTCTTTCGTTCGTCATAAAATATGCATTTCCAACGAAAAAGACCTGCTAACTCCGTTAGGCGAACTTGTGGAAGTCAACGGTCACAATATGAGCGTATACACGGAGGGCAGTGGCGACAAAACTCTTGTCTTCATGTCTGGAGGTGGAACCTGCTCGCCGATATTGGATTTCAAGTCACTGTATTCGCTGTTGAGCAATGAGTATAAGATCGCGGTAGTGGAAAAGTTCGGCTACGGTTTCAGCGATGTTGTTGATGAAGCCAGAGATATAGACACAATGTTAAGCGAAACCAGAATGGCGCTGAAAAAAGCAGATGTTAAAGGTCCGTATGTGCTTTGCCCACATTCGATGTCTGGATTAGAGGCTTTATACTGGGCGCAGAAGTACCCCGAAGAGGTCGAGGCAATTGTCGGATTGGATATGGCTGTACCGGACTATTATGATGAAATGAATATCAGCATTCCTATATTAAAGCTAGGACAATATAGCGCTGCACTAGGCATTACAAGATGGATCCCCGGTCTTGCAGAAAGCGACTCCATCAAATATGGAACGCTGTCTGACAAGGAAAAAGAAATTTACAGAGCTTTATTCTATCAAAGGACGGCAACCGTAACGATGATAAACGAAGCCAAAGTTGTAAAAGACAATGCGAATGTTGTAAAGAAAAACGGTATTCCGCAGGTGCCTATGTTATTGTTTATCTCTGACGGCTCGGGTGGAACAGGTTTTACTAAAGAAAAGTGGAGAAGCATTCCCGAAGAATATATTTCGGGTTCTGACAACGCCGACTATATTGAATTAGACTGTCCTCATTATGTCCATGATTATGAGTTTGAGGAGATAAGCAAAGAAATTAGAAACTTCATTAATTAAGAATACGCGGTTCAGATTCCGTCATGATCGGTGACACAAATAAAAAGGGGGGTCCTTATGAAAAAAGCAACAGTAATAACATTTGTATTGGCATTTGCGCTTTCACTCTGTGGGTGTAAGGCAGAACAGACTGCCCAATCGCCGCAGGCTGCAGCTTCCGGCATTGATATGACATCTGAAATATCCACAGAGTTTTCGGATACTATTGAATCTGCACCCCAAAGCGCGGAAATATCCGATGAAGATAAAAAAAACGACAGTCTTTATCCGCCGGATTTTTATTCACAGGCAATACCGCCGGAAGAAAAATCGTGTGAATTTTATACATTCAGAACAAATCCGCAAATATTCTCGTGCGATATTTCAGATAATAACCTGACGGATAATGAAAAAATCGAAGCGGCTGCTAAGATTTTGGCTGAAGAATATATCAAGTCATTTAGTGAATTGTCTGATAAATATTCATTCCACATTTTGGAGTATCGAAATGTGTCGGTTGATTTTCTTGAACATACCGTTGATCGCCGTTCGCCTGACACGGAGCACTATTCAATCTCGAACAGCATCGGTGATATGGAAGTATCGGAAAATACATGGGTGATTGACTTCAATGCGGAAATTAGGTTTTCGGGCAGCTTTGGTTTTGTCAGCTCAACAGAACTTGGTGGAGAAAATGCATGGAACAGCATTCCGGACCAGGGTATGAGCGAAAAATATCTGCTGTATAGGCAGGACGATGTTTTTTATCTGTGGTCCCGTGATGTTTATCATTATGAAAGATTAAAAACGAAGTGATTTTTTGAAATGAAAGGAAGTTTTATCTCGCGATTAATTTGGCTAAAAAAGCACTAATTGTTCAATAAGCTTAACATCTTTTACAATACCTTGTTCGGCAGAGGACGGCTGCTTGACATTCAAAGAAAATAATGCTATAATATAACTACTTTGAAAGGCAGGTGAATGATATGAAAACAACCACAAACCGTAGCGGGAATATATCATTCACACCTGTGTACTTAATATCACGGTAAATCGAATGGTGAAATTCAAGTGTTCCCGTTATCGGGGACATTTTTTTGTTATAAAGGAGAATACATGAGCGATTTGAATTTTATCGGCGTTACCGAAGAAAACCGCAGCGAATTTCACCGCCTAATGCAGCGGTATGCAAAGGAACTCGACGAGCACCAAAACCGCACCACCGACCCCGAAATGCTTAGAAAATGGACGGACAGGATAATCGAAAAGCAGTCCGAGTGCGGCAAGTATCTCAACTTGTTCTACTCTGATGGTATTGCCGCAGGCTTCTTTTTTGGCAGGATTGACCTCCCGGGCGATAAGGGCTTCACAAAGGAGGGATGGGGCTGCATAGTGGAATTCTATGTCATTCCCGAATGCAGAGCAAAAGGCTGCGGCAGGGAGATGTTCCTGCATTTGCAGGCTATGTTCAGAAAAGACGGCGCAAAGAAAATGTATCTCACCGCCGACCCCGTCACGGGAAAACCGTTTTGGGAAGCTATGGGTTTCATCGGAACAGGCGAAATAAACCCTGAAAACGGTCAGCAAATATATGAAAAGGCAATTCCGGATGAAGCGATTTCTTTTTCTGTAAGAGAATTTATCGACCTGGAAACCGCCCGAAAAATTGCGCAGGCGCAATGGAATGCCCCCGAACAGTACGACGGTATCGTACATTTTACATTCAGCGGAAAGACAGAAACAGACTGCTTCAATGTCATCGCACAGAACGAGGCTGGCGATGTGGTGGGAAGATTATTCTGCCTGCAA
>Ga0129310_1003275_pt1 | contig 10675 bp, 9 predicted proteins | sample Go1ome_2_FD_94433 | JGI IMG/M metagenome (GOLD analysis project Ga0129310, IMG submission 94433) | Western lowland gorrila individual fecal microbial communities from Wisconsin, USA - Go1022A metagenome | ecosystem: Host-associated > Mammals > Digestive system > Large intestine > Fecal | place...
CAGCGGTCTTAAAAGCAGACCTTTTTCAAGAGCCTTTTTGTAAATGCTGTAACCAGTTCTTAGACCGCCGTCAAAGCCTTCCTTTGTTGACGGATCTTTTACAAGCTCCATTGCGTTTATCAGACCGAGATGACGTATCTCGCCCATGTGCTTGTAATCACCAAGCCGCTCGTTGAGCTTGTTGTTCAGATAGACCGCTCTCTTCTGAGCGTTTTCAAGTATGTTTTCCTCACGGAAAAGTTTCTGCACAGCCAGTGCGCAGGCACAGCCGAGTGGATTTCCCGAATAGGTGTGTGAGTGCATAAAAGCCTTTCCCTCGCTGTAATCTGCATAGAATGCGTCATATATCTCCTGCGTGGTTATGGTTATCGCCATAGGCATATAGCCGCCTGTAAGTCCCTTTGAGATGCACATAATGTCAGGGCTTACGCCTGCGTGATCGAAAGCGAACATCTTTCCTGTACGTCCGAATCCTGTTGCTATCTCGTCCGCAATGAGAAGAACGTCATACCTGTCGCAAAGCTCACGGAGCTTTTTGAGGTAGAGAGCAGGGTACATCTTCATTCCTGCACTGCCCTGAAGAAGCGGCTCAACGATAACTGCGGCTGTTTCGTCCGCATAGCGTTCAAAGTCCTTTTCAGCGTGTTCAAAACATTCGCACTGACAGCAGTCACGGCATTTTCCGTATGGACATCGGTAGCAGTCAGGCGCTTGTATCCTTATGGTGTCCATAAGCATCGGCTTGTATATCTTTGCATAAAGATCCATTGTACCCACAGAGAGCGCACCTATTGTTTCGCCGTGATAGCCATCGCTCAGGCACATAAAACGCTTTTTCTTAGGCTTGCCAGTCTGATACTGATACTGAAAAGCCATTTTCAGAGAACATTCCACCGCCGCAGAACCGTTGTCCGAAAAGTTGAACTTGCATAGTCCTTTCGGGATTATCTCCATAAGCTCTTCGCACAGCTTTATTGCAGGCTCATGAGAGAAGTTTGCGAAAATAACGTGTTCAAGCCTGTCAATCTGCTCCTTTACCGCCGCATTTATTGCAGGGTTGCAGTGACCGAGAAGATTGCACCACCAGCTTGAAACTATGTCTATATATTCCTTGCCGTCCTTGTCATAAAGCTTTACACCAGAACCGTGATCGACGATAATAGGTTTAAGCTCTTCATAATCCTTCATCTGTGAGCATGGGTGCCAGATGTATTTCAGATCCTGCTCAACAAGCTGTTTTGTACTGTAACTGTCCATTTTATCATATCTCCTTATAAAGGGAAAGCAGCATCTTTTCGTCGATGTCGATATCCTTGTCGCCTATTTTTACATATGCGCATACAGGTATTGAGGTAAGCTCCTGCATCATTTTTGCGTTGTCCTCCTGCATAACTCCGCCTGTCCAGTTGTTTAAAACTATGCCCGATATAGGTATATTTCTGTTTTTAAGATATTCCACCGTCAGCACAGTGGTGTTTATCGAACCGAGTTTAGGTTCTGTAACTATGATAGTCGGCAGTTTGAACTCTTTTATGATATCTTCAAGGAATATCTTTTCATTGTCGTCATATCTGATAGGACACATTATTCCCCCTGAGCCTTCCATTGTGACATAATCGTAGGCTCCCTTTACACGTTCAAAGCCTTTTTTCACAACGGACATCTCCACAGGATCTCTCTCGATCTGCGCTGCAAGGTGAGGTGACAGCGCATTTTTATAAATGTACGGCACAAGCATATCCAGCGGTTCGCCTATGTTGGCAACAGTGTTTACATAGCCTGCGTCACTTTCCTCCACCGACTCTGCACCGCTGAGCGCAGCTTTATAGTAGCCTGCGTTTATGCCCATTTCTCTGAGCTTTTTTACGATAAGCGCTGTAACGTATGTCTTTCCGTCATCTGTACCTGTGGCTGTGACGAACAGCCCTTTTGAAATTTTACCCATTATCCCGCTCTTTTCTTTTTTATTTTATCCCTTGTATTTTTATATTACTTTTGTTCACACGTTTGAAAGACCGACCTTGTAACCAAGTCTGTCAAGGGTAAGCATATCTTTCTCAATGGTTATTCCCTGTGTGGTGAGCATATCGCCTGTTATAGCGGCATTTGCTCCCGAACAGAAAAGCTTTTCTCCCTTGTCAGGCATAAGTCCTCTTCCGCCTGCAAGTCTTATAAATCCGTCAGGGATAATAAAGCGGAAGATCGCAGTAGTTCTTGCCATTTCCTCGGTGGAAAGGACCTTGTTGTTTTCAAGTGGTGTGTGTGGGATAGGGTTGAGCATATTTACAGGGATAGATCTTACACCAAGCGCTCTTGCCTGAAGTACCATATCTATTCTGTCCTCCATAGTTTCGCCAAGTCCCATTATTCCGCCGCTGCATATTTCAAGTCCTGCCGCCTTTGCAGCGTTGATAGCAGCTATCTTGTCGGCATAGGTGTGGGTCGTGCATATCTGTGGGAAAAATCTTTCAGAGGTTTCGAGATTGTTGTGTACACGCTGAACGCCTGCGTCTTTCAGTTTTCTGAAATTCTTTTCGTCAAGAAGTCCGAGAGAAACGCAGATAGATATAGGACAGACCTTTTTTATCTCTCTTATGCTGTCGCAAAGCTTGTCTACCTCGCTGTCTGAAAGCTTTCTGCCCGAACATACGATAGAGTATCTCGGAACGCCTCTTTCGTAGTTGTAAAGCGCCTGTTCAAGTATCTTGTCTGTATCAAGCAGAGGATATTCCTCAATGCTTGTGCAGTAGTGAGCAGACTGAGCGCAGTATTTGCAGTTTTCAGAGCAGCGTCCGCTCTTTCCGTTTATAATGGTACACATATCAAATGTGTTTGAGCAGAACTTTTCCCTTATCTCGTTTGCGGTATCGCAAAGCTCCTCGAAAGGAGCGTCGATAAGCGATATCGCCTCATCTCTTGTAATAAGTTCTCCGCCGTATATTTTCTCTTTAAGTTTCTTTATTGTGTTGTTCATATTAAATGTCCTCTGTTATTATCTGCGGTATTTTGATGTGATAGGTATAAGTCTTTTTCCGATAAGTGTGCCTAAGAAGCAGAATGCAATATCTCCCGGAACGACCAGCAGGAAGCAGTGAAGTATAAGCGCCCATACTCCGATCGGTGTTCCGCCTACCCAGTAGTTTGAAACTATGTAACAGTGAATAAGACCTAATGCATAAACTATGCCCATTCCTGCAAAGTTTGCCGCAAGTATCCTCTTGTATGACGGGTTCTTAACTGCGTTTGCGATCTTGCCTGTAACATAAGTGCCTATGATAAATCCGATAAGATATCCGAAACTTGGTTTAAAAATATAGTAAAGTCCGCCGCCCTCTGTGAATATCGGAACGCCCAGAAGTCCCAGAACCACATATGCGCCTACGCTTGCCGCACCGTATCTTCCGCCGAGTATGATCCCTGCCAGCATTGTGATAGGGTACTGTAAAGTGAAAGGCACAACAGGTATCGGTATCCTTATAAAAGCGCCTACCGCAGTAAGAGCGGTGAAAACTGCACACATACATATCATAACGGTCTTGTTGTTGCTTTTGGCGGGTGAGTTTGGTGTGTTTCTTGTGTCAGTCATAATTTTTTCTCCGTTTCCTGTTTATTAGTTCTGAGCCTTTCTTATGCTTATCTCGCCTGTGGAGATAGTATGCTCAGTTGAGTCCTCAAATCGTGCTATAAGCCTGCATTCGTTGTCCACGTCAATCATGGTGGCAGGGATAGTTTCTTTCGGCGAGATAATGTTTATCTTCTCGTTCCTCCACATAAGACGCTTTCTGTACCCCTCCATATAGGTGTGTTCATCAAGCTCGTGGTAGTATTTCATAAAGCGCTTTATCAGCTCTGCCGCAAGCCTGTTTCTCAGATCACCCTCACGGCGGTCAAAAACCGCTCCTGCGATATCCTTTATCTCATCGGGGAAACCGCCCTCAGGCTGGTACACGTTTATTCCTATACCCGATACAGCATATTCAAGTCCGCCGTTTTCCATACTGAAAGCCGCCTCGGTGAGTATGCCGCATATCTTCCTGCCGTCTATATAAACGTCATTAACCCATTTTATCTCAGGCTTTTTGTCCGAAAGCGCCTCGATAGCCTCAGCCACCGCCACCGCTGCGGCAGTAGTAATTTTCAGCGCCTCATTTGCTGACATAACAGGTCTTAGCAGTATACTGATGTAAAGTCCCGTATCAGATGGGGAGAAAAAGCTCCTGCCCAGTCTGCCCTTGCCAGCCGTCTGCGCACCTGCAATGACCACCGTTTTTTCTTCTGCGCCGTTGTTTGCAAGCTCCCGCAGTCTTGTGTTTGTGGAGTCTGTTACCTTGTAGACCTGAAGAGGTATATCGTTAAGTTCGTCACCGAGATATTTTCTTACACCGTCCTCACTCAGCACGTCGCTGTCCGTTTCAAGGCAGTAGCCTTTGTTTGTTACAGCTGATATGGCACAGCCGTCCTCCCTCAGAGAGTTTATGGCTTTCCATACCGCCCCTCTTGTACAGCCGAGCTGGTCTGCTATCTCAGCTCCCGAAAGATACTTTCCTCTGTTTTCTTCAAGGAGTTTTATAAGTTTATCTTTTGTTTTCATATGCAATATGCCGTCTGCTGAAAATTTATCAGCAGCTTACCTCCTTACTTTTTTCGATCAATGCCTTAAACAGTATACCACTAAAAAAACTTATTGTCAACTTAAAATTTTAATTTTGGTATACAATATAAAAACCGCCCGAAAATACGTTGATTTTCAGACGGTTTTACCGCTTAGTATTAAATTAAAAATGCACTTACCAAGGCTTTACTGTGCCGACGATCTCTGAAATATTTGCGATGCCGTTGTCCTCACAGTACTTCTCCATACCCTCGATTATCTTCACAGGGGCATATGGATCAGCGAAGATAGCTGCGCCCACCTGTACGGTCTGTGCGCCTGCCATCATCATTTCGACAGCGTCCTCCCAAGTGGATATTCCGCCCATTCCGCATACTGGGATATTCACAGCATTTGCAACCTGCCATACCATTCTTACAGCCACAGGGAATACCGCAGGACCCGAAAGTCCGCCCACATTGTTTCTGAGGATCGGTCTGCGTGTCTTTATGTCTATCCTCATTCCGAGAAGAGTGTTTATAAGTGAAACAGCGTCTGCGCCGTTCGCCTCAACGGATTTAGCAATATCAACTATGCTTGTAACGTTAGGTGAAAGCTTTACCATAAGAGGCTTGTCAGTAGCGTCTTTTACAGCCTTTGTTACTGCCCCTGCAACATTGCAGTCAGTACCGAAAGCCGCACCGCCCTGCTTTACGTTAGGGCATGAGATATTCAGCTCGATAAGGTCAACAGCTGTGCCGTTGAGTTTTGCCGCAAGTTCTGCACATTCTTCAATAGTCGAACCTGCGATATTTGCAACTATCCTTGTGTCCTTTGTAACAAGGTTAGGCAGCTCGTAGTTGATGAACTTGTCAACACCGCCGTTCTGAAGTCCTACTGAGTTGAGCATACCGCTTGGAGTTTCGGCAACTCTCGGACCCGGATTGCCCTCTCGTCTGTGGAGGGTCGTGCCTTTTACGGATATTCCGCCCAGCTTTGAAAGGGGATAGAACTGTTCATATTCTCTTCCGTAGCCGAAAGTTCCGCTGGCAGGTATAACAGGATTTTTAAAGTCTATTCCGCAGAAATTTACGTTCAGTCTGCTCATTCAAAAACTACCTCCTTGCTGTCAAATACAGGACCGTCCTTGCAGACGTGTGAGTTGAATTCTTCGCCGTCCTTGACCGTTCTGCATACGCATACAAGGCAAGCGCCTACGCCGCAAGCCATTCTCTGTTCAAGTGATACCTGACAGTAAATGCCGTTTTCAGCAGCCATTTTTGTAATGTTTTTCAGCATCACCATAGGACCGCAGGCATAGATTATGTCAGGCTTTTCCTTTGCAAGAACGTCAGCAAGAGCGTCGGTAACAAAGCCCTTTCTGCCTGCCGAACCGTCATCTGTGCAGAGTATCGTTTCGCAGCCCATAGCTTTCAGATCCTCCTGAAGAATGCAGGCAGCCATATTTCTGAAACCGCTGATGACAATAGCGTTCTCGCCGTATTCCTTTGCAATGCCGACCATAGGCGGAGTACCTATTCCGCCGCCGATACAGACGCACTTTTTGCCCTTTTCAAGCACCTTGAATCCGTTTCCCAGCGGTGCGATAATGTCTATCATATCGCCCTTGTTAAGCTCCGATATCCTGTCTGTGCCGTGACCTCTCACCTCAAAAACAAGTCTTATCGTGCCTTTTTCCTTGTCTATATCGCAGATAGAGATAGGTCTGCGGAGGAAAAATCCCTCTGCCTGTACCTGTGCGAACTGTCCTGCCTTTGCAGCCTTTGCGATGTGCGGACAGTAAATCTCAATATCAAAAATACCTTTCGCAAGGGTCTTTTTTGAAACTATGGGGTATTTGCCCTGCTTGTACATTAAAAGTCCTCCTGTCTTACTGAATTTCTTGAAATTCCTGTACTAAAGAACAGGCGGAATATATCCGCCTGCAAAAATTATTCAAGTGTTATCTTCGGAAGATATGAGATGATATCTTCTTTCATTCTTATGACCTCACGTCTTGCAGCCTTTGCAAAATCGTGTTCGTCACAATTCTCTTCCTTCTTGTAAGCGCACATTACACCACGGGATGAGTTTACTATCGCACCAAGACCGTTCTTGTCAAATCCCTTTGAAACGCCCTCTGCACCGCCGCCCTGAGCGCCGTAACCGGGAACAAGGAAGAATGTGTGCGACAGAGCCTTTCTCATCTCAGCCAGCTGTTCCGGATAAGTTGCGCCCACAACAGCACCTACGCCGCTGTAACCATACTTGCCCATGACCTCTTCGCCCCATTTTTCGCACATATCGCCCATGGTAGCGTAAACTGTCTTGTCGCCGATCTTAAGATCCTGAAGCTCGCCTGAGGACTTGTTCGATGTCTTTACAAGTACGAAAATGCCCTTGTTGAAAGCCTTGCACTGTTCAAGAAGAGGATCAATTCCGTCTGAACCGAGGTAGCCGTTTACTGTAAGAGCGTCAGCACCGAAAGCCTCGATCTTTTCGCCGCCTACGTCAGTAAGTCCGAGGTGAGCAGTTGCATAAGCCTCCATAGTTGCGCCTATGTCGTTTCTCTTGCCGTCGGTCATAACGAACATACCTTTTTCCTTAGCGTACTGTATCGTCTTGTACAGCGTCTTTACGCCCTCATAGCCGTACATCTCATAGTATGCAGCCTGCGGCTTTATAGCTGGGCAGATATCGTGTATCTCGTCGATTATCTCCTTGTTGAATTCCCATATAGCCTTTGCAGCACCCTTGAGTGTCTTGCCGTATTTCTTGAATTTCTTTTCCTTTATATACTCAGGAACGTAATCCAGCTTAGGGTCAAGTCCTACTACTGACGGGTTCTGAGTTTTAACGATATTTTCAATAAGTCTGTCAAGTGACATTTTCGATCTTCCTTTCTGTCAGGGTTTGCGACCGTATCCGATAGCCTTTTACAGCTCAAAAACGATCTTTCCTCTGCATATGGTGTAAATATTCTTTCCTTTAAGCTTTTCGCCCTTGAACACACTGTTCTTTGATTTTGAGTTAAGCTCCGCAGGAATGACCTCCCACTCATAGTCGGGGTCTATCACAGCGAGATCGCATCTTTCTCCCACAGCGATCTTTATGGGGTCAAGCCCCATGATCTTTCTCGGATTGATAGACATTATCTCAGCTATTTTGTTCATATCGCACTTTCCTGTGTGGTAAAGCTTAGTCAGCGTAGCCGCAAGGGAAGTTTCAAGTCCCACAACGCCGTTAGGCGCTTTTTCAAAGTCAGCTTTTTCCTCAGCGGAATGTGGAGCGTGGTCTGTGATTATGCAGTCGATAGTGCCGTCAAGAACAGCCTCCTCAACAGCCTTTCTGTCCTCCTCCGTTCTGAGCGGCGGCGACATTCTGTAATCTGCGTCACGGGACAACAGCTTTTCGTCCGTGAAGGTAAAGTAATGCGGTGCAGTTTCACAAGTCACCTTTACGCCGTCCTTTTTAGCGGCTCTGATGATATTTACCGAACCCTTTGTTGAAACGTGGCAGATATGCACCCTTGCGTTGCAGCTCATAGCAAGGCAGATCTCTCTTGCAGTGATGTAGTCCTCAGACGCTCTGTCCATACCCCTGACTCCAAGCTTTTCCGAAATCTCTCCCTTGTTGATTATTCCGCCGTTGATTATTTTAAGATCCTCACAGTGTGATGTTACGATAAGACCGTTTTCGTTCGTAAGCTCAATGGCTCTTCTCATAAGCTCTGCGTTTTCCACAGGTCTGCCGTCGTCGGATATCGCAGTAACTCCTGCGGCTTTAAGCTCGTCATAATCGCAAAGCTCTTCACCCTTCATACCCTTTGTGACGCAGGCTATCGGCAGTACGTCTATACCTGTCTTTGCGCCCTTTTCAAGAACGTATCTCACACCCTCGGCTGAGTCGATAGGCGGCTTTGTGTTCGGCATACAGGCAACACCCGTAAAACCTCCCGCCTTTGCAGCGTTCGCACCTGTGATGATGTCCTCTTTATAAGTAAGACCGGGGTCACGGAAATGAACGTGCATATCGAACAGTCCAGGCAGAGCGTAAAGCCTGCCCTCGCCGTCAATAACTCTGACTCTGCCGTCCGCATCGGGACAGCTTATCTCACCGATCTCAGTGATGATCCCGTTTTCCACCGCAATATCAGTTATCTTATCAAGACCTGTCTGCGGGTCACAGGCTCTGACGTTTTTCAAAAGAAGATCCATAGTTTTTATCCTTAATTACTTTGATTTGCCGTCGTAGAAGTCCTCTACGGTAACAGTTCTTTCACAGTTGTAAACCTCTGTTGAGTTGGATACGATGAACTTGCATGTACCCTTTTCCTCTTCCTTCTGGATCTTGTTGTTTCTGAAAGCAACAGCGGTCTTGTCCTCTTCAGGGTATTCAAGATCCCTGTAAGTGAGGGTAGAGAACAGGAAAAGATTCTCGCCGAGATCTACGCTTTCGTCCTTGCCAAAAGGCAGGATAAGGAGCTTTATCTTCTTGTCGTCCTCGTCGATCTTGAAGTAGCCCTTTGCGATGACAGCGTTGTCATTTTTAAGTGAAGCGTCCGGATCGTCATTTTCAAGGTGTACCATCTTGAAATCGCCCTCTGTGGAGAATTCAAGGACTACCTTGTTCTTTGTGTCTGTCCAGTAGCCTCTGATGAGCTGTCTTGATTCTGAATCGGTGCTTTTGTCAGGTGAGCTGAAAACGTATGTGCATATGAAGATGCCGCATACCACGAAAATAACGAAAATTATGCCCAGTAAACCTGATATGAATTTTTTCATCGGGATCAAACCTCCATAATTCTATTTTTATTTTTTGTTATTACTTTATCTGAAGAACAGCGCCCTTGTTTGCCGATGTAACGAGTGAAGCATATCTTGCGGCATAGCCTGTCTTTATCTTTGGCTCTTTCGGAGTCCAGTTCTTCTTTCTCTCAGCAAGCTCTTCATCGGAAACCTTAAGCTCGATGCTGTGAGCGTTGATGTCTATTGCGATAGTGTCGCCCTCGTGAACGAAAGCAATAGTTCCGCCCATTGCAGCCTCAGGGCAAACGTGACCGATAGCAGCTCCTCTTGTAGCGCCGCTGAAACGTCCGTCTGTGATGAGCGCAACAGTTGAGCCAAGTCCCATACCCTGAATAGCAGAAGTAGGATTGAGCATCTCTCTCATTCCCGGACCGCCCTTTGGACCTTCATATCTGATAACAACAACGTCACCGGGAACGATCTTTCCGCCTCTGATAGCCTCGATAGCCTCTTCCTCGCTGTCGAATACTCTTGCAGGACCTTCGTGCTTGAGCATTTCAGGTGCAACAGCAGATCTCTTTACAACGCAGGTGTCAGGAGCAAGGTTGCCCTTAAGAACAGCGATACCGCCGTTCGGCATGAACGGATCATCGAGAGGTCTGATGATCTCAGGATCTTTGTTCTCGCAGCCTGCGATATTTTCAGCAACAGTCTTTCCTGTGCAGGTGAGGCAGTCTGTGTGGATAAGATCCTTCTTAGCCAGCTCGTTGAGAACAGCGTAAACGCCGCCTGCCTCATTGAGATCCTCCATATATGTATGACCTGCAGGAGCAAGGTGACAGATGTTCGGTGTTCTTTCTGAGATCTCGTTTACAAGCTCCAGATCAAGGTCTATCCCGCACTCGTGAGCGATAGCAGGGAGGTGGAGCATTGAGTTTGTGGAGCAGCCAAGAGCCATATCAGCAGCGATAGCGTTCTCGAAAGCCTTTTCAGTCATGATATCTCTTGGTCTGATGTTCTTTTTAAGAAGCTCCATAACAGCCATACCTGCGTGTTTTGCAAGCTTAAGTCTTTCTGAATAAACAGCAGGGATAGTGCCGTTGCCCTTAAGTCCCATACCGAGAACTTCTGTAAGGCAGTTCATTGAGTTTGCTGTGTACATACCTGAACATGAACCGCAGGTAGGACATGCCTTGTTCTCAAATTCCTCAACGTCTGAAAGGTCGAACTTGCCTGCGTTATATGTTCCGACAGCCTCAAACATTGATGAAAGGGAAGTCTTTGAACCCTTTACATGACCTGCGAGCATAGGACCGCCCGAAACGAAAACAGTAGG
>Ga0129310_1003276_pt1 | contig 10675 bp, 6 predicted proteins | sample Go1ome_2_FD_94433 | JGI IMG/M metagenome (GOLD analysis project Ga0129310, IMG submission 94433) | Western lowland gorrila individual fecal microbial communities from Wisconsin, USA - Go1022A metagenome | ecosystem: Host-associated > Mammals > Digestive system > Large intestine > Fecal | place...
TTAAAATAGTGAATTAAAAAATAAATATACTTTTATAAGGGCGCACCCGGGGATTTTGTGTTGCGTGTGTAAATTAAGTGGGAGAGCTTCATTTTTCTCAGCAGGCGATTGTTAGCCGCGGAGACAAATGAAGTTCTCCCACTTTCTATACCCTAAAGTTTAGCCACAAAAGAAACTTTCTTAAGCGTCCTGTTTCTGTGACTTTTTCAGATTTTTCTGCGCCGTAGACAGCATCAGTTTAATACGATTCAACTGATTTACCTCACTGGCACCCGGATCAAAGTCAATGGCCACGATATTGGACATCGGATACTGATGACGTAGCTCTTTGATAACACCCTTACCTACAATATGGTTCGGCAGGCAGGCAAACGGCTGACAGCATACAATGTTGTTGACGCCGGAGTTGATCAGTTCAACCATCTCACCGGTCAGGAACCATCCCTCGCCGGTCTGGTTACCGTGAGATACGATGGACTCTGCATTTTTTGCAGTTTCATAAATATTTGCCGGCGGTGTGAAATGCTCACTTTCTTCCAGTGCTTTATGTGCAACTCCACGCAGTTTTTCAATGGCCCAGATACCAAGATTTGATTTTGTCTTGGTGGATTTCTTGAATCCAAGGACATCTGCCTTGAAGTTGTTGTTGTAGAAGCAGTAGAGGAAGAAGTCCAGCAGATCTGGAACAACAGCCTCTGCACCTTCGGATTCCAGCAGATCAGCCAGATAGTTGTTTGCCATCGGCATGAATTTTACCAGAATCTCACCTACGATACCAACTTTCGGTTTCTGAATATCCAGTCTCGGAAGTACATCAAAATCGTGTACCATTTCACGACAGTACTGTTTGTACTTTTTATGGCTGATCAGTTTATCTGTTGATACATAGTCTGTAATTTTCTGTACCCATTTCTTATGCAGTTCGTTTGTAGAACCCGGAACTGCCTCATACGGTCTGGTTGCGTAAATACAACGCATCAGGATGTCGCCGAATACCAGACAGTACATACCTTTCTGAACCAGAGATGCATTAAATTTGAATCCCGGGTTGGATTCCAGACTGCTCAAGTTCAGTGAAATAACCGGAATCTGCGGATAACCGGCTTTTCTCAGCGCACGACGGATAAATCCGACATAGTTGGAAGCACGGCAGCCACCACCGGTCTGGGACATGATGATTGCCAGATGATCTACATCATATTTGCCGGAAGTTACAGCGTCCATGAACATACCAACGGTGATCAGGGATGGGTAGCATGCATCGTTGTTTACATATTTTAATCCGGCATCCACAGCAGCTTTATTGTCATTTCCGAGGACAACCAGGTTGTAACCAGAGGCTTTAAATGCAGGCTCTAACAGCTCAAAATGGATCGGAGACATCTGCGGAGCAAGGATGGTATAAGTCTTTCTCATTTCCTCAGTAAAGATGACACGATTGTAGCTGGAAGGAACGATCTTGCGCTCTTTCGGATTTTTCTCTCTTGTGCGGATGGCAGCGATGAGAGAGCGGATACGGATACGTGCGGCACCGAGGTTGTTTACTTCATCAATTTTCAGGCAGGTATAAATTTTGCCGGACTGAGTCAGAATGTCACTGACCTGATCGGTAGTGACGGCATCCAGTCCACAACCGAAGGAGTTCAGCTGGATCATATCCAGAAAGTCGGTTGTCTTTACATAGTTGGCAGCTGCATACAGTCTGGAGTGGTACATCCATTGGTCAAGTACGATCAACGGGCGCTCTACCTGATGCAGGTGGGAGATGGAATCCTCGGTCAGAACTGCAAATCCATAGGATGTGATCAGTTCCGGAATACCGTGGTTAATCTCCGGGTCGATATGATATGGACGGCCGGCAAGGACGATACCACGGCGGTTGTTGTCTTTTAACCACTGGATGGTTTCTTCACCTTTTTTGCGCATATCATTACGGGCATTTGCAAGTTCCTGCCATGCAGCGTGTACAGCAGCTTTTACTTCAGCAGCCGGAATATCAAAATCTTCTTTCATGACTTCTTCGAGACGTTTTGTTAAAGTCTCTTCATCTGCGAAGGACATGAATGGGTTGTAGAATTTTACTTTTCCGGAAGTAATATCATCTACGTTGTTTTTGATATTTTCTGCATAGGAAGTAACAATCGGGCAGTTGTAGTTGTTGCCTGCATCCGGGAATTCTTTCCGCTCATACGGAATACATGGGTAGAAGATAGCGTTGATTCCTTCTTTGATCAGCCATGTAATATGTCCGTGGGCAAGTTTTGCCGGATAACACTCGGACTCACTCGGAATGGATTCAATACCAAGTTCGTAAATCTTTCTGGTGGAAGCCGGAGAGAGTACGAGCCGAAATTTCAGTGCTTTGAAAAATGTCGCCCAGAACGGATAATTTTCGTAAATGTTCAGGACTCTTGGCATACCGAGGGTTCCACGGGTTGCCTCTTCCTCATTCAACGGTTCATAATCGAAGATACGATGCAGTTTATATTCAAACAGGTTCGGAACCTGTTCTTTGTTTTTCTCTTTGCCGATACCTTTCTCACATCTGTTTCCGGTAATATACTGACGGTTTCCGGAGAATTTGTTGATGGTGAGCAGGCAGTTGTTGGTACATCCACCGCAGCGGGCAAGTTTGGTCTCGAATTTCAGATCATTAATCTGCTCGATGGACAGCATGGTAGTCTGTTTGCCCTCGTAACGGTCGCGGGCGATCAGTGCGGCACCGAAAGCTCCCATGATACCGGCGATATCCGGGCGAATAGCCTGGCATCCGGAAATAGTCTCAAAGCTTCGCAGTACAGCGTCATTATAGAAGGTACCACCCTGAACAACGATGTTCTGACCAAGTTCTGTCGGATCGGAAAGTTTGATTACCTTAAATAATGCGTTTTTGATAACTGAGTAAGCCAGACCTGCGGAGATATCAGCAACGGATGCGCCCTCTTTCTGTGCCTGTTTTACTTTGGAGTTCATAAATACAGTACAGCGTGTTCCAAGGTCAATCGGATTTTTCGCAAATAGTGCTTCTTTTGCGAAATCCTGTACGGAATAGTTCAGAGATTTTGCAAAAGTCTCGATGAAAGAACCACAGCCGGAGGAACATGCCTCATTTAACTGTACGCTGTCAACGGTATTATTTTTGATCTTGATGCATTTCATGTCCTGACCACCGATGTCGAGGATACAGTCAACCTTCGGATCAAAGAAAGCTGCAGCAGTGTAGTGTGCAACAGTCTCTACCTCGCCTTCATCCAGCATCAGGGCTGCTTTTACCAGTGCTTCGCCGTAACCGGTGGAGCAGGATGATACGATGTGCGCATCTGCCGGAAGTTGCTCGTAGATTTCTTTGATTGCAACAATGGAAGTGGCCAGAGGACTTCCGTTGTTGCTGCTATAGAAGGAGTACAGTAAGGTACCGTCTTCTCCAACCAGAGCAACTTTTGTTGTAGTGGAACCTGCATCGATACCCAGATAGCAGTTTCCACTGTATGTAGAAAGATCACCTTTTTTCACACATGCGCCGTTGTGACGTGCGGTAAATTCGTCGTAAGCTGCCTGATCTGCAAACAGCGGATCCATACGTTCTACTTCGAATTCCATGTGGATTTCACCTTTTAATTTATTGAGCAGTTCTTCCAAGGATACCTGATTCTCTTCCTTATAATTTAAGGCAGAACCGATGGCTGCAAAGAGGTGGGAGTTTTCCGGAACGATAGTGTGCTCCTCATCCAGTTTCAGGGTGCGGATAAATGCTTCTTTCAGTTCGGATAAGAAATGAAGCGGGCCGCCAAGGAATGCAACGTGGCCACGGATCGGTTTACCACAGGCAAGACCACTGATGGTCTGGTTTACAACTGCCTGGAATATAGAAGCAGACAGATCCTCACGGGTTGCACCTTCGTTGATCAATGGCTGGATATCTGTTTTCGCAAATACACCGCAGCGTGCAGCAATCGGGTAAATTGCTTTATAATTTTTGGCATATTCATTCAAACCGCTGGCATCTGTCTGGATCAGGGAAGCCATCTGGTCGATGAAAGAACCAGTACCGCCGGCGCAGATACCGTTCATTCGCTGCTCGACATTGCCACCCTCAAAGTAAATGATCTTGGCATCTTCGCCGCCAAGCTCAATGGCTACATCGGTCTGCGGAGCTGCGTCCTGCAGAGCGGTAGATACAGCGATAACCTCCTGTACGAAAGGGACACCGAGGTGTTTTGCAAGTGTCAGACCACCGGAACCGGTGATCATAGGACAGAGTTGGATCTGTCCGAGTTTTTCGTATGCTTTATGAAGCAGATCGGTGAGCGTTTCACGGATATTTGCGAAGTGGCGCTCATAATCGGAAAAAACTAACGTATTCTGATCATCCAAAATTGCAATCTTTACCGTAGTTGATCCGATATCAATTCCAAGTTTGTGTAATTTTAAATTATCCATTTTATCACCTTATATATGTTGATGGGTTGTCTGAAATCGCTGATTTTTCGTGAAAATCAGTGAAAAATGATTTCAGAAGTTTCATATTATATGTATAACGCCTGTCAGATTACAAGCGAACTTCATTATACGACAGGAAAGGGCAAAATACAATCTTTTTATAATATTTTAACAAATTGAGAAGAATTCCTATTTAAAGACCAAAACCAATAAAACAAACGGTGCAATTTTAAGAAAAGCGCATATCTTAAAAGAAAAAGGAAATCGTTATGAATCCTTATTATGAATCTAAGTATGGGGAATCCCGCATGATGCACAGCTGTCCGGGTCTGGTTCATGTGGTAAAAGAGGGAGATACTTTATATAAAATCTCACAGTATCATCATGTGAGTGTGACAGATATTTTGCTGGCCAATCCGTATGTAAACGTATATAATCTGCAGATCGGAGATGAACTGTGTATTCCAGTTGGAAAAAAGATTATGCGGGATGAATCATAAGCAGCAGGTGTTTCGCGTAGTGTGATGTTCGATTTACCTGTCAGAATATAACTATAGTTGAGGCGCCTATATGTCCCAAAGCAAACAATGGGATGATACGAAATACCTGTGGCGGGTGAATCGGACACCAAAATTTCAAAGTTTGCCACGTTGACAAAGTGATAGCCGCTCTATATAATCAAAAGATAGCCATCTTTTTCTCATAGTATCTGCTATGAATAATTATAAAAGTAGATGAACAAGCAGAAAAAGTGCTAAAAATAAAATGAAAGTAGGAAACAGAATGCATTTTTTGAATAAAATGGAACGCAAGTTTGGCAGATTTGCCGTTCAGGGACTGATGAAGTATATCATTCTCTTTTATGTGGCAGGGTATCTGATCGAGTTTCTGGCCCCGCAGGCGTACAGCTTCCTGACATTGGAACCATTTTTGATCTTCCATTATGGACAGGTCTGGAGACTGGTATCCTGGGTACTGATTCCACCACCAACCGGCAATTTTTTCTTTGCCATTATTATGATCATACTGTACTATCAGCTGGGTACTGCACTGGAGCGTACCTGGGGAGCTTTTAAGTTCAACGTATATATTTTCGGCGGTATGATTTTTACTGTGCTTGGCGCACTGCTCCTGTTTGTAATCTATGGCGTGAATACACCAATTTCCATGGGTTCCAGCTTCAGCACCTATTACATTAACATGACAATTTTCCTCGCATTTGCGATGTGTTACCCGGATATGCGGATTATGCTGTATTTTATCATCCCGATCAAAATGAAGTGGATGGCAGGTATTTATGCGGCACTGATCATTTATGAAATGATCATCTCCAGCTGGGGCGGCAGAGTAGCCATTATTGCATCTGTCCTGAATTTCCTGATCTTCTTCTTTACGACACGCAATTACCGCAGTGTTTCACCGAAGGAAATTCACAGGAAGCGGACGTATCACCGTCAGGTGCAGCAGCCAAAAGGTGTCACACGCCACAAATGTGCGATTTGTGGACGGACAGAATTGGATGATCCGAATCTGGAGTTCCGTTTCTGTTCCAAATGCAATGGAAATTATGAATATTGTCAGGATCATCTGTTTACCCATGAGCATGTAAAATAGCAGAAACTATTTTTATTGCGGAAGAAAAGAATGTATGTGATTATTTTTTACAGCATATTTAAGGAAATTATGACAGATAAGATCCTTACTTAAAATACAGGAGGTTTGATTATGGAAAATGAAACAATTTCCAGAAATTTTATTGAGCAGATTATTGACAAGGATATAGAGGAGGGCAGATGTGAGACCGTATGTACCCGTTTTCCACCGGAACCGAACGGATATCTTCACATTGGACATGCAAAATCCATTCTTTTAAACTATGGACTTGCTCAGGAATATCACGGAAAATTCAACATGCGTTTTGATGATACCAACCCGACAAAAGAAAAAGTAGAGTTTGTTGAGTCAATCAAAGCAGATATCGAGTGGCTTGGCGCTGACTGGGAGGACAGACTGTTCTTCGCATCCGATTATTTTGATCAGATGTATGAAGCTGCCGTAAAACTCATCAAAAAAGGAAAAGCATTCGTCTGCGATCTGTCTGCAGAAGAAATCCGTGAGTACCGCGGAACTCTGACAGAGCCGGGTAAAAACAGCCCATACCGTGACAGAAGTGTAGAAGAAAACCTGGAATTATTTGAAAATATGAAAAATGGCATGTATCAGGATGGAGAGAAAGTTCTGCGTGCAAAAATCGACATGGCTTCCCCGAACATCAACATGCGTGACCCGGTCATCTATCGTGTGGCTCATATGACACATCATCGTACCGGCGATAAATGGTGCATCTACCCGATGTATGATTTTGCACATCCGATTGAAGATGCAATCGAAGGTGTTACTCATTCTATCTGTACTTTGGAGTTTGAAGATCATCGTCCTCTGTACGACTGGGTAGTAAGAGAACTTGAGTATCCGCATCCACCAAAACAGATCGAGTTTGCAAAACTGTATCTGACGAACGTGGTAACCGGAAAGCGTTACATCAAGAAATTAGTAGAAGACGGCATTGTAGACGGATGGGATGATCCGCGTCTGGTTTCCATCGCAGCACTGAGAAGAAGAGGATTTACCCCGTCTTCCATTAAAAAATTCGTAGAGCTGTGCGGTATTTCCAAGAGCAACAGTTCCGTGGATTATGCAATGCTCGAGTACTGTATCCGTGAGGATCTGAAATTAAAAGCATCCCGTGCCATGGCAGTACTGGATCCAATCAAACTGGTGATCGATAATTATCCGGAAGGACAGACCGAGGAACTGGAAGTAGACAACAACATGGAAAATCCGGAACTTGGCAAACGTGTCGTTCCGTTTGGACGTGAGGTTTATATCGAGCGTGAGGACTTCATGGAAGAGCCTCCGAAAAAATACCGTCGTCTGTATCCGGGCAACGAAGTGCGTCTGATGAACGCATATTTCGTAACCTGTACCGGATTTGAGAAAGATGAGGATGGAAAAGTAACAGTAGTACATTGTACTTACGATCCGGAGAGCCGCGGCGGAAACAGCCCGGACGGAAGAAAAGTACGTGGAACCATCCACTGGGTATCCGCAGCAGATGCAGTGAAAGCACAGGTTCGTCTGTATGAGAACATCATCGACGAGGAGAAGGGTGTATACAATGAGGACGGAAGTCTGAATCTGAACCCGAATTCCCTGACAGTACTGGATAACTGCTATGTGGAGCCATCTTTACTGAAAGCAGAGAAATACGACAGCTTCCAGTTTGTAAGAAACGGTTTCTTCTGCGTGGATGCAAAAGATTCCACACCGGAGCATCCGGTATTCAACCGTATCGTATCCTTAAAGAGCTCATACAAACTGCCGACACAGGCTTAGGAGAAAATGAAAGAATTAGCGATTACGCTTGATACAGAAAAAAAACAACCTTTATATGAACAAATTTACGAAGCCCTGCGGGAAGCAATCTTGCAGGGCCGTATTTTACAGGGGGAAAAATTGCCTTCCACAAGGTTCGAGGCGGATTATCTGCAGGTGAGCCGCAGTACCGTGGAACTTGCTTATGACCAGCTGGTATCGGAAGGTTATATTCAGGCAGAGCCTTATCGAGGCTATTTTGCCTGTGATGTACGGGAACTATATAATCTGACAGATATTCGAACTGGTGATGCAAAGACATCTATAACGGAAAAGGCAGAGGCTGCTCCTTCGGGTTCGAAAAAAAGTGATATCCGGCAGAAAGCAGGAAAGACTTCTTATCAGATTGATTTTTCCTTAAACGAACTTTCCATGGAGAACTTTCCATATAGTGGTCTCAGTAAGATCATGAAAAATCTGCTGTTGGATCAGGGAGAACAGATTATGAGCAGTGGAAGTGCTTTTGGAGAAAAAAATCTGAAGGAAACGATCTGCGACTATCTGTATCATGCACGAAATGTACGGTGTACCCCGGAGCAGATTATCATCGGAGCCGGAAATGAATATTTGCAGCTGATGCTGATTCAGATGCTGGGAGCGTCGCATTGTGTGGCCATGGAGTCACCGACTTATCTGCGTGCTTACCGGACCTTTAAAAATGCGGGGCTTTCTGTGAGGGAAGTTGCGTTGGATGAGTCAGGAATGCGGGTGGATCTTTTAAGAAAAACAAAGGCCAGTATCGCATATGTAATGCCATCTCATCAGTTCCCGCTTGGTATTGTTATGCCAATGAAACGCAGACTGGAGCTGTTAAACTGGGCGGTGGAAGAACCGGAGCGCTATATTATCGAAGATGATTATGACAGTGAGTTTCGATATAAGGGAAAACCAATTCCGGCTTTGCAGGGGATTGACCGTTCCGGCCGTGTGATTTACCTTGGTACATTTTCCAAAAGTATCGCTTCGTCCATTCGTGTCAGCTATATGGTGCTTCCGGAACATTTGCTGGAACGTTATCGGGAGTGTTGTGGATTTTATGCATGCACCGTGCCAAATCTGATGCAGCAGGCCATCTGTCAGTTTATGAAAGAAGGTTATTTTGAAAAAAACCTGAACCGTATGCGCGCGATTTACAAGAGTAAGCATGATTTTATGCTGGCAGAATTGAAAAAATATGCCTGGGTGCGGAATATTATGGGAGAAAACTCCGGTCTGCATCTTCTGGTGGAAGTGGATACAGAGCGCTCAGAACAGGATGTGATCGAAGCATGTGCAAAACGGCAGATTCGTGTGTACGGATTGTCAGAGTATTATATCAGTCAGAATCCGAAGCGGGAGTATCCGATTTTGCTTCTGGGTTATGGTGGACTGACCGAAGAACAGATTGCGGATGGTTTGCATATGATCGATGCTATTTTGAAAGAAAATAAATAAAGAAAAGCAGCTCTTATGTTAATGACATAGGAGCTGTTTTTCTATGCCTAAATCGAAAAAAATCAAAAAAATTCTCAGAGTACATAAAGAATACAGATTGATTTTATATAATAAAAGCAACAAAGGAAGGTATGAAACGAATTTCATGAATTTATAAGGAAAATACCTTATAAAGATGATCAAATGAACGGCAAATTTGGGGGTGAAACGTTATGATTCGAAATATACGGATGGAAGTACAGAAAATATTACATTTACCATATCTTTTACTTGGTGTGGCAGGAATCATTGCTTTGTGTCTGACCGCAACAGGGGAGATGGATGTTGCTGGAAGGCAGATATCGATTTTTTCATTAATGATACGGCCAGAAAGTACCGAAAGTCAACATGCGGCGCTGGATCTATGGCGGGCAGGTATCGGAGGCTGGCTGCTAGTATTTGCACCGATGCTTCTGACGATGGGATATATGATCTCACTTTCCGGAGAACGGCAGAATGGTCAGATTCGATTTGCGCTGATGCGATCTGGAAAATTACGGTATTGCATTTCGAAAGTTTGTGGGGGAGCACTGGCAGGTGGAATCATTTTTCTAATTGGTTATGCGGTGTTCGGGGCGCTTATGCTGATTCGTTTTCCATCATTAAGTACATTGCCAGTGGAAGAACAGGAATTTTATCTGATGGGAAGTACGCTTGGCGTGGAAGTTGTGAAATGTCTGATCGGTGCATTTCTTTACGGAATGACAGGCAGCCTGTTTGGAATTGGTGTGGCAATTGTATTCCGGGACAAGTACATGCTGATCTGTTTGCCTTTTATGATCAATTATATTTATCAGCAGGTGCTTGGAAAACTGGTGTTGGATTGTATGATGGCAGAAAAGTATGAAAAAATGACATGGATTGGATCAATGCAACCGGAATCAATCATGAATATATCGGGAAGCGTGACTTGGGTGATTCCGTTTGTGATAATGCTGGTGATTTATGTAGTATTGATTGGTGTTTTTTATCTTAGTATGAAGATAGGGGAGGAGCAAAAACGATGATCGAGGTTAAAAATATTTCTCTGATTTTAAATAAACGACAGATTTTAAATAATGTTTCACTGACTTTAAAGGAAGGCAACATTTATGGTCTGGTAGGAAATAATGGCAGCGGAAAAACAATGCTGATGAAATGTATGTGCGGTTTTATCAGACCAACGGAAGGAACCGTGGAATCCAACGGAAAAGTAATCGGACGGGATGTGGATTATTTACCGGATGCGGGAGTCATCATTGAAATACCGGGATTTATCCCATATTACAGCGGATTTCAGAACCTGAAAGTGCTTGCCGGAATCAAAAATAAGATTTCTGCAAATGAA
>Ga0129310_1003278_pt1 | contig 10672 bp, 7 predicted proteins | sample Go1ome_2_FD_94433 | JGI IMG/M metagenome (GOLD analysis project Ga0129310, IMG submission 94433) | Western lowland gorrila individual fecal microbial communities from Wisconsin, USA - Go1022A metagenome | ecosystem: Host-associated > Mammals > Digestive system > Large intestine > Fecal | place...
ACGTTCTGCTGGCAAAGGCCCGCCTGGCGCTGGATATGAAAGCCTTTAAACCGGCTGTCCGTACGGATACATCGTTCTCCCTTGTCCGGGCGCGGCACCCGCTCATTGACCCGAAAAAATGTGTCCCGGTGGACATTGCGCTGGGTAAGGAGTATGATTCGCTCATCATTACCGGCCCCAATACGGGCGGTAAGACGGTCACGCTGAAAACAGCAGGCCTTTTGTGTGCTATGGCGCAGTGCGGCTTCCTTATCCCGGCTGATGAACGGAGCGAGGTCTGTGTTTTTGAGGAGTTCCTTGTGGACATTGGCGATGAGCAGAGCATTGAGCAGAGCCTTTCCACATTCTCTGGCCACATGAAAAAAATCACCGGCATTCTGGAGCTGGCCATGCCTCACACGCTGGTCCTGCTGGATGAGCTGGGTGCCGGTACGGACCCGGCCGAGGGAGCCGCGTTGGCAGTGGCCATCATTGAAGAGCTGCGCCGCCGTGGCGTGCTCCTGATGGCTACCACCCACTATGCAGAGCTCAAGGTCTTTGCGCTGGAAACGAAAGGCGTTGTCAATGCAAGCTGCGAGTTTGATCTGGAAACGCTGCGCCCCACCTATAAACTGAGCGTTGGCGTGCCGGGCAAATCCAACGCGTTCCTCATCAGTGAAAAGCTGGGCATCCCGGAGCGGGTCATTGAAGCTGCCCAGCAGCATCTTTCGGCGGAGGATAAGCGTCTGGATGCCGTTCTGGGCCAGCTGGACGATTTGAAGCTCCAGCTCAAAGAAAGCCAGAATGAGGTGGAGGAGCTGAAAAATGAGGCTGCCCACCAGCTGGACGCCGCCCGCAAAAAACGCGATGAGCTGATCCAGCAGGGCGAAAACGAGCTGGAAGCAGCCCGTGCCAAAGCCCGCAGACTGGCACAGGACGTGGAAAGCAAAGCCTATGCCCTGACCGACGAGCTGCGCCAGATTCAGAAAGACGAGCGGATGAGCACCCAGCAGAAAGCCCAGCGTGCCCGGGAAATCGCAAAGAAAGAATCGGAAAAGCTGCTGGTCGGCTCTGAGGTGGTGCACAATCCGGTCAAGGAGTTTGTGCCGCTGAAAGAGGTCAAGGTAGGGCAGGAGGTCTGCATTGCAGAGCTGAATCAGCTGGCAACTGTGCTGGCGCTGCCGGACAAGAACGGCGATGTGCTGGTCCGTGCCGGTATCATTAAAACGAAAGTGCCGCTCAAGGGTCTGAAGCAGCCGGAAAAATTGGTCAAGGAGGCAAAGCCCATGACCAAAGCTCAGCAGCGTTACTCGCGCCTGACGGGCGATGCCAACCGCCCCAATGGCCGGGTCGAGCGGGTACAGCGTACCGCAAAAATGGAATGCAATCTGCTGGGCCTGACCGTGGACGAAGCGCTGCCGGAAGTGGATTCGTTCATCGACCGCGCGATTCTGAACGGCCAGACCGTCGTTTATCTGATCCATGGAAACGGTACCGGTGCGCTGCGCACAGCCATCCACAAGCACCTGCGCGGCAGCCGGATGGTCAAGAGCTTCCGCCTGGGCCGCTATGGCGAGGGTGAAAGCGGTGTGACTGTAGTAGAGCTCAAGTGACCGGCGATGGCAGGACGTTCAAAACATGCCGCTCCGCGCAGGCGGAAGAAGAACCGCAAAGGTCTTTCCATTGGGACGATCGTTTCGCTTCTGGTTTGTCTGCTCTGTTTCAGCGCAGCGTTTTTCCTCTGGAAAGCAGCACTGGCAGGCCCAAAACTGGACCGTGAGGCAGGGGAGGAAGAAGACTTCCGCCCAGTGGTTGGTGACCCTCCGTACCGGATCGCTGTGGATGCGGGCCATGGAGGGTCAGACCCGGGCGCACAGGGCATTGTGACCGAAAGTGAAATGACAGCTCAAACAGCGCAGGATCTGCTGGCATGGCTGGAAGCGGACTCAAACTATGTTCCGCTGATATCCCGTGAAAGCTACGATGTAACAGCCAAGCCCAGCGAACGGGCTGCGGCCATCCATGCGCAAAATCCAGACCTGATGTTATCCATTCATGGAAACTCTGCGCCGGAGGGTTCGACTGCTTCCGGATTTGAGTGCTATCCGTCTGTCCCTGGAAGAACCTGGCACAAAGAAAGCTATTACTTTGCCAGACAGCTGGCCGAAAAAATGCAGCAGGCGGGAGCAAAGCTGCGCGGCCATGGCGGCATCCGGTACATTTATTATCAGGGCGAGACAAAACAGCTGGTGGAATCGAACCACACCGAGGTACGGGAAGAACGGAGCTTTACATTGCTGGAGGATGTTGATTGTCCGGCCGTCTTGGCAGAACAGTGCTTTGTGACCAGCGAGGAAGACGTGGCGCAGTTTGGCAGTGAAACAGGCTGCAAGAAAACTGCACGGGCCTACTATGAAGCCATCTGTGCCTATTTTGATACAGAGCCTTTACCGGAAGCATTTGAAACCCGGCACAACGGATAAATAAAACCAAATATGAGTCCCAGGACAAATTGCTGTACTGCAAAACTGTCGTGGGATTTTTTATTATTGCAAAACGGAAGATACTGTATTGAATTTATTTTAGAAACACAGCCAGACTTTTGAAGCTGAGATACAGAAGAAGAGAGAGGAGTGCCCTATTTTTGTTTGATAAAGTTTCGTATAATGCACGTTATATGAAAATTAGGGGAGTGAAAAATGCCTCTTTTCCGGGTTTTGGGCCTTTCAGGCTCCAGCGTCCATTTTTCGCCAGTTCAGTCTGCTTGGTGTGCATTTGCGTGTTGTTGTGTTTTACACCTGTCTCATGCGTTTCTTTTTATCTGGTTTTATTTTCTCTGGCTGCTGTTTGTGTTTGCTTTTTATTCTTATATTGCAGCTAAATCAAAAAGCGTTCCATCGGCTTGCAGTTGCTTTCCGTTGGAACGCTTTTTGTCTTTTCGTTTATTTATAATTGTATCTTAACTTTAATGCTGCAATCATTTACAACTTATTACGGACACATGATTGCCGGATTTGAGTTTGCTGCTTTGGAAACCGCTTATTTTTCAAGCCGTCCTGGTAAACCCGCTAACATGGTCTTTGTTGGTGTTGGATCATGGGGTTCAGTCATTCTCCGGCTTATCCAGCATCCCGGAAACATCCACCCGGAAACCATCCTGCGCGGCTCCGTCAAAGGCTTCCATTGGGCCGGAGGGCATCTCTGCAGAGTCCTCTTCCGGCGGCAAAGTTTCCCTGTTCTCCCCTGTTTTTGCCTCTGTTGTATCCAACGTTTTCTTTTTCGGCTCCACATTGCCAAGCGGATTCTGCTCAATGGCGGCACGCACCTGAAATTCTTGTAGATGCGTGTAAATTTGGGTAGTGCCAACACTGCTATGGCCCAAAAGCTGCTTGAGAGTCAGAATATCCACATTCCCGGTCTGATACATCAGCGTGGCAGCAGTATGGCGCAATTTATGGGTGGAAAAGCCCTTGAGCCCGGCCGCTTTCATGGCTCCGGTGATGAGCTGCTCTACCCTGCGGTTGGAGATGCGTTCTTTGCGCCGCCGGGTGATGAACACGGCGCGTTCTTTGGGGCTCAGGCCCTCCATTGTATTGCGCTTGTTTAAATAGAGCTGCAAGGCCTCAATGCAGGCATCATTCAAGTAGACCATCCGCTCTTTATGGCCCTTACCGAAAAGTCGGATCTGACGCTGTTCCAGATCAATGTCATCCAGATCCATCCCGACAAGCTCGGCCAGACGCATTCCGCAGTTCAAAAATAGAACCGTCATGCAGTAATCCCGCTCCGGGAAATCGCTCTGGGTCTGGGTGCTTTCCAACAGGTCCATGGACTGTTCTGCTGTCAGATATTTGGGCAAAACTTTATCCTGTTTTGGGGGGCGGATGGCTGCTGTGGGGTCCTGTGTGATCTTGTTGACCCGATTGACAAGGTAATCATAGAAGCCGTGCAGACTGGCCAGCCGCCGGGCGGTGGAAGACTTTTTGTTTCCGCATTCCCGGTTTAAAAAATACAGATATTCGTAAATATCTTCTTTGGTCACGCTGGCCCAGAAAGTGGTATCCAACCCCTTTGGGTCAATTTCTTTGATCTCAGCATCTTCCGGGACAAGTGCGCGGCGGCGCTTCATAAAGCGGCTGAAATTGCGCAGATCACAATAATAATTGAATGCCGTGTGGGGGCTTTTGCCTGCAATGACTTCCAGATACCGCACATACTCCACGATATCCTGCGAGGCATCATCGAAAGGCTTGTGCTTTTCGGGGTTCTTTTCGTTCAGATAAATGGACATTGGCTTCCTCTTTTATAAGCGGTCAGATTTCAGTGCATGGATGGCATCCGAGATATAAGCGGCACCAACCAGTTTCATGCCGGGATAATCAGCGGCGTTCAGGTGAGCCAGACTGTGCTTTGGGATGACAGCCCACTCAAAACCGATGCGTTCCGCTTCCCGCAGACGCTGTTCGAGATTGGGCACACTGCGAACCTCACCGCCGAGTCCGACTTCCCCAATGGCAATCAGCTTATCGCTGACCGGGCAGTCCAGCAGAGACGATACCATGCTCAGACAGACAGCCAGGTCGCAGGCAGTGTCCCGCAGGGCAATGCCGCCCACGATGTTGATATAAACGTCCAGATTGCCGAAGAAATACCCGGCACGTTTTTCCAGCACGGCGATCAGCAGATTCATGCGGTTATAGTCGTAGCCGCTGCAGGCACGGCGCGGAGCCGGAAAATTTGTTTTGGTGGCAAGGGCTTGGATCTCGCTCAGGATGGGGCGGCTGCCCTCCATGGTACATGCCACACAGTTGCCGGAAACGCCCAGCGGACGGCCCTCCAGCAGCATCTGCGAGGGGTTTTCGATCTCTTCCAGCCCCTGCCCGGTCATATCAAACATGCCGAGCTCATTGGTAGAGCCATAACGGTTTTTGGCCGCCCGCAGGATACGGTACGGGAGCATCTTGTCTCCTTCAAAGTAGAGCACGGTATCCACAATGTGCTCCATGACCTTAGGGCCTGCAATGGCACCGTCCTTGTTGACGTGGCCAACGATGAACATGGGAATCTCCTGCTTTTTGGCTACCGCCAGCAGCCGGGCGGCACTCTCTTTTACCTGGCTGACCGTGCCGGAAGAAGACGAGATATCCATGCAACGCATGGTTTGAATGGAGTCGATGACGACCAATTCCGGCTTTTCTTTCTCGATCAGGCCGCAGATCTCATCCACGTCGTTTTCTGCGGCGAGATAAATATTTTCCTGGGGCACCTTCAGGCGGGCTGCCCGCAGTTTGACTTGGCGCACGGATTCCTCGCCGGTAATATACAGCACGGTGTGCTGGTTGGAGATGGCACCGCAGAGCTGCAGCAGCATGGTGGACTTGCCAACACCCGGCTCACCACTCAGCAGAACCACGCCGCCCAGTACGATACCGCCGCCCAGCACCCGATCAAGCTCTGAAATGCCGGTCAGGATACGGCTTTTCTCTTCCGTTGTGCTGATGTCCGCCAGCCGCTTTGCCGTCAGCGAGGTGACACCCTCCTGCCGGGCAGGTGCGGCGCTTTTTCCGCCGGAAAGCCCGGCTTTGGGTGTTTCGGCAACCACATCTTCGTTCATGGTATTCCAGCTGCCGCAGCTGGGGCAGCGCCCCATCCAGCGGGGGCTTGTCTCCCCGCAGTTGGAACAGACATATACCGTTTTCAACTTCGGTTCTTTCATAAAAAGACTCCTGTGATTTCATTCGAGATACTTTGTATTTATCATACCACATTGCGCCGGTGCCCGCAAGGAACCGTTACGGAAATGCGGCCAGCTGACTGCCCAAATAAGCGAGACAGGTGGCGGCTCCGCAGAGCGGAAGCAGCGCTGCGGCGGTCAGTGCAAATTGTCCCAATAGCAGCTGGGCATGGGCAGAGGGGCTCCTCCCCCGCCCAAGAGAAAAAGCATGGAGTCTGCCGCGGACTTCCAGCGCGCAGGAGCCAAACCAGCAAAGTGCACCTGCAGCCAGTGCCGCCGGGATGCCGGAAATAAAAAGAAAGAACAACGCCTGCGGAAGTGGTATGCCGGAAAACAGCTGGAATGTCAATAGCCCTGCTCCAGCGCCATACAGCATGGTAAAAAGATAGATGGGCACAGGCCCGATGGCGGATAACCCCAACAGCAACAGAACGCAGAGGGCTCCCAAAATCGTAAGCAGCTCGGTGCCGAACAGCTGTGCAACCTGTGAAGCGCTCTGGACAGCAAACAGGCCGCGCCAACAGCGCAGGTAATAGGAAAGCATGTCCATTTCTGCTGTATCCAGAAGCGCCTGCAGAATGCCCGCTGTAAAGGCTCCTGAGAGATAAGAACCTGCAAGAAGCATGCATCCCTGACGAGATGCAGAACGCTCTTTGTGGGGCATGGGAGCCGTTCTGGAAAGCACTTCTGTTTCTGGAATGTGTGGAACCGTTGTTTCCGGTGTGCTTTGGACGATAGCGGGCAGCGGTTCTTGTTCCGGAGCGGATGGCAGTGCTGGAGATGGTGTTATGGGGCATTTTTCGATTGATTGTATTTCAGGTTCCTGATAAACCCACATAAGGGCTGTCCCTCCTTTGAAAGATAAAAACAGGTGCACCGAAGCGATGCACCCGATCTTCAGGAAAAGCTCAGACTCTGCGTTTCCGCTCCGAGCGCAGCATCCCGAGGATGCCGCCGATGCAGCCGAACAGCAGTGTGACCCCGAACCGGACCAGCTGCATTTCCTGCAAAGGACTGCTGGAAAGCAGACCGAAGCAAAGCAGCAGAAAAACGAATAGAGCCCCCTGCACTACCCCACAGAGCAGCCCGCGGCTTTTCTGCCAGAAAGCCATCAGCCAGCCGCTGAACAGGCTGCCCGCACTGACCGCACAGGTCGCCATGGGCCAGGCCGCATCCTGCGAAAGGCCCTGCTGTGCCATCAATGCGGCGAGGCCCGCCATGCAGGCCCCGGTGACACAGCAGCCTGCGCCAAATGAGACCAGCGCCCGGCCCGCCGGGAATTTTGCCGGAGAATTACCATTGCCAGACATAAAAACGCGCCTCCCTGCACTTACTGTATGCAGAAAGGCGCGTAAAAAATTCTTGTAGCCTGAAAAATTACTTCTTGGAGGAAGCAGCGTTGTCCATATTCAGCTTCTCAACAGAGCTGATGGCATTCTTGATGAAGCGGATCTTCACACGGTCAGCGCCAGTCTCCAGAACGAACGTGTCGTCCTTGATGGCAACCACGCGGCCGACAATGCCGCCAATGGTGGTGACCTGATCGCCAATTTCCAGAGCAGCACGCATGGCGGCGTCTTTCTTCTCCTGCTTCTTCTGGGGACGATAGATCATGAAATACAGCAGGACGAGCATCAGCGCCAGCGTGAAGAAGAGGCTGATATAGCTTTCGGTGGTAGTGGTCAGAAAATTCATCGGGAAAAATCTCCTCTCAAATTCATATAAGAGTATTATATACGTTTATTCGCCCCGTTGCAAGGGGAATTGTTCAAATTCTTGTATCAAGCAGCTTGACATAGCGGTCGTGGAAAGCCGTAAACGTGCCAGCGTCCAGTTCATCGCGGATCCGCTCCATCAGATGGTTGTAGAACCACAGGTTATGCATGACGGCCAGACGCATTCCCAGCAGTTCCTCTGCCTTAAACAGGTGGCGAATATAGGCGCGGGAGTAGTTGCGGCAGGCCGGGCAGCCGCAGGTGGGGTCAATGGGGCGCTCATCCCGCTCGTACTTGGCATTTTTGATGTTGATGATGCCGCCCCAGGTGTTCAGGTGGCCGTGGCGGGCATTCCGGCTGGGCATCACGCAGTCAAACAGATCGACACCACGGGCAACCGCCTCAATGATGTTGCCTGGGGTGCCAACGCCCATCAGGTAACGGATCTTATCCTTGGGCATATAGGGCTCTACTTCGCTGATCATCTCGTACATGACCTCGGTGGGCTCACCCACGGCCAGGCCGCCGATGGCATAACCGTCCAGATTCATTTCTGCGATCTGCTTCATATGCTCTACACGCAGGTCCGCATAGGTGCAGCCCTGGTTGATGCCGAACAGAAGCTGGTCAGGATTGGTTGCCTTGCCCTCGTGCTTCAGGCGGGCCAGTTCTTTCTGGCAGCGTGCCAGCCAGCGCACGGTGCGCTCACAACTTGCCTTGGAATAATCGTGCTGGGCAGGGTTCTCCACGCACTCGTCAAAAGCCATAGCAATGGTAGACCCGAGGTTTGCCTGAATCTGCATACTCTCTTCCGGGCCCATGAAGATGCGGTGGCCGTCCAGATGAGAGGCAAACGTCACGCCCTCTTCGGTGATCTTCCGGAGCTTGGCCAGGCTGAACACCTGGAACCCGCCGCTGTCGGTCAGGATGGGGCCGTTCCAACGGGTAAACCTGTGTAAGCCGCCCATTTCAGCCACCAGCTTATCGCCCGGGCGGAGATGCAGATGGTAGGTGTTGCAAAGCATTACCTGGGTGCCGATCTCCCGCAGATCCTGTGCGGAGAGGCCACCCTTGATAGCGCCTGCCGTGGCTACATTCTGGAATGCCGGGGTCTGCACCGTGCCGTGCACGGTCTTAAACTCGCCCCGCCGGGCATTGTGCTCCTGCTTGAGGAGCTTGTAGGTCGTCAAAGAAGGCATAAATGTTTCCTTTCTGTGCACGGAAAACAGCCGTGCTCCCTGTACCGCAATGGAGCGGCAGTGTGCAGAAATTATCATCAGCATCGCCCGGGCGATGCCTTGATCCGAAATTTTAAAAATACAAAACGTATTATCGTCGAAATGTTAAAGAATCAGCATCGCGTCTCCGAACGAGAAGAAACGGTAACGCTTCTCGACTGCCACTTTATAGGCCGCCATGGTCTTTTCGTAGCCGTACAGCGCGGACACCAGCATGATGAGGGTGCTCTCCGGCAGGTGGAAGTTGGTGATGAGGCCGTCGATGCAGTTGAACTTGACACCCGGGTACAGGAAGATGGAGGTGTTGCCGCTGCAGGCTTTGATTTCGCCATACTTGGCGGCAACGGCTTCCAGGGTGCGGCAGCTGGTGGTTCCAACCGCAATGACGCGGTGCCCGGCGGCCTTGGTCTCCCGGATGCGCTGGGCAGTCTCCTCACTGATGGAGTACCATTCGCTGTGCATCTTGTGGTCCGTGATCTCGTCTTCCATCACGGGGCGGAATGTGCCCAGACCTACATGGAGGGTCACTTCGGCAATGCCGACCCCCTTGGCCCGGATGGTGTCCATCAGCTCCGGAGTGAAATGCAGGCCGGCTGTGGGCGCTGCGGCACTGCCAAGCTCCTTGGCATACACCGTCTGGTACTGGCTCTGGTCTTCCAGCTGTTTGGTGATATAGGGCGGCAGCGGCATTTTGCCAAACTCATCCAGCTTTTCATAAAGGGTCTCTGTGTCATAATAGAATGTAACGTACTTGTTGCCATCCTCCATGGTCTCATCCACCACAGCGGTCAGGGTGCCGTCACCAAAGCTGACCTTGGTGCCAGGCTGCATCCGCTTGCCGGGCTTTGCCAGGCACTCCCACTGGTCGCCTTTGACCTGACGGAGGAGCAGCAGCTCACAGACAGCGCCGGTGGGCTGCTTGATGCCAACGATGCGGGCAGGCAGGACCTTGGAATTGTTGACGACGAGCAGGTCGCCCGGCTCCAGATATTCGGGCAGGTCGTGGAAGATCCGGTGTTGTATGCTGTCGTCTTTCTGGCTCAGAACCATCAGCCGTGCAGAGTCGCGGGGGTCTGCGGGCTCCTGTGCAATGAGCTCTTTGGGTAAATCATACCAAAAATCTTTTTTTAACATGAATGCATTTGCCTTTCCGATGATTGACACGAATGCCGTATCAATGTTATCATAAAATCTGTATAGACAGTCTTTATTATATTGCATTCGTGTCTGCTTTGCAAGCGGCGCTTGTGTAAATTTGTCTTTTTGAAAGGAAAGGTACTGGAAATGGAAAAACAGTATAGAGAGGGCATCGTTGGTGCAACGGGTATGGTCGGTCAGCGTTTTGTTACGCTGCTGGAGAATCACCCCTGGTTCAAACTGACCACGCTGGCCGCTTCCGGCCGCAGTGCAGGCAAAACCTATGAAGATGCAGTCGGTTCCCGCTGGGCTATGACCAGCCCGATGCCGGGGAGCGTGAAGAAGATGGTGGTGCTGGATGCTTCCAACGTGGAAGAAGTCGCCGCTCAGGTCGATTTTATCTTCTGCGCCGTTAACATGCCCAAAGCCGAGATCAAGGCGCTGGAAGAAGCCTATGCCAAGGCAGAGTGCCCGGTGGTCTCCAACAACAGTGCAAACCGCTTTACCCCGGATGTTCCGATGGTCGTGCCGGAGATCAACGCTGACCATATTGAGATCATCCCGGCACAGCGCAAACGTCTGGGTACCAAGCGCGGTTTTATCGCGGTCAAGTCCAACTGCAGCCTGCAGAGCTATGTGCCTGCCCTGCATCCCCTGATGAAAGACTTTGGCGTCAACAAGGCGCTGGTCTGCACCTATCAGGCCATTTCCGGCGCAGGCAAGACCTTTGACCGGATGCCCGAGATCATCGACAATGTCATCCCCTATATCGGTGGTGAGGAAGAGAAGAGCGAGCGCGAGCCGCTGAAGCTGTGGGGCCATATCGAGGGCGACCAGATCGTCAACGCCGAGAAGCCGGTCATCACTGC
>Ga0129310_1003279_pt1 | contig 10668 bp, 9 predicted proteins | sample Go1ome_2_FD_94433 | JGI IMG/M metagenome (GOLD analysis project Ga0129310, IMG submission 94433) | Western lowland gorrila individual fecal microbial communities from Wisconsin, USA - Go1022A metagenome | ecosystem: Host-associated > Mammals > Digestive system > Large intestine > Fecal | place...
GGAATCCGTCCGCGTTTATCTCGCCGTCTACTGCGTCCGCTATGGTAAGCTCCGCCGTCGGCTCGTCCGCCGGGAGCTTCTCCAGGAATGCGGAGAACTGGCGCTCCAGCCGCGGCAGGAAATCCGTACCGAAGCCCCACATGCTCATTGAAACGGTGTCCTCCTCGCTGAGGATACGCTTCTCGCCGCAGTGGTCGCCGGAGATTACGCCGTCGGCTCCGCGGGCTATCTTCTTGGTCTCCTCGACCTTTGTGAGAAGCCCCTGGGCGTCGGTCTTGCAGACGCCGCGGTTTACCGTCCCGAAATCCGAGAGCGTGTTCTTCAGCATGAACCCCACGGAGCAGGCTTCTGCGGAAGCTGGTATATCCGCGAGGAATCCGCCGAGCCTGCGGAATGCGTCCTGCCCGTAGAAATCATCGGCGTTGACTATCGCAAACGGCTCGTCCAGAACGCCGCGGCAGCACCAGAGCGCCTGGGCGGTGCCCCAGGGCTTTGTGCGCCCTGGGAAATCCCCGGCGCGCACGGGAAGCTGGTCGGGTGACTGAAATACGTAATCCGTGCGGATACGCTTTTCCACCCGCGCGCCTATCGTGGACTTAAAAAGCTCCTCGATGTCCCGGCGGATAATGAACACAACGCGGTCGAAGCCAGCGCGGATAGCGTCGTAAACTGAGTAATCTATAAGCAGCTCGCCGTCCGGGCCGAGCTTTTCAAGCTGCTTTATCCTTGTGCCGAAGCGTGTTCCCATGCCCGCCGCAAGGACGACCAGAGTCATATTTGCCATGCTGCCCCCTTTACTTCATAACATATCGTATATCCCTGACTTCGGCGTTTCCGACCTGGCAGATAAGTTCGTCGCTGGTCGGCGCGAAGCCGTATTTCTCGTATAATCCGCAGGCGCGGACGTTGGTTTCAAGCGCCCAGAGGTACACCCGGCGGAAGCCCTGCGAGTGCAGCCACTCCACCGAATTATCCAGCAGCGCCGTGCCGAAGCCCCTGCCCCAGAATTCCGGCAGGACGTACAGCGTATGCACCTCGCCCCAGCCGGGCATTTTTTCGTCCGCCGCCGGACGTGCGCAGGAGTGCCCCGCGATAACGCCGCCCTCGGTCAGCACGAAGCTCCCGGGGAGACCCGCAAAACTGTCCCGCCAGCGCTCCGGAGAGAGCAAGTCAAGGTAATACTGCGGGAGAAGCCCCCTGTATCCCGCCTGCCAGCTCCTTACATAGAGCCGCGCCACCTCATCGGCTTCCTGCGGCTCCATGCGGCGTATCTCCATTACTTTAAGCCTTCGATGGAAGCGGTTATCTTCGCCAGCTTCTCTTCTGCCTTTGCGAGCTTAGTGCGCTCGTTCTCTATCTGCTGTGCCGGAGCCTTTGCGAGGAATCCCGGATTGTTCAGCTTCTTGGAAAGGAATTCGATATCCTTTTCAGCGGCTTTCTTTTCCTTGTCAAGGCGCGCAAGCTCCTTGTCCTTGTCAACGAGTTCGCCCATCGGAATGAATACGCGGGCGGAGTCAGTTACAACGGTCATCATGCCCTCGGAAACCTCAGCCTTTTCAGTTACGGTGAATTCACCGGCGCCTGCAAGCTTCTCAAAGAATCTGCGGCAGTCGCTGAACAGCGCGGTGTACTGTGTTTCAACGGTCATCGTTACCTTCTTTGACGGAGGTACGTTCAGTTCGTTGCGCTGTACTCTGATAGCCCTGATGGCATTCACAACGCGGCTGAACTCCTCGGCGGCCTCGCCGAAGTGCAGCTTCTCATCGTACTCGCACCACTTGGCTACCATAATGCTCTCGCTCTCGGTGCCGGGCATGGACTGCCATATCTCCTCGGTGATGAACGGCATGAACGGGTGCAGCAGCTTCAGAATGCCCTGCATGATGTAAACCAGTACGTTCTGCGCAGCCAGCGCGGAAGCTCCGCCCTCGGCGATACGCGGCTTTGTGAGCTCGATGTACCAGTCGCAGTAAACGTCCCAGATGAAGTCGGTGAGGTTCTGCACTGCAACGCCCAGTTCGAACGCCTCCAGATTGGAAGTTACGCTCTTTACGGTGTCGTTGTAGAGGCTGAGCACCCATTTGTCCTCGATGGGGAGGTCCTCCGGCAGGACCGGAGCGCCGAAATCCTCGGGGAGGTTCATCAGAATGTAGCGGGAAGCGTTCCACAGCTTGTTAGCGAAGTTTCTGGAGTTGGTGACCTTGGTCTCTGTCCAGCGCATGTCGTTGCCGGGCGCGTTGCCAGTTACGAGGGTCAGACGGAGCGCGTCCGCGCCGTATTTGTCGATTATCTCCAGCGGGTCAACGCCGTTGCCCAGGGACTTGGACATCTTGCGTCCCTGCTCGTCGCGCACCAGGCCGTGGATAAGAACGTCCTTGAACGGCTTCTGACCTGTGTGCTCCAGACCGGAGAATATCATTCTCGCTACCCAGAACGGGATGATGTCGTAGCCCGTAACCAGGGTATTTGTCGGATAGAAGTAGTCCATCTCCGGGGTCTTGTCCGGCCAGCCGAGGGTGGAGAAAGGCCACAGCGCGGAGCTGAACCATGTATCGAGGGTGTCCTCGTCCTGCTTTACGGGAGCGCCGCACTTCGGGCACTTCTCCAGCGGGTCGAGGGAGATAGCGGTGTGCTTGCAGGAGGGGTTCTGGCAGTAGTACGCCGGGATTCTGTGACCCCACCAGAGCTGTCTGGAGATGCACCAGTCGCGGATATTCTCCATCCAGTAGAGGTAGCCGTTTTCAAAGCGCTTCGGGATATAGCGCAGCTCACCGGACTTTACAACGTCGATAGCGGGCTGTGCAAGCTCCTTCATGGAAACGAACCACTGGAGGGACGCGCGCGGCTCTACGGTAGTACCGCAGCGCTGGCAGCAGCCGACGTTGTGCCTGTGCGGCTCAACCTTGACGAGAAGTCCCTGCGCCTCGAGGTCTGCGACCATCTGCTTTCTTGCTTCGTATCTGTCCATGCCTGCGTACTTGCCGCCGACGTCAGCGCTGATAGTCGCGTCGTCGTTCATCATGGAAATTACGGGCAGGTCGTGGCGCTGACCTACCATGAAGTCGTTGGGGTCGTGCGCGGGGGTTATCTTAACGACGCCGGTACCGAATTCCACGTCAACGTAGTCGTCGGCGATTATCGGGATTTCGCGGTCGGTCAGCGGAAGCTTTACCATCTTGCCGACGATATCCTTGTAGCGCTCGTCGTTCGGGTTCACCGCCAGCGCGGAGTCGCCGAGCAGCGTTTCGGGACGGGTGGTGGCAATCTCAACGAAGCCGGAGCCGTCAGCCAGCGGGTAGTTGATATGCCAGAAGAATCCGTCCTGCTCCTCGTACTCGCACTCGATATCGGAGATGGAGGTCTTGCAGTTCGGACACCAGTTTATCATTCTTACGCCGTGGTAGATGAGACCCTTGTTATAGAGGTCCATGAATACCTTCTGTACGGCTCTGGAGCAGCCCTCGTCGAGGGTGAAGCGCTCGCGCTGCCAGTCGCAGGAGCTTCCGAGCTTCTTGAGCTGCTGAACGATACGGCCGCCGTAAACGCGCTTCCAGTCCCATGCGCGCTTGAGGAACTCTTCGCGTCCTATCTGCTCCTTGGTCAGACCCTCTTCCTTCATCTTGCCGACTATCTTGGCTTCAGTGGCGATGGAAGCGTGGTCGGTGCCGGGAAGCCACAGTGCGGAATATCCCTGCATTCTTCTCCAGCGGATAAGGATATCCTGGAGGGTGTTGTCAAGCGCGTGGCCCATGTGGAGCTGTCCGGTTATGTTTGGCGGGGGGATAACGATGGTGTAGGGCTTCTTCTTGGGGTCTATCTCAGCGTGGAAGTAGCCCTTTTCCTCCCAGTTATGATAGATACGGTCCTCGAATTCCTTCGGGGCGTAGGTCTTTGCAAGTTCCTTTCTCATTGCAATGTTGTCCTTTCGTTTTTTGGGGTTTATGTTTACGCTTTTGCGTTATTGGCTTTTAATGAATTGACGAGATTTTCGTCCGGCGTCACGTATAAAGTACGGTTGTTCGTGAATATCACCATGCCGGGCTTTGCGCCCGCGGGCTTCTTGACGAACTTCACCGCGACGTAATCCACCGGAACTCCCGAGCCGCTGCGCCCCTTGGAATGGAACGCCGCAAGCTGCGCGGCTTCGAACAGGGTCTGTTCCCCGGGCTGCTTCCCCTCGGTGCGGATTATCACGTGCGAACCCGCAATGCCCTGGGTGTGCAGCCATATATCCGTGGCTTTCGCGGTCTTTAAAGTGAGCTGGTCGTTCTGGCGGTTGTTCCTGCCGACGAGTATCTCGAATCCCTCGCTGGAGCGGAAACGCAGCGGGTCGGAGGTCTTTTTCACCTTTTCGTCCGCGCGTACGCCGCCTTTCAGATAACCCTGCTCGCGAAGCTCCCGGCGTATCTCGGCGAGATCCATTTCGCTGTCGGTGCGGCTTGCGGCGTCAAATACGCTGTCGATGTAGACGAGTTCCTGCTGTCCCTTTGCGATAAGCTCCGTGAGCTTCTTTTCGGCGGTGTCCAGCTTGCGGTACTCGGTGTAGTACTTCTGGGCGTTCTGCGCCGGGGTCAGCCGCGGGTCGAGCTGTATCTCTACCGGCTCGCCGGTGGTGAAATCCTCCAGCACCGCTTTGCTCTGTCCCTTTTCCAGCCGCCAGATGTTCGCGTTTATAAGGTCGCCCCGGACTCGGAAAACCTCCCGCTCGGAGCACTCCGCGAGTTCCTTTTTCTGTAATTCCAGCTTCCTTGAAACGCGTTCGTAGCTGTTCATCAGGAGTTTCAACAGGTCGTGGGCGCGCTGTCTGGTGCGCTCCGTCCTGTCCTGGGAGGCGAAGAACCCGTCAAGCAGTTCGTTCGCGGAATTCTCGTGGCTTATCACCATGGACGTGGAATACTGCTCAATGTTGATGAAGCAGAAGTCCTTTTTCCTGCCGCCCGGCTCTGAAACTACGGTGAAACTGCATTCCCCGCCGGAAAGCGCGGACTTCACCCGCCCCAGAATGAAGCGCAGTCTGTCCTTAGCGCTGTCGGAGAGCGCGTTGCACACGGCGTCCACGTCCTTTGCGGAGTACCACGCGATCTCACGGGTGAGAATGGGTGAAACGCCCTCCAGCACCGCGGAAAGCTTTTTGCAGAGCCGCTCCGGGGAATCCGCTATCGCGCCCAGCACCTGCTCCGGTTCGCAGTCCAGCAGGCACAGCCTGTCCTGGCGCGGCGGCGCTTCGTACCGTATTCCCGGCAGCACCCGGCGCACGGAGGATATATCGTCCGTTATGCGCTTCACGCTGTCGATAACGCGCCCGTCCCGCACGAGGATTATGTTGCTGTGACGTCCCATTATCTCTGCGATGAGGGTATTCGTCACGATGTCGCCGATTTCGTTGGTGCACTCGAAATCCAGGGAGATTATGCGCTCCAGCCCGTCCTGGCGTATCGCCATGAGCTTGCCGCCGGAAAGGTGCTTTCTCAGCAGCATGCAGAACATCGGCGGCTGCTGGGGATTTTCGAATGCCGCGGAGGTTAGGTTCACCCGGGCGCTGACGCTGTTGGCGGAGAGCACAATTTTCTTTCCGCCGTCGCGGTAGGTGCGCAGGGATACTACTATTTCCTCCCTGGAAGGCTGATACACCTTGTCCACCCGGGCGCCGACCAGCGGCTGAAGCTCGTTGGCGACGATATGAAGAAACGCTCCGTCAAGTGACAAAGTTACTCAGCTCCTTTCGGTCAATTAGGGCAACACCGCATAATTATTGTCGTATGATTGCGCGGTCAGATTTTTCGTCAGATTGTACAATGATGACGACGCAAGGCTGTCGCCTTGCTAGGAAGAATTATGCAATATGACGGGAAATATGCAAGCAAGCATGCGACAAAATCACCAGATGTTAATTGTGCGGTGTTGCCTTAGAATATCACACGTACCTGCACGGCTCGTGCTCCACGTCCGGCGTGAACACCGGGACCTCCGGGAACGCGCGGCTGAGCAGACCTGCGATGCGGTGCGAAGCGCACTTCTCGGTGCCGTAATGTCCGGCGTCGATGAGCGCCATACCGGAGTTCACGGCTTCTATCCACACGGAGTGCTTAACGTCACCGGTGACGAGCGCCTGGCAGCCAAGCTCCCTCGCCCGAGCCAGCAGATCCCCGCCGGAGCCGGAGCACACGCCAATGCGCGTTATCGCGTGCGTATCGCCCTCGCAGTACTTCACGCTTTCAAGGTCCAGGGACTTCTTGCAGTGCTCTGCGAGAGCCTTTGCGGTGAATCCGAGAGGAAGCTCCGCGATGCCGCCGATGCCAAGACCGTTCGGCTGCGTCTGCTCCAGGACTCCCACGCTCTCCCAGCCCAGAAGCTCCATAAGCGTATCGTTCACGCCCGCCTCGCACATGTCGAAATTCGTATGTATGGCGATGGCGCTGATATCGTTGCGCACCAGCGAGTACACGGGAGTCCCCGCAAGCACGCGCTTCAGCGGGTGGAATATCACCGGGTGGTGCGACACGATGAGATTTGCGTTCTTGGAACGCGCTTCGTTTATTATTTCTTCGGTTATGTCAAGACATGCGGCGATCCCCGTGACGTTCTCCATAGCGCTTCCGGTGAGAAGCCCCACGTTATCGTAGCTCTCCGCCGTGGAAAGCGGCGCGATGGTGTTCAGGAATCCCAGCACCTGCCCTACTGTTACTGGCATAATGCCTCCGTTAATTTTCGTATTTATGCGCCAGCGCGGTTATCTCCGCCGCAAGCGCGCGTAGTTCTCCGGCGCGGGCGCTGTCCGCGGGAGAGCGCTCCATTCCGGCGGCGTTCTTTTCCAGCTTTCCGGCGATGTGCCGGAGCATGAGCGGGTCGGTTATCCTCCCGCAGCAGCAGTACAGCTCGTCCGGCTCGGAAACGGCGCCGGTGTATCTCACCAGCATGACGGAATAGAAGCGCCCTGCGTCCTTTGCGGTGCGCTCCTCCATTATTTCGAAGCCGTGGCGGCAAAGCTCCCTGCGCAGGGTCTCCGCCTTGGTCATGGGCTGTAGAATGAACCGGGTGTCCTCAGACAGGAATCTGCACCCGGATATTATCCTCATGATAAGCTCGCCGCCCATGCCGCATATAACTACGTCGTCGGCGAAGTCTATCCTGTCCAGACCGTCGGAGAGTACCGCCGTTACATTGCTGACGCCCTGCTCCGCGATGGTGCGGCGCGCGGCGTCCAGGGGTCCCTCCCTTACATCGGAAGCTATTACGGACCTAGCGCCGTTCTGCGCAAGCCAGCAGGCGAGCAGCGCGTGGTCGGTGCCTACGTCGCAGACGGTGACGCCGCTGCGGCAGAGTCCGGCGGCGGCGCTCAGCCTGCCCGTAAGTTTTACCATTACTCGCCGATCACTGCGTTGAGCTGCTCTACGATCTCGTCAGCGTCCACGCCGTGAACCATGCACGCCTGCTCAACGGTCTCGCCGCGGGAAGCCGGGCAGCCCAGGCAGTGCATTCCCATGCTGAAGAAGATGGGAGCGGCAGCCTCGCCTGCTACGTCCAGAATATCGCCGATTACTGTATCCTTTGTTACTTTCATTGTTGTGTTTCCTTTCATTTTACAGTGCTTCCCCGCGGAATTCCGCAGAGAGATAAATATACATTGTATATTATATCACAGCTTTTCTATTTTGTCCAGTAGTTATTGAAATGATACTGACTTTTTGATTTACGGAATGCGGGGCGTTGTTTTCATGCCGCCGCGCGATTAAATTACGCGCTCCCGTCATATCTCAGAATAACCGCGCACGACCCCGGACGTACATGATACCCACCGCTCCGAAAATTTACCGGGCGTAATGCCGCCCGGGCAGACTGTACGCTGATACGCGCCGTAAACGCGGAATTCTCTTTTAAAGTCTTGACTTATCCGGGGTTTTGCGTTATACTATATGAGTAACTATTTTACTGTCCCTGCAAGCCATGCAGGGCTGAAAGGAATCAAACATGAACAACACAGAAAAGACCCTTGACAAGATCGTTGCGCTCTGCAAAGGCAGAGGCTTCGTGTACCCCGGCAGTGAGATCTACGGCGGCCTTGCGAACACATGGGATTACGGTCCCCTCGGCGTGGAGCTGAAAACCAACATCAAGAATGCATGGCGCAAGAAGTTCATTCAGGAGAACAAGTACAACGTAGGACTTGACTCCGCCATCCTCATGAACCCCCAGACCTGGGTGGCTTCCGGACACGTAGGCGGCTTCTCCGACCCGCTGATGGACTGCAAGGACTGCAAGACCCGTCACCGCGCAGACAAGCTCATCGAGGACAACGGCGGCGACGCTAACGGCTGGACCAACGAGCAGATGATGACTTACATCAGGGAGCACGGAATCAAGTGCCCGAACTGCGGCTCCACCAACTTCACTGATATCCGTCAGTTCAATCTGATGTTCAAGACTTTCCAGGGCGTAACCGAGGACAGCAAGAACGAGATCTACCTCCGCCCGGAGACCGCGCAGGGTATTTTCGTAAACTTCGCGAATATCCAGAGAACGAGCCGCAAAAAGGTTCCGTTCGGCGTTGCGCAGGTCGGAAAATCCTTCCGTAACGAGATAACTCCCGGACAGTTCATCTTCCGCGTACGCGAGTTCGAGCAGATGGAGCTTGAATTCTTCTGCAAGCCCGGCACCGACCTGGAGTGGTTCCAGTACTGGCGCAGCTACTGCAAGAACTTCCTGCTCTCCCTGGGTCTCAAGGAGGAGAACATCAGACTCCGCGACCACAGCCCGGAGGAGCTTTGCTTCTACTCCAAGGCTACAACTGACTTCGAGTTCATGTTCCCGTTCGGCTGGGGCGAGCTGTGGGGCGTTGCAGACCGTACTGACTACGACCTGACCCAGCACCAGAAGACCTCCGGCAAGAGCCTGGAGTACTTCGACCCCGAGACCAACGAGAAGTACATCCCGTACGTTATCGAGCCGTCGCTGGGCGTTGAGCGTCTGTTCCTGGCAGTCGTATGCGACGCTTACGACGAGGAGCAGCTCGAGGACGGCACCAGCCGTACCGTAATGCACCTGCACCCGGCTCTGGCGCCTGTCAAGGCGGCTATCCTCCCGCTGTCCAAGAAGCTCAGCGAAAAGGCAGGCGAGCTGCACGACGAGCTTGCGAAGTACTTCAACGTTGATTTCGACGACGCAGGCGCTATCGGCAAGCGCTACCGCAGACAGGACGAGATCGGTACTCCGTTCTGCATAACCTACGACTTCGACACCGAGACCGACGGCTGCGTAACAGTCCGCGAGCGCGACTCCATGCAGCAGGTTCGTATCCCGCTGACCGAGGTCAAGAGCTACATCGAGGAGAGAATTTTCTTCTGATGGCGCAAATGGCGTGAAATAAAAAGTCCCCCGGGGTTCCGGGGGATTTTTTTGTTGATACGCTTCGATATGGAGCGTTTTTTTACTTGACAGTTACCTTAAGCTTCACAATGGTATCTCCGCTTTCGCAGGTGATTATCGCAGTTCCCTTTTTCTTCGCGGTGAGCTTTCCGGTGCTGGATACCGTCACGATGGACTTCTTATTTGATTTCCAGCTGATGTCGTCCTTATCCGCGTCCACTGCTTCGAGCTGCATTGTGCTTCCCTTTTTCATGGTGATTCCGAGGTAGGAGAATTCCTTGGCGTTGCTTTTCTTAAACGAAAATGTTACTTTATATGACTTTCCACCATATGGATTATCATTTTGCAGCGCAAGGTAGTAAGAACCCTTGTTCACATTATATGTTATTGTACCGGTAGCTTTCTGCGATGTCTGGTTTTCCAGTACTCTGAAAGTTTCGCTTCCTGCTTCACCGTTAGAGCTGCCAGCTTTCATTTTATGCGTAGCAACTGCAACATACGCTCCATCTTCGTCAAAGAGAGACCAATATGTTGCTCTTATCTGTGTGGTGAAATCTACGGTCAAAGTGCCCTTTTCAGCAACATCTATCCTGTAATAGGTCGTATCATAATTAGGCATTTCGCCTTTCACCGTATCACCGATTTCAACCTTTTGTGCGTTATCAAACCCGTATGCAAACGCTGATACTGATATGGCAGTAACCGTTAAAATTGCCGCGAATAATATTGCCAGAACCTTGCTAAATCTTTTCATAAAACAACCTTTACCCTTCTTTTAATTTCAGAACTATCAGTTCCATAGGCATTATAGCACAAAATGGTCAATATGTCAATAGCCCATTTTGTTCTAGAATATAATATTATTAATTCTTCACAAAACGGAGGTTAATAATATGTACAAGTTGAAATACCTTAGGGAAAGCGAACTGCTCACACAAAAACAGATAGCGGACAAGATTTTCTGCGGACAGCGCGCATACTCCTATTACGAAACCGGCGAACGCGATATCCCCACCCAGACGCTTATCCGCCTGGCGGACTTCTACAACGTGTCCGTGGATTTTATCCTCGGCAGGACGGACAACCCGAAGATGAACAAATAAAAAAACCGCTTCCCTTTCGGGAAGCGGTCTTGATTTTGTGAAGTGGTTTGCACCAGTTCAGCGGGAATTAGCCGTTGATCTTGGTAACAACGCCGGAACCTACGGTTCTGCCACCCTCACGGATAGCGAAACGCAGACCCTCTTCAATAGCGATAGGAGTGATGAGCTCAACGTCCATAACTACGTTATCGCCAGGCATGCA
>Ga0129310_1003280_pt1 | contig 10667 bp, 10 predicted proteins | sample Go1ome_2_FD_94433 | JGI IMG/M metagenome (GOLD analysis project Ga0129310, IMG submission 94433) | Western lowland gorrila individual fecal microbial communities from Wisconsin, USA - Go1022A metagenome | ecosystem: Host-associated > Mammals > Digestive system > Large intestine > Fecal | place...
AAAGAAGTCTGAAGCGGCAAGAAAGCGCAAGTACAACTAATAAGCGTACAGGGGCTGTTCCTTTGGGGACGGCTCCTTTTTCTTTTTTATACGTGAGATCTCACCGAAGTTCCCAAATTAAGGATTGTGGTGATAAAACCGATACGGATCAGGGGACAAAATACGGTTGCGGGATAAAAAGAGATGTACTATACTATGGAAAGAGAGGCGGATATAGCTGCAAAAAAGGGCGGCAGTCTGCGGGAAGAATTGTCAGCAGTATATGAAAATGGATATGCGTGCAGACAAGCATCAATTGCATCAGAGGAAGGAGACAAACAAACATGGAAAAGAAAATTGAAAGTCTGATCAAAGAACACAAGATCATCGCAATCTTAAGAGGTGTGCCGTCAGAGAAGATCGTTGATGTTGCAAAGGCATTATATGACGGTGGGATCCGCCTTTTAGAGATCACATTTAACCAGAAATCTGAGACAAAGCTCATTGATACTCCGGACGCTATCCGCGCGGTTCGCGAGGCGCTGGGGGACAAGATGGTGATCGGAGCCGGAACCGTGATGTCTGTGGAGGAAGTTCATGCGGCGAAAGAGGCAGGCGCATCCTTCACACTTGCTCCGAATGTGGACGAGACTGTAATTAAAGAGACTGTAGCATGCGGCCTTGAGTCAATTCCGGGCGCTATGACTCCGTCTGAAATCGCTGACGCTTACCGTTACGGCGCATCTGTTGTAAAGCTGTTCCCGGCAGGAAACCTCGGGCTTTCTTACTGTAAGGCTGTCATGGCACCAATCAACAATGTTCCGATGATCGCAGTCGGCGGTGTGGATGACAAGAACCTTCCGGACTTCTTAAAAGCTGGCTTTATTGGCCTTGGAATCGGTTCTAGCCTTACAAATAAGAAGATGATCGAAGAGGGCAGATACGATGAGTTAAAGGCCCTGGCAGAGGTTTATGCAAAAGCAGCAGAGAACTAAAACAACAGGGGAGCAGTCATAAAATGAAAAACTATACGATCACGATCGACACAGGAACAACGAATACCCGTGTGTACCTGTTTAATGAGAAATATGAGGCAGTGGCATCCGCAAAGTCCGAGATTGGTGTCCGCATCACAGCTATCGACGGCAACAATCACCGTCTAAAGGCGGCAATCAAGGGCTGTCTTGAGGATGTCTTAAAGCAGGCTGGTATTACATATGACGATGTAAAGCAGGTCGCTGCGTCCGGAATGATCACTTCCAACGTGGGACTCACAGAGATCCCTCATGTGGTTGCCCCGGCATCTGCAGAGGACCTTGCGAGGGCGGCGAAGAGCATCCTCATCGAGGATGTATGCCCACTCCCGATCCTCTTTATTCCAGGCGTGAAAAACCGCGACGGAAAGCTGGATCTCACAACATTTGAGTCCATGGACATGATGCGCGGTGAGGAGGTGGAGACTGTTGCCGTGATCGAAAGCCTTCCGAAGGGAGGGCAGTACCTTCTCGTTCTTCCTGGTTCTCACACGAAGTTTGTCTCCGTGGACTGCGACGGAAAGATCGCTGGCTGCCTCACGACAATCACGGGAGAACTCCTTTCTGTTATCACAAACGATACCCTGATCGCGGATGCGGTGGGACATTCCTTCGCTTCCGAGGAGACTTACGCGAAAGAGTATGTTCTCGCAGGATACGAGACTGCCAAGAAGACGGGAATCGGCCGCGCATGTTTCTCTGCAAGGATTTTAAATACCTTCGCGGAGCCGGATAAGACGAAGATCGCAAGCTATGTTCTCGGCGCCGTCTTACAGAACGATATGGAGGCTGTAAAGAACAGCAGCGCGTTAAAATGCGATGCTGATACGACAGTTGTGATCTACGGAAAAAATCCGCTGAGAGAAGCTCTCAAGGACCTCTTCGCGAAGGAAAATTTTTTCAAGCATGTGACGGAATTCGTCCCGAAGGACTCCGTTCCGACATCTGCAAAAGGAGCCCTGCATATTGTATCTCTGACAGAACAATTTAAGTAAAATTACGAAAACTCAGACAAAATTTACATCGATTATATCAATATATCACGCAACTTAACACGTTCTAAGCGCCTGATAGCTTGACGGTGGGGGCCGGTTTCCCTAAAATAGATATGTATAAAGAATCTCTAAAAATTCTGAAAAAAGCAGAAAGAGATTCTAAAGAAAATATCTAAAAAGGAGAGACTTGTTATGAAAAAACGAGTATTGAGCCTGGCCCTCGCTGCAGCAATGGCAGCATCCCTCACCGCATGCAGCGGTAATTCCAGCACAACAGAGACAGCAGCAGCTGCCGAGGAGACGAAAGCTGCTGAAAACACAAATACAGAGAGTAAAGAAGCTGACGATTCCGGCGTGGATGTATCCGGTTGGAAGAACAAGACAGTTACATGTATCGTTCCTTACGATGCAGGCGGCGGTACCGATACAGTTATGCGTGCCTTAGCAGACGCAGCAAAGGGCTCCTTCAAGAATATCTCCGTAGAGAACCGTTCCGGCGGCGGCGGAGCGACAGGTATGCTTGCAGGCGCGAATGCCGCAGCAGACGGAACCACCGTTACCATGATCACCGTAGAGCTCGCAACACTTGAGGCTATGGGGACAAACGCAGGACTTACATACTCCATGTTCAAGCCGATCATGATGGTAAACAGCGCATGCTCCGCCATCACAGTAAATGCGAAGGATGACCGTTTCAACACCATCGAAGATTTCATCAACTATGCGAAAGAGAATGAGGTCTCCATGGGCAACTCCGGTAACGGCGCGATCTGGCATCTCGCAGCGGCTGGTCTTGCAAAAGAGACAGGGGCGAAGTTTAAGCATGTCGCTTACGACGGAGCAGCAGGCGCGATCACAGATCTTCTCGGGGAGCACATCGATGCGGTAGCGGTTTCCTACGCAGAGGTTGCAAACTATGTTGAGTCCGGCGACTTAAAGGTTCTTGCAGTTATGAATGATAAGCGTCTCGACGCGATCCCGGATGTTCCGACATGTAAAGAAGCCGGTTACAATGTAGTTCTTGGTACCTGGAGAGGTCTCGGCGTTCCGGCAAGTACACCGGATGACGTCGTAGAGCAGCTTTACCAGATCTTTTCTGACGCGGCACAGTCCGACGCGTTCGTTGACTTCATGAACAAGTCCAACAACGTGATCGACATCATGGATGGATCGAGCTTTGAAGACAGAATCGTTGCTGACCTTGACACTTATAAGACTCTTGTAACTGATCTCGGCTTAAAGATTCAGTAAATATCAAAGGGGAGCCGCGGCATCGACCGTGGTTCCCCTCGGAAGGCTCTGTCGGAGGAAGTAATTTCCGGGTACCCGGCAGAAAACGATATTATGAAGAATCGAGGTCTCAGTTATGAGAAAAGGAAATATTATTGCGGGCATTGTCTGTGCGGCAGTTGCCCTCTATGTCATCGTGACATGTCTCGGCTATCCGAGAGCAGCGGCTTACGGCACAGGCGTTCCGGGTCCGGGACTCTGGCCGGGCATCATCGCGGTGCTTCTTCTCATCTGTTCCATCGGTGTGATCGTTGGAACCCTGATGATGAAAAAAGAAGATCTCCCGGAGCTTCCGATGTGGACACCGGGAACAAAGCGTGTGTACATTTCCATGGCGATCCTGCTGGTTTACATGCTGGTATTATCCACAGTCGGATTCATCATTCCGTCCGTGATCATGCTCTTTGTGTTCTGCCAGTGGTTTCACAGAGGGGCTGTCTGGAAAAACGCGGTGATCTCCATCGCGGTGATCCTTGTGATCTACTATGTATTCAAAAATTTCCTGAACGTGCCGATCGATTTCGGTATGTTCAGCATATAGGAGGGCTGAGATATGAGTTTCTTTCTTGAAGTTGTGCAGTCAGCGTTCAGCCCGGTGGTCTTATTCTACATGTTCGCGGGCGTTGCGGCGGGAATCTGTATCGGAGCGCTCCCGGGACTGACCGCTACTATGGGTGTGGCGCTTCTTCTTCCACTTACCTTCGGTATGGATGCCACATCCGGCATCCTTATGTTACTTGGAATCTATGTCGGTGCGATCTACGGCGGATCCATCTCTGCGATCCTCCTTCATACGCCCGGTACACCGGCGTCCGCGGCCACAGCCATTGACGGATACCAGTTCTCCAAGCGGGGCGAGGCGGGACGCGCCCTCGGTATCGCTACACTTTCCAGCTATATCGGCGGCGTTGTAAGCTGCCTCTGCTTATGGCTTATCAGCCCGCAGCTTGCGAAGCTTGCGTTAAAGTTCAGTTCCGCTGAGTTCTTCTTACTTGCAGTATTCGGTCTCTGTATTATTGCCAACATCTCCGGTGAGAACATGGCAAAGGGCCTGATCTGCGGATTCTTAGGAATCCTGACAGCGACTGTCGGCATCGACAGCGTGACAAGCTACATTCGTTTCACAGACAACGCGAACCTTCTTTCCGGCATCCAGTATATCCCGGTCATGATCGGCCTCTTCGCTATGAGTCAGGCCTTTGAGACCATCGAGGATATCTACAGCACCGATGAGATCGACGCGACGGTGACGAGACTTCTCCCGACGAAAGAGGACGTGAAGACCATGTTCCGGGTCGCTCCGGTTACAGGCCTCATCGGAACCATCATCGGCATCATTCCTGGTGCCGGTGCCGATATCGGATCCTTCGTCGGATACAACACAGCCCGCGGCATGTCCAAACATCCGGAGTTATTCGGTAAAGGAAGCCCGGAGGCTGTGGCGGCTTCTGAGGGCGGCAATAACGGTGTAACCGGCGGTGCCATGATCCCGATGCTGACACTCGGTGTTCCTGGTGATGCCGTAGCGGCGATCATGATCGGTGCGCTGACGATCCAGGGTCTTACCCCGGGACCGATGCTCTTCAAGACAAACAAGGTTCTCGTTTACACGATCTTCCTTGGAATGTTCGTGGCAAACACCATCATGGTACTCCTTGGATTCTCCTGCATCCGCCTTTTCACAAAGGTATTAAGCGTTCCGAAGACGATCCTCACACCGATCATCTTCATCCTCTGCGTAGTCGGAAGCTACGCAATGAGAAGCAACTTCTACGATGTAGGAACGATGCTGATTGCAGGCGTTATCGGCTGGCTGATGGGTAAAGTAAAGATCCCGACAAGCCCGGCGATCCTTGGCCTGATCTTAGGACCGATGGCTGAGAAGAACTTCCGTACCGCGCTCTTAAAGTCCAGCGGAAATGTGGGAGTATTCTTCAACACCCCGATCTGCTGGTTCTTCCTGGCTCTGATCGCGTTCACACTCATCGGTGCTGTCCGCAGCCAGTTAAAACCTAAGAAAAAAGCGGAATAACCGCTGAGAAAAATTGCATAAAAATTAAGGGCGTCCTGACCAGGTTTGGAATCGATTTCCAACTGGCAGGACGCCTTTTTTGGTGAAAACTTACAAAAATTATAAAAAACGGCGTGAAAACGAAACTATCTTTTGTGAAGACCTGCCAGAAAATCGTTGACAATTTGTATACAACAGGATATAATGATTCGTGTAAAAATTTCATAAAGAATCCTAAAAAATCGTTAAGAAAGTATTAGGAAAAGAGAAAAGGAGCAGGTTTTATGAGAAAAAGAGTAGTATCGCTCGCAATGGCAGCAGCTATGGCTCTCTCCCTGACAGCTTGCGGAAGCAGCTCCAGCACAACAGAGACAACTGCAGCAGCAACAGAGGCAGCAAAGGAAGAGACAACTGCAGCAGCTGAAGGCGCAGCTACAGAAGCAGCAGCTTCCGACGTTGACACATCCGCATGGAAGGACAAAACAGTTACATGTATCGTTCCTTACGATGCAGGCGGCGGTACCGATACAGTTATGCGTGCTTTAGCAGACGCAGCGAAGGGTTCCTTCAAGAACATCTCCGTAGAGAACCGTTCCGGCGGCGGCGGAGCAACCGGTATGCTCGCTGGTGCAAACGCTAAGGCTGATGGCACAACCGTTACTATGATCACTGTAGAGCTTGCAACTCTTGAGGCTATGGGTACAAACGCTGGTCTTACATATTCCATGTTCAAACCGATCATGATGGTAAACAGCGCATGTGCAGCTATCACAGTTAACGCGAAGGATGACCGTTTCAATACAATTGAAGACTTCATCAACTACGCAAAAGAGAACGAGGTTTCCATGGGTAACTCCGGTAACGGCGCTATCTGGCACCTTGCAGCAGCTGGTCTTGCAAAAGAGACAGGCGCTCAGTTCAAACACGTTGCTTATGATGGAGCAGCAGGCGCTATCACAGACCTTCTCGGTGAGCACATCGACGCAGTAGCAGTTTCTTACGCTGAGGTTGCTAACTACGTTGAGTCCGGCGACTTAAAGGTTCTTGCAGTTATGAACGACAAACGTCTTGATTCCATTCCGGACGTTCCGACATGCCAGGAAGCTGGTTACAATGTAGTTCTTGGTACATGGAGAGGTCTTGGCGTTCCGAAGGATACTCCGGATGAAGTTGTTGACCAGCTCTATGAGATCTTCTCTCAGGCAGCACAGTCTGACGCATTCGTTGACTTCATGAACAAGTCCAACAACGTAATCGACGTTCTTGACGGCGCTACATTCGAGGAGCGTATCAAATCTGACCTTGAGACATACACATCTCTTGTTACAGATCTTGGTCTGAAAGTACAGTAATGTAAACCGGCTCAACGGGGAGTGGGAAACCCACTCCCCTGTTTTGTCTGAGAGGGCTTTCCCCAGGGAGACCTCTGCGAGACAGTTGTTTTAGAATGGAGTTTCAATATGAGAAAAGGAAATATTATCGCAGGTCTGATCTGCGCAGCTTTAGCTGTTTATGTGATCGTTACCTGTCTTGGCTATCCGAGAGCAGAAGCTTACGGTACAGGCGTTCCGGGTCCGGGACTCTGGCCGGGGATCATCGCTGCACTTCTTCTGATCTGCTCTGTAGGCCTTATCGTCGTTACCCTGATGATGAAGAAAGACCAGTTCCCGGAGCTTCCAATGTGGACACCGGGTACAAAACGTGTATACATTTCCATGGCGATCCTGCTTGTATACATGCTGGTATTATCTACACTTGGATTTATCATTCCGTCAGTGATCATGCTGTTCGCGTTCTGCCAGTGGTTCCATAAAGGCGCTTTCTGGAAAAACGCACTGATCTCCGTAATCGTGGTCCTGGCAATTTACTTTGTTTTCAAGAACTTCCTGAATGTGCCGATCGACTTCGGTATGTTCAGCATTTAAAGAAAGGGGTAGCAGAATGAGTTTCTTTTTAGAAGTATTTCAGAGCGCGTTCAGCCCCATGGTACTGTTCTACATGATCGCAGGCGTAGCAGCCGGAATCTGTATCGGAGCACTGCCGGGACTTACCGCAACTATGGGTGTAGCCCTTCTTCTGCCGCTTACATTCGGTATGGATGCCACAGCAGGTATCCTCATGTTACTTGGAATTTACGTGGGAGCAATCTACGGCGGATCTATTTCCGCGATCCTTTTACATACACCTGGTACACCGGCATCCGCTGCAACCGCAATTGATGGATATCAGTTCTCCAAGCGCGGTGAGGCAGGACGTGCACTCGGTATCGCGACACTTTCCAGCTATGTTGGCGGTGTTGTCAGCGTTCTCTGCTTATGGCTTATCAGCCCGCAGCTCGCAAAGCTTGCTTTAAAGTTCAGCTCTGCTGAGTTCTTCTTACTTGCGGTATTCGGTCTCTGTATCATCGCCAACATCTCCGGTGAGAACATGGCAAAGGGCCTGATCTGCGGATTCTTAGGAATCTTAACAGCTACTGTCGGTATCGACAGCGTAACAAGCTATATTCGTTTCACAGACAACGCAAACCTTCTTTCCGGTATCCAGTACATCCCGGTTATGATCGGTCTGTTCGCGATGAGCCAGGCTTTCGAGACCATCGAGGATATCTACAGCACCGACGAGATCGATGCGAGCGTAACAAGACTTCTTCCGACAAAGGACGATGTGAAGACGATCCTTCGTGTCGCTCCGGTAACTGGTCTGATTGGAACCATGATCGGTATCATCCCTGGTGCCGGTGCTGATATCGGATCCTTCGTTGGATACAACACAGCACGTGGAATGTCCAAAAAGCCGGAGTTATTCGGTAAAGGAAGCCCGGAAGCCGTTGCAGCTTCTGAGGGCGGAAATAACGGTGTAACTGGTGGTGCTATGATCCCGATGTTAACACTCGGTGTTCCTGGTGATGCCGTAGCAGCGATCATGATCGGTGCGTTAACGATCCAGGGTCTTACTCCGGGACCGATGCTCTTCAAGACAAACAAGGTTCTCGTTTACACGATCTTCCTTGGAATGTTCGTAGCAAACACCATCATGGTTCTCCTTGGTTTCTCCTGCATCCGCCTTTTCACAAAGGTATTAAGCGTTCCGAAGACGATCCTCACACCGATCATCTTCATCCTCTGCGTAGTGGGAAGCTATGCGATGAGAAGCAACTTCTACGATGTAGGAACGATGTTGATTGCAGGCGTGATCGGCTGGCTCATGGGTAAAGTAAAGATCCCGACAAGCCCGGCGATCCTTGGCCTGATCTTAGGACCGATGGCTGAGAAGAACTTCCGTACCGCACTCTTAAAGTCCAGCGGTAACCCGGTCGTATTCTTCAACACACCGATCTGCTGGTTCTTCCTGGCTTTGATCGCATTCACACTGTTTGGTGCGATCCGCGGACAGCTTAAGAAGAAAAACTAAATCGTGAGAACTGCGTCTTGGCGCGGTTTGAAACATGAATTTTATAAGCCGCATCTGCTTTCCGATTTTAGTGTCAGAGAGTGGATGCGGCTTTTTTGCTGCCTTGAAACAGAAAAAGACTGCGGTGGAAGAATGATATGGCGGTATAAGGCCAGCGATGAGCGGAAGATAAGAAAAGAATAATGGGAAGAAGGAGAGCATAGACTGTTGTAAGGCATAATTCGGCGGAGCATAGCATGAGAGGGCAGAAAAAGGATGATTTTCCCCGGATGGACTCCGCCGGGGTGTTTGCGGACGCGGTGGGCGGGGAGACGCTTTTGACGCTCATCGGGATGCGGGCGGTACATATTGAAAATTACAGGAGTATTCTTGTATACACGGATACGGAGATCCGGATCCAGTGCAGGCATTATATTCTCTTTGTTTCGGGAAAGAAGTTAAAGATCTGCTATTACGATAAGGATGAGATGAAAATATCCGGCCGCCTGGAGGTGATCCGGTTTGAATAGATTAAAAGATATGCGGGAGGGAAGCGTGAAAGTCCGGATCGAGGGGAGAGGGATGGAGCGCTTTTTTAATATTGCGGCCCAGAGAGGGATCACGATTACAGAGATAGAGACAAAGGAAACAAAGAAAGCGCGAAAAGCAGGTTCGGTCGGGAAAAAAGAAGACAGAGTAGAGAAAATCCATGCGGCAGAATACAGCCATCGACAGTATACACAAAAAGATGAGTGTATTGAGAGAAATGAATATGAAAAAGATAATGCGGAAATGGAAAAAACGGTATATTTTTGGACGTCTCCGCGTAACTTCAAACGCTTGAAGCCGATCGCCCGGAAAACGGATGTCCGTCTTCGAATCACAGAAAAACATGGTTTTCCATTCTGGCTTCTCCTGGGACGCCGCAGAATTCTCTGGGTCGGCGGACTGGCAGCGTTCTTTCTTTTGCTCTATCTTTCGTCCTTCTACGTGTGGGATATCTCCTTCGACGGAAACCGCCGTTTTACGGACGAGACACTGCTGCATTTCATGAATGAGATCCCGGTGCAGTGCGGAATGAGAAAAAGCCGGATCTCCTGCGCGGACCTGGAAAACCGGATCCGGAACGCGTTCCCGGAGATCAGCTGGGTGTCCGCGGAACTGACAGGAACGAGGCTCACGGTCCATGTGCGGGAGAACGACGGGATCTTAAAGGCGGAGACAGAGTCAGAAACGCCCTGTGAGCTCACGGCAGGGTCAGACGGCACCGTGACAAAGATCATCGTCCGGAACGGGATCGCCAGGGTGAAGGCCGGGGACGAGGTGAAGGCTGGAGATGTCCTGGTATCGGGAGAACTCCCGATCTACGATGACTCGGAGACCCTTGTGAAGATAAATAAGGTCCATGCGGACGCTGAGGTTTACGCCAGGACTGTAAAAACAGTTACATGGAAGATTCCGGCCGCGGAAGAGATCCGCACAAAGACGGGAAGGAAACGTCTGGGCGTATTTTTTAAATTCATGGACATGGAAGTCTGTTTCCTGATGCCGGACTTAAAAAAAGAAAGCACCTGGGAGCTGTTCATGGAAGAATATCAGCTCAGACTTTCGAAAAATTTTTACCTCCCGGTCTACGGCGGGATCCTCACCGCCAGGGAATATGTCCCCTACGAGAAAGTCCTGACGGAAGCGGAAATCTCCGACCGGGCAGACCGTTATTTGAACGAATATTTACAAAATTTTACCGAAAAAGGTATACAAATCCTTGGTAGTGATGTTAGAATAAAGAGAAGTGAATCACACTGGAAGATTCATGGAACACTGACGGTGGTGGAGGACATTGCGAAAGAATCCCCCATCCCGGAAGATCAGGAGGAGATTCAGACAGTAGATGAGCATCATTGAGACAATCATAGACATTCCGGCAGAACATGAGCGGAAGGTCTGCGGACAGTTTGACAGTTATCT
>Ga0129310_1003282_pt1 | contig 10662 bp, 10 predicted proteins | sample Go1ome_2_FD_94433 | JGI IMG/M metagenome (GOLD analysis project Ga0129310, IMG submission 94433) | Western lowland gorrila individual fecal microbial communities from Wisconsin, USA - Go1022A metagenome | ecosystem: Host-associated > Mammals > Digestive system > Large intestine > Fecal | place...
CCGGTCACACGGGTTCGGATGAGACCCCATCATGTGCAGGAATATCACCTTCGGAGAGGATTTATCCGCCAGTGCACGTTCTGTTTCCTGTAACAACAACATGTCATCCGTTTTACGGGAAGCGAAACTGCCTTTCTTGAGGAAAACGGTATGCTCCGCATCAGAAGCAATAACAGAGATGCGTGTGTCATGCTCTCCCAGTTTTCCCTGATTGGATATCCACCACGTGCTGTATCCTGCTTTTGCTGCCAGCGCCACCACGTTGTTGCCGGAATCAGGGTTCTGCTCATAGTCATAAATCAGTGTCCGGCTCAGGGAAGGTACGGTACTGGCTGCTGCCGATGTATAGCCGTCAATAAATAAACCGGGAGCCGTATTCAGCCACGGTGTGGTTGGTACGGGATAACCATATACCGACATATAATCCCTGCGCACACTCTCACCAGTGACAATCACAATCGTGTCATACAACGGTGCTCCCGGCAGGATTTTCCAGCTGTCAGCCCTGTGCTGACTCAGTTGTTCATAACGCTGCATTTCACGCAATGTGTCAGTTGTCCCCACAACGGTTCCTTTAACCATCCGCAACGGCCAGCTGTTTACAGAGCATAATACGAACAGCAGCAGTGCCAGCCAGTTACGGTGACCGCGGTGGTGTGTCTGCCAGAAAATAACCATGAACACCAGAATCGCGGCACTGACCAGAAAATGATAAACAGGAATCATCCCGGTAAACTCCGCAGCCTCATCCGCCGTGGTCTGCAACAACGCGACAATAAAACTGTTGTTGATTTTACCGTACGTCATACCCGCAGGCGCATACAGTGCACAACAGAACAGAAATAACAGAGCTGTAATGGATGTAAGGGTATTTCTGTGTGCAAGGAGCAGAAGAAGGAACAGCAGCAACACATTCCCGGTGGCATTCTTCTCAGTGTATCCGCATGCAATTGTGGTTATGACAGAAATAACAAAAAAGAATAAAAACAATAAAATCCGTGGTGTGTTGTCCGGACAAAACAGTTTTCTGATATTCATCGGAGTATATCGGCAACATTATTATGAAGAGAATAAAATAATAAGAAAAACAGAAATATCCTGTAAAGCAGATAACAGACAACCCTGCAGTATAATTACGGCAGGGAGTTTCCGTTTAATTACAGAAGACAGGTAATTATTATCTTTCAGGAGTAGTTTCGTCAGAAGTTATAAGTCACACCAAGCATGATGTCATGACTTTTAACATCAACTTCTGATTTATATTTATCGCCCCACTCATCCTTGTAACTCACACTGGCATCACCTGCATCAAGATAGCGATAGCTGAGGTCCAGAGCGATATCCGGGGTTACGTCATAGCGGACACCTGCCCCAAAACTCCATGCAAAATTGTTATCATATCCCGGGTAATGCAACGCAGAAATATCGCTCACCTCACCAGATTTATTCCAGGAGGTATCAGTATATGTTGCCTTATGATGTATCCGTGCATAACCCAGTCCAACAGACACCCATGGAGTGAATGCACTGCTGTTTCTGAAGTCATAATACGTATTCACCATCAGAGTATTCACACTGAGCCTGTTCTGTGTGTCTTCCCGACCACCACCGACCATCGGAGAGTACCATGTATCCAGTGTATAACGGGAGTCCGCAGCTCCGCGGCCATAGAATTCCACTTCCGTGCGCACAGGAACATTGTAATGCTGATAAAAATCATAGCCCACCGCAAGGCCGGCACCGAATATCGTATCGTTCTTATCGCCGCCCTTATACTTATAAACATCATCCCCAAAGTCCTGACGAAAGCGCTGGTCAGTCTGAGTCACAACCGAAGCACCAGCTTTACCAGTCACATAAAAGCCTGTTTTGCCCCTATCAGCCAGGGCCTGGCCTGAAAACATGCCCACCACAGCAAGCGCTGAAACCGCAATAATCTTTTTCATTTCAGTTATCTCCGCTATCACTTTCCCCGAACGATAAATGTGGTTGCTTATTCTAAAGCTATGCAAAAGACAGGGTAAAAAGAGAAAAATCGATCGAATCGATCGACAAAATCGATCATCATCAATAAATGTTTCTTATCGTTCCCATAAAAATGCTAAAAGATTGTTTTTAGAGGTAATCGCCGCGACATGGGAGTATTGAGACCAGGACAGCACGAAATAAAGCGGCTGAACGTCAGATGAGCAACATGGACGTAATTCAGTGCAGGCCGCGTATATCCATAAAGCAGAACATCAGGAAGAACATCTACTGATACTACAGTGGCGGGCGGATTATCTGGATGTGAACGGAAAGAAAGGTATCAGTCCGTTTTAATATTCAAAGGTTAACAATCCGCTGAGAAGGTGACAGAATACCATTCACACACATGCTCTTCACCGTGGGGAATAACACCTGCTTCAATAAGTGTCTTTTCATTTCAGCTAATGCCACTGGAATCACAGTTCCCCCTCTAAAGAGACGCTTCGCATCCGAAGTAAAAGCTGACGCAGAGGGACTATCTCAGCAGGAGTTGAGAGTGTGATTTTAGACAGAATTTAATTGATTCTCTATTTGGGGAATATTACTAATCGATATAGCTTCCTAAACAAAAAAACGCTTTCCCTCCCAACATAAAGTTTGCAAGCATGATCGCAATTATGTCACTGCCAAGTGATATCAATGCCTTCCTGTAAATGGCTACAGCAGGCAATTGCCAACATAAAATCAGGCACAAGGGTGAACACAGTGCAAAATGGCATCTGAATCGATCATGATTTGGCCAACATACCCTTACCCACAAGTATTCTGGGATATTTCTATGGCATTAATTGACAACATTAATCGTGTTAATCCTGACCATATTGCTTTAGGGCCTGGTGGCGAATCATTTTTTCTTGCCTGATATCAACCAAGTCTCGCCAACATTACTATTACTGTTTTTATATCAGGGGGATTTTTCGGATGTACGGTATTTTCAACAAGAAGCCAGAGGTATTTCCACCCATCTCCGGGGAAAATAAATTTGCTGGATATTTCTGGCATGGTTTTATACAAAGAGGTTATATATACATGATTCGCCCGGCTATTGCGTATTACCGTGAAGGAGATCGGTGAATAACCCCCTGTGTCAGCATAGTTGTCGCCTCAACTTTTTAAGGAGATAACAATGCCAGGACAACCAATACAAAGTGAGCTCAAAGAGAAAGGACTGATATGGCTTTTCCCACCATACTGCTGGTCACATCGTCAGATAGCCCGTAAGCTGAAGATCAGTGCCTCAGTTGTATCAAAATGGAGATATGAGTTAGTGGAGCAAGGGCTTTTACCTGAAAATGAAAAGATTACCTCCGTTGATGTTGAAGACTGGACACCGGAGCGTCGATTCTCAGTTGTTCTTGAGACGGCTACGCTGTCAGAAATGGAGCTTGCTGATTATTGCCGACGAACAGGATTGTTTGTTTAAAAGGTAAAAACGGTGGGCTATCTCAATTCAAGCGCATGAGAAAACGGACGGAAGATATTCGAACAGACCAGGGCATTAAGTGACACAAAAAATAATCTACGAGAACTGGAGAAAGAGGTTAAGCGTAAAGATAAAGCTCTGGGACAACAGCGAGGAATACTGCCCCTTTCCTGGAGCGGCATAAAATTATTCTCTTGTCCGTGAAGTTGTCACCAACGGCGCCCGGAAAGGTCAGGCTTGTAGGCGTATCGATAAATATATGTTCTACTCATTGGAGTCACCACCAAAATAAGAAGGTAAATGACCCGGGAGGAATCCCGGGTCAACAGAACTAATTACCCGGCGAAGGTAGCTACAGTGAAATTAGCTTCATATGTGCCCGCAGGGTACAATACTCCATCCACAGGATAGAGAAGTACTTCTCTTTTATCATTTACCTGGAATGCTTTCTGGCAGTCATCATCATAACCAGCAGACGGACTACCAACTTTCAAATGGCTATCGGTCTCACCAACGCAGTAAGGTTGCGCATAGCGTTTTATTACTCCTAAGAATTTAACGCCTGAATCGGTGTGGGTCCACTCAAACTGACTATCAAAACCATTTCTGCTACCTTCTGGCAGGTGAATACTGGGAATTGCAGGTGATCCGCTCTCAAGTGTTACAACCAGATTTCCCCAGGGTTGGGAAACATCTTGCTGACCAGCTTTAGTATTACCGTTATCAACATAGTCAATCGACCAGATTGACTCCTCTACAACGTTGTGGACTGCATTAACACTGGTAGCTGCATAGCTGATACTACTCATTGCCAGACCACAGACTGCAATACCTTTGACCACACGAGCCAGTAATGTTTTTTTCATGTTTAACTCCAGTTTCAGTTGAGTTTTCATCAGATGTAATCCGGCCACTTTCCGTTTTCTCTCTCTCAGACATCCAGTAAGCCTTCTTACCCTCAATAACCACCGTTCCCGGTGATGATTTCATTCACGTCCGCCACAACGGTGGCCCCGTGTTCATCCTTCCCGCTTCCGGGAAACACCATTCTGTCTGAACCTTTCCCGGAGAATGTCTTGTCCGGATATCTCCTGAACTTTCCCCCGTAAAAATATTCTCTGCGTCGTGATTTTGTTTCTTCTCATAAGAAAAATAAAACCGTGTCCATATAACGGACATAATAAACATCTCCCGTAGATTTAAATCAGTATCAGCCTGCTTAAATTCATTTCCATTTATCCGGCACCAGGTTTAATATACACCCTGGTGACATTTCCGTTTCCGGAGCTTATATTCTTCCGGCAATACCAAGGAGGTTATAAATATAATTCTTTCTTTATCTGTTATCTGCGTGCGCCACTGACTTTTCTTTAATGCAATATCTGCAATTACCTTCAACACAAACCTTCAGTACCTTGTGTTTTATTCTCCTGTTCTCTGACCTGTTATTCTTTATATATTCTTTATATATCTCATTGCGATATGTTGTTATTAATACTGTTATTAATACCCTGTCTGTTCATTCACGCTCCCGTCACAGGCATTCTCCCGTGACGGAGTAAATATATTCATCCGCCTCCACACGCTGTCTGCCATCAGCCACCACATCAAACACGCCCTGTTCCCTCTGACCATAACTGACCATTCCCTCCTGACCACCTGTCACTGACGGTGACCAGCCCTCTCCGGCAATCCTGACGCGCAGTTCATGGCGGCTGTCCCTTCTCCCCTGTATGATATAGTGCCCCGGACGGCTCTCCTGCTGACGGGCATTTATCCGGATATGAAAACCGGTATGCGCCTCACGGCAGATAATCCGGCCGGTCGCTATCTTCATTCCATCCCTCAGCTCACCTGTCATTCCCTTATGCGGAACAATATTCAGCTCTTCTGCCTGAGCGTGACCACCGCTGACCATCAGTACCACTCCGGTTAATACAGTCAGTATGCTCTTCTTCATCTGCTGTCTGCTCCTGTCACATACATACCGTGCGGGTCAGATAGACGCCTGCCGGCCCTTTCTCTTCCGGCAGCCGGTAATCCGCATGGCACTGGCTGTTCTCACCCCATACCACCTTCAGCTTACCGCGCTCAGAAAGACCACTCATGTACACCTCGCCTTTATCACCCACCACACCGGCTGACCCGGATTTCTGTCCCTGTTTTCCGTCAACAGTCACAACCGCACCAAATGGCAAAGGCGTTCCATCCTTACGGGTCAGGGTTAACAGAGCCCTGCCCCCCACACGGGTTTCAAATCCCGCCCTGACCACAGCACCCTTCGTGGGCACCACCCTGCTGTCAGTCTGTGGAACCTCCGCATCCTCCGGGAAACTCGTCGGGTCAAGCGTGACCACATTCTCCTGATACGGGGAAACATACCCGGCCAGCGTGTATCCGCGAAAATCCGTTCTGACACCCGGCCATCCCCCCACAAAGGCACCATTCACACCCGGTGCAGCCACCAGGGCCACCGTCTCTCCGGGACGCTGTCCCAGTGTGACACCCTCACCGTGAATCACCATGCCTCCGGATATCCCGGCACTCATCTGACGCATGCTGCGGCTGTAACTGTACATCCCCGTCAGTTCACCGTAAGTACCGTACCAGGTCATGTTCAGGTGACTCCTGGCATCATGGTTTTCATTCCCCGGCGAAACCTGCTCACGGATATCCCAGTACAGGCGACGGTCAAAAGCACGACCGTTCAGCCCCGCTTCATACCGTGCATCCTGACCGGTGGCATGCTGCATCTGTGCAGTCGCACTGATACTGCTGTCCTTACCACCCAGCCAGCGTCCCAGTGGAACACTCATCCACAGGTTTATACTGTCTTCCGTGCGTCCCTTACTGCCATAATAGCCATTGACACTGTTGTTACGTGACCAGTTCAGCGACCAGGAGATATCCTTCCATGTGCTGCCATATGAAGCACCGATATAATCCCTGTCTGGCCGGCCATCACGGTATTCATCACGGCTGCCGTGGAAATTAATATACCCGAACCGGCCCAGCGACTGGCTGAGACTCAGCACCGTCCGGCGACTGCGGTTTTCACCGCGCCACCGGGTCGGCACATTATCATCCCGGTATGTGTCCAGCACATCCGACAGCGTATGGTAGCCCTCTGAGGAATACTGATAACTCGCCGCCGTAAAGCTGGTTCCCGTCAGCTCAAAGGACTTGTTGTAACGCAGACGCCATGTCTCTCCCGTCTCCGTATCCCGTCCCTTCTGCTGACCGCGGGAATGAATGCCGTCAACCGACACCGCCCCCAGTCTGCCCATTGACCATCCCAGCCCCAGAGCCGCTGACTGATAATGCGATGACATCTGTGCTCCCCCGAAGGCCGTCAGCCCCCATGGCAGACCATACATGACACTCATCTGCCCCAGCGGTGAATGCTCAACAGCATCATCTGAAGAACGGTACTCCCCCCCGGCAATGCTGTACTTCATATATCCCTCACGAAGCGCAATGGCCGGTGTGGTGTAAGGCACCGTAAACACCTGAGCAGTACCATCAGATTCCTGTACCGTTACCTGAAGGTCTCCACCTGACCCCGTCAGCGGCAGGTCCGTCAGGGCAAATGCGCCCGGGGCCACCGTCCGGCTGTCAATCAGATAACCATTCTGGCGCACCTCAATCCTGGCCTGGGTCCGGGCAATACCTCTGACCACCGGCGCAAATTCACGCTGGTTATAAGGCACCATGCTCTCATCTGACCCCAGCATCACCCCACGGAACGGCACACTGTCAAAAATGTCTGAAGGCGTGTAATGCTCACCCAGCGTCAGACGACTTCTGAGACTGTTAATCCCCCGCTCCGCACGAATATAGGCACTCTCCCACTGCCCCTGCTGACCGGATGACCTGTTCCAGGTTGTCAGGTTACGCACCCGCCAGGGACCAAGATTAATGCCCGGCTCAAGAGTGACCCAGTAATTGTCAGTAACCGATTTCCCGTATCCACGATATTCTGAACGGCTGGTATTTGCCTGCCAGTTCAGCAGAAAAGCAGGAATACCATCATCCCATAAGGCCTCCGGCGCTATCCCCCTCAGTGGCGGGCGCAGGGCCACCTGAGGAATACTCAGCAGCAACTGCTGTGACGCAAACTGGTATGTTTCCGTGGCCTGTGGAATAACGGATAACTCAGCACAGGCGTCAGCTTCCTTTCCGTCATTCCCGTGAAACAACTCCGGATATTCCTCCGTCCTGACACCATAGCGGGCCAGCATTTCCCGGGTCAGACAGGTTTTCAGATAAGGCTTACCCTCCGCATCTTTCTCCGTACGGAACGCCATGTCCCGCGAATCCACCCGCGAACCGTTCAGGATAATATCAACCGGATAGATACCGGGCAGCTGGGCACCTTCTTCAAACAACGTCAGGTCCACCCCCTCTCCGCCACCTTTAAGCATGGAAGCATCAAAGGAGTATGTGCGGGCCTCAGTATTCCCGGTGTAAAGCAGGGTGCAGGCCGCCATCACAGAGAGAGCAACCGCTGTAATTTTTGTTTTTACGCAATATAAAGATAAACCTGAAGATGACTTATTCCTGTACATTATTCACACCTGAGCCACGGTTTCTTTTTATTTACATATGCCGGAGGATATACACACGTATTTGTGTGTTTGCACGCCTGTTCACACACACTTATTTCACACACGCTCAGATATTCAACCGGGTTAATCAAATAAGCCCGCCTCTGACGTTAATATTTATTCCGGCTTTCAGCTTTTTAATTCCGATTCAAACGGCTTACTCTTTCCGCCGTAATCCGTAATCACTGTCCAGCTGACTTTTCCTGATGCACCAGAAGGAATTTCATATTCGTAAGAGGAGTACGGAGAAATATAACGATGCTCCTTAACCTCTTTCCCACCAACGCTCAGCTCTGAAATATTAATATAAAATGGTGTCGGGTTATTCCCTTTCAGTTTATTACCTGATTTTGTCCACTCCACTTTTCCGCCTGCATCCTCCGGACGCCCTTTAACCGCAGGCGGACGAACAAACAGCTTCACACAACTGCTGACGGAAAGATTTACCTGCAGGGTTACCTTGTCAGCTTTCTTTTTATCAGCACCTTTCTCTTCCGCCCATCGGTCATCATGCTTTGGCGGAATGCCTTTCACACAAAGCCACTGCAGACTCTCGCGGTCCTCAGGAAAAACACCCCCGGTGCGGACAATTCGCAAACGGCTCGACTGAAGTGCATCCAGACGGAAAAGCGGCGGCGTCACCACAAAGGGGGCCGGGTCCTTCTGATTCTCTGCCAGCACCTCTGACTGAACCAGCATCGGATAATCCAGGTCATTCATTACCGTCAGTGAGGCCCCCGATGAATCCAGGTTGTAAATCACCCTTGTGGCCCCCAGATGCAGGGAAAAAACCTTTGACGTAGTCTTCGTGCTTTCCTGGTTTCCGGCTGCCATTACGCCGGAAGCCGGCAACCCCGCCAGTATGCCAACGAGTGCTGCAAGATGTCTGATTTTCATTATTTTATCCTGAAGGCAAATAAACCTTTTATAAATATGTTAATAGCAACCGCCCGACAGCTGTCACCAGCACCCCTCAGACCCGCCAGTCACCACCACGCCTTACTGACCAACCACCACCCTCCTCTTCATGGTTCATTGCCAAACCAGAAACATAATAAGGAAGCAGATTATTCACCGTCTGACTGAGGTGCTGAATCCGAACCAGCGCTCCTGATAAATACCCCTGAGAAACACCGTGCTGCTCACAGGCCTCCCTGCGGGTATATCCCATAACAAGATGCTCCCTGAGCGCATTAATCACTTTCTCACTGTGCATCCCGGATATTTCAATCAATAACCAGAAATGCCTTTCTGATACTTCCCCGGGCAACAGAATCCCGGACCGCTCCTTCACCAGATGCAAACAAACCTCCGAATTCATAACCCCGTTTACTCTGACAGGGAAACAAACTCTCAGCATCAGCGCCGGAATGAACACCGGTAATCCCCTGCCTCGCCACTAAGACTACCATGGAGTTTAATGCTGTAAATGCGCTTATTGACGATCTTTTTAACCAAATAATAACAATTAAACAGATTATAACACTACAACAGTGCGGCAAATACAGCACTAAAATCCAGAAATCATATAAAATACAGATAAAAAGATCGTTTTTTGCATAATTTCTGATATTACATAACAACATGAAAATATCTTATTTTCGGGATTTTAATCAAAAAATGACTCATATAATTTAATTAAATATATGAAATTACAGGAGGGTAAAAATATTACCGGGGGAAACAAAAGCGGACAGAAAAATGACTGTGGAATTTTCTTCTTCCGGCAGAAAATAATCGTTGTATTATATACGTCAGCTGCCAGCCCTGATGGCTTTACATGACTGAAATTAACAACGACAAGAGTTCGTATGGTTTGATATACCATGCACAATATTCAGGTCCACACGGGAATTAACAGAATATGAAAGACAATATACTGACGTTCCTCACGGAGCTGAAAACTCCGTGCCGGACAACAGAAATTGCCATACATTTTGGGCTGAGTGCCTATCAGGCCAGATATTACCTGATGACTCTCGAAAAGGAGGGAAAGATAAAACGCTCGCCGGTAAGGAGAGGCGCCAGTACCTTATGGGAAATGAATTCGTGACGGGAAAATGTCTGTGCCTGAAATATAAAAATGGTCAACGGTTTTCCCGGGTTGTCAGACGATGAACCATGCCATTTCGCAGGTGTAAGAATTATTACAGAGAATACGTCGTCCGGCACTCACCGAACACCTCCATGCTAATATGCAGCAGGAGTTCATCAACACGGCTGGAAGGCCATTCCGGCAGTACGCTCAGGATATGGCGCAGATACGCTTCCGGAACGATACCGTTCGTAAGCGCCTCATCTGAACCGTCTGGTCTGTTTCCTCCGGCTCCACAAAAATAATGTCCATCATTGAAAAGGTGGGCACCTACGTTACCAATACTGGCTTAATGGCTACATACGGCGGAACTCAACTTTACAGGAACTGGCACTGACTGTGCTTTGTGAAGGAGTGGATAAAAGCGGAGTAAGAGCCGCCACAGGCTCTTTCTGCTCATCAGGCGTTATCTCAACAGGTAATAATTCAACGCCAGCGCCAGAAGAGGTTGTTACCGGAAGACGCCGCGATATACGCCCTTCGTTCTGCCAGAGCCTGAGCCATTTGAA
>Ga0129310_1003284_pt1 | contig 10654 bp, 8 predicted proteins | sample Go1ome_2_FD_94433 | JGI IMG/M metagenome (GOLD analysis project Ga0129310, IMG submission 94433) | Western lowland gorrila individual fecal microbial communities from Wisconsin, USA - Go1022A metagenome | ecosystem: Host-associated > Mammals > Digestive system > Large intestine > Fecal | place...
ACAGTGCTGAGACGGTACTGTGATGATGCTGTTGCAGAACCACCGGAAGGTTGAAATGTGAAGTATTTGTGAAAGATGCAATGCGCCCGGAAACCGGCGAAAAAAGAAACCGCCGCACAAAATACTGTGCAGCGGTTTCGGGATGCGGGGTCAGGCCGGCTGCCGGTCCAGCCAGTCGGCAATGGCCGCAAACACTTCCATGTGGTTCGTTTCCACCAGCAGCTCGTGCCGGGCACCGGGGTACAGTTTGCATTCAATGTTCTGCACACCGGCGTCTTTCAGGCTGTGGATGTTTTTGCTTTGGCAAAACTGTACAAAGAAAGGCTTGAAAGTTTGGCGCTCCTGCGTGAATGGCCCTGAAAACGGCGTGAATGTCCGTTGTGCAAAGAGAAAAGAACCGGTATACTAAAGAAAAGAGAAACATTTTACGACCAAAGGAGGAAACACCATGCTGCAAGAAATTTCCCGCCGAAAATTTATGGAACTGACCGGTGCCGGAGCGCTGCTGCTGACTTCTGCCGGGATGATGACCGGCTGCTGCAGAGAATACCCGACCTTATTTGGCCAGTGGATCGACATGGACGATCTGCGGATAAGATTTTCCAGAGCGTGTTATATCCCAGCCCAAGATGGTACAGTGTTCGGCTGCACGGTCAAAATAAAAGCAAAAGACGCCACGCAGACCATTACGTTGAAAAAAGATGATTTTACGATGGTGGTCAACGGAACGGAACTGACGGAAAATGTTCTGCACGGGGAGAATGTGCCGGGCGGCGGGATCCAGTTCAATGGTGATAAAGACTTTCTCGTCTATGGGTATAATGCCGATATCAAAACCAATGAGCAATTAAATGAAATTATAAAAGAATTTAAAATGCAGGTAACATTCCAGCATAATGGAAAGCGCGTCAGCGCCGTGACCGTCGAGGGCGAGCGTTTAATCGTCGGTGGTTCCGGTCATTCGTAAAACAAAGATCCCCCGTCAAGAGGCCGGAAAAGCCCCTTGACGGGGGAATTTTTTTCAGTGCTGTAATTGTTTGTCCAGCCAGTTGCCGATGTCGGCAAACACTTCCTGCTTGTTCGTTTCCACCAGCAGCTCGTGCCGGGCACCGGGGTACAGCTTGCATTCAATGTTCTGCACACCGGCGTCTTTCAGGCTCTGGATGGCACGGCGCACGCCCTTGCCCTGTTCGCCCACCGGGTCGGCGTCACCGGCAAGGAAGAGCAGCGGCAGGTCTTTGGGCATTTTTGCAAGGAAGGCCGGGTCGTGCAGGCGCAGGATGCCGCTGAACATGCTGTAGTAGGCGTTCAGCGTGAAGGTAAAGGTGCAGCGCTCATCCGCCAGATATTTGTCCACCTCGGCGGGGTCGCGGTTGAGCCAGTCGTGGGTGGTGCGGCCCTCCAGCCCCTTGTTGTAGCCCAGAAATGAGGTGTGCGCCACAAAATTGCTGCGGTAGTGCCAGCCATGAAAGACCGCCAGCACCCGGCAGAGGGTCTTGGCAAACTGCACCAGCGCTTTGGGCTGGAAGCCGGTGCCCATGATGATGGCTCCGTCCAGCTCATGGCCGTATTCGCACAAATACTGCCGGGCATAAAAGGAACCCATGCTGTGGCCCAGCAGGAAATAGGGCACCCCCGGGTAAAGCTCTTTGGTGCGCACCGTCATGGCGTGCAGGTCGGCCAGCACCGCGCGGTTGCCGTCCGGCTCGGCAAAATAGCCGTAATCGTCCCGGGTGCGGATGGAACCGCCATGACCCAGATGGTCGTGGCCGGTGACCAGAATGCCCCGCCCGGCAAGATATTCTGCCAGCGGCTTGTACCGGTCGATGAACTCCACCATGCCGTGGGACAGCTGCAGAATGGCTTTCACCTCGCCGTCCGGCACGCAGCGGAAGGCGTGCAGCGACCGCCCCGGCACGGTGGACGGGACGGTGAAATCGATCATCTGGCTCATGGCAGAGCCTCCTTTTTGCGTTTTTTACAGGGCGCTGATCTTGCGGCGGCAGGCCGGGCAGATGCAGTAGCCTGCAAACTGCACCGAGGCTTCGTCCACCTCGCCGCAGAAATCGCAGCTGCCGGCGGGACGGTGCTTTTTGAGCACGATGGAATCACCATCCACAAAGATCTCGAGCTTGGTGTCGGTGTCCAGATGCATACTGGTGCGCAGCTCCTTGGGCAGAACGATGCGGCCCAGCGCATCGATGCCGCGGACAATTCCGGTACTTTTCATAGTATTCTATTCTCCTTTATCCTTTTCCTTTTTCCTGTGATAGCCAGTCTGTGACACAATAGGAAAATTGTTCCAGTTGCGCTATGCTCAGTATACAAAAAAGAACAGCGTTCGTCAATGATTGCGTGCTATTTCGACAAAAAATAACCTTTTACGCGGAAAAGCAGAGAAAATAAGGCCGGGCAGACGGTCATCTGCCCGGCCTTGCGCCTTATAAAAATTTACTCTGCGGCAGCCGGCTCTTCCAGCTTGTTCTCCACACGGGCGCTGGTGCGTCCTTCGGGGCGGATCTCGCCGGCAGCGGTCAGAGCCAGCTTGGTCAGGGTGGGGCCTACCAGCTCGTAGACCAGCACCGAGAACAGGACCACATTGCGCACCATGTGGCCGTCCGACAGCTGGGCAGCCGTAGCGGCCATGCCCAGCGCCACACCGGCCTGCGGCAGCAGGGTGATGCCCAGATACTTCTGGATGTCACTGCTGCAGTGCGCCGCGCGGCTGCTGAGGCTGGAACCGGCGATCTTGCCGGCAGAACGGGCAATGATGTACACTGCGCCGATGAGCAGCACAAAGGGGTCAGCGAGGATGGTCAGATCCAGCTCGGCACCGGACAGCACAAAAAACAGGATGTTGATGGGGGACACCCAGCGGTCCAGACGATCCATCAGCTCCTCCGAGGTGGGGCAGACGTTGCAGAACACGGTGCCGGTCATCATGCACACCAGCAGCAGCGAGAAGCCGCAGCGGGTGCCGCCCAGCTCAAATTCGGTCATGGAAATGCCTACCGTCAGCAGCACAAAGGCCACCGAGATGCTCATGCGCTTGGAACGGGAGTGGAAGTAGACCTCCAGCAGGTTCAGCAGATAACCGGCGGCAGCGCCCAGCGCCAGCGAGAGCAGGATCTCCAGTAGCGGCTCCGCAATGACGCTTATCGGGTCGATGCGGCCCTGCTCCAGCGCGTTTGCCACGCCGTAGGAGGCGGAGAACAGCACCAGACCAACGGCGTCATCGATGGCGACCACCATCAGCAGCAGATGGGTCAGCGGGCCGGAAGCCTTGTACTGCTTGACCACCATCAGGGTGGCGGCGGGCGCGGTGGCAGCGGCAATGGAGCCCAGCGTAATGGCCGATGCCAGAGAGATCACATCCGGGTGCCGGAAATGCAGCAGGATCAGCGCCGCATCCACCAGTGCCGTGGTGATGACAGCCTGCGCGATGCCCACCGCGACGGCCTGTTTGCCCATCCGTTTGAGGGCGCTGAGCCGGAACTCGTTGCCGATGACAAAGGCGATGAAGCCCAGCGCCACCTGTGTGAGGATGCCGTAGCCCTCCACCTGAGCCAGACTGCCAAAGCCGAAGCCGAGCCCGCTCAGGCCCAGCCGGCCCAGAAAGAAGGGGCCAAGCAGCAGACCGGCCAGCAGATACGAGGTGACGGCCGGCAGGTTGAATACCTTTGCCGCGCGGGACAGCAGCAGGCCCGCGATCAGCGAAAGGGAAAGACAGATAAGCATTTGTTCCATGGGTCGTGCGGGAACCGCGCGGATGGGCAGGCGGTTCCCATTCCTCCTTTATAAATGTACAGCAGCTGCATGCGAAAGGGAAAACCGAAAGGGGAACGCACTGCAGCGAAAAAAACGCATACACGGCCATTATACTATCTGTCCAGACAAAAAGCAACCGGAATATGGAGACCCGGCAAAGAGATCCTGCCGGGCAGACAAAAGAAAAGGCTGTCATGCATTGTGCACGACAGCCTTGGATCGGATCGATCAGTTGAATTTGAAGATCTTGCGCAGCTGGCGGTAGACGCCCAGCGTGAGCTTGTCGCCGCCGGGGAACTTCAGGTCGGTCAGACCGCCCAGATTGTAGCGCACGGCGCGGTAAACGCCGGTGCTCACGTGGTCCTTGAGGTACTGCCACAGCCCGGTGCGCTTGGCCTTTGCCTCGTCGCTGCCGTCCAGCAGCAGGAAGATGTCGCTCACGGCCATCATCACGGACAGATAGTGCACCATGTAGGCATGCAGACGTCTCTGATCCTTCAGCGCGTCCAGATCCTGACAGTCGATCATGTGCTTGGTGACCCGCAGCTGCTGATCCACCCGCTTGACCATGATGCTCTCGTTCACGCTCTGGTCGGCACGGCCGATGAAGTAGCGGTACAAATCCAGATCCATGTAGTACATGCTTTTGACGTAGGGCAGGGGCTGGTAGACAAAGATGTTGTCCACATAGAAGGTGTGCTTGGGCAGCACCATGCCGCACTTGCGCAGCACCTCGGTGCGGTACATCACCGAGTGCATCAGGATGTTCTGGTCCGGGCGGAAGTGGCCCACATGGGTCCAGTTGAACAGGCGGTTCTGGGGGAACACATTGGTGTAGCGCACGGTCAGGGTGGTGTTGTCCTCCACATGCTCGTACACATAGTTGCAGATCATCATGTCCGGCGCGGTGCCGCGGGCCACCAGAGTGGTCAGGCGGGCCAGAACCTTTTTCAGGGCGTCAGTGTCCAGCCAGTCGTCGCTGTCCACTACCTTATAGTACAGGCCGGTGGCGTTGCGGATGCCCTGATTGACGCCCTCACCGTGGCCGCCATTTTCCTGATGGATGGCCTTGACGATGGTGGGATATTTGGCGGCGTACTCGTCGCAGATGGCGGGGGTATCGTCCTTCACGGAACCGTCGTCCACAAGGATGATCTCGGCCTGCTCTCCGGCAGAAAGCAGGGTCTCGATGCAATGGCGCATATATGCCGCCGAGTTGTAGCACGGAACGGCAAAGGTGATGAGTTTCTGCTGCATAAGATGATTGCTCCTTTTTCTATCAACAGTCGGCGCACAAAAAACCGCCGGACATGGAGTTATGTGCTCCTATTATATCATTTTCGCGCCTGAAAAGCTATCATTTGCAAAAAAATTACTTTTGACATTTCGTGCTTTTTGCTGAAAAACAGGCTCTGTGCCCGCGCAAAAGCCCGGCTTTTATGGTATACTGATAGGGCTTTGAGGACACGGCGCAGGGAACTGCCCATCAGATACAACGGAGGAACCCATGGAAAACCCGCACAGCATCTTAAAAAAAGTTTTTGGCTACGACAGCTTCCGCCCCGGGCAGGAGGAGATCGTCAGCCGCCTGCTTGCCGGGCAGGATGTACTGGCGGTGATGCCCACCGGTGCGGGCAAATCCATCTGCTATCAGGTGCCGGCGCTGCTTTTGCCGGGCATCACCATCGTGGTGTCACCGCTGGTCAGCCTGATGAAGGATCAGGTGGGTGCGCTGGTGCAGGCGGGTGTGGCGGCGGCCTTTTTGAACAACAGCCTCACCGACAACCAGAAGGCCCTGATGCTGCACCGCGCCCGGGAGGGCTGGTACAAGATCATCTATGTGGCACCGGAGCGGCTGGAAATGCCGGGCTTCCAGCGGTTTGCGCAGGAACGGCCCATCAGTATGGTGACGGTGGACGAGGCCCACTGCATCAGCCAGTGGGGACAGGACTTCCGGCCCAGCTACCTGCGCATCAAAGCCTTTGTGGACGGCCTGCCCAGCCGTCCGGTGGTGGGTGCGTTCACAGCCACGGCTACTGCCCATGTGCGGGACGACATCCGGGAACAGCTGGCCTTGCAGAAACCCTATGAGGTGACCACCAGCTTTGACCGTCCGAACCTCTATTTTGAGACCCGGCGGGCCCTGCCCAGCCAGAAACCGAAGGAGCTGCTGGATCTTGTGCTGAAAGAGGGCAGCAACGCGGGCATCGTCTACTGCAGCACCACCCGGCAGGTGGATGAGACCGCCCGCCTTCTGCAGAGCCGCGGCATCCGGGCTGCGGCCTACCACGCCAAGCTGGACGCGGATACCCGGCGAAAGAATCAGGACGATTTCCTCTACGACCGGGTGCAGGTCATGGTGGCGACCAATGCCTTCGGCATGGGCATCGACAAGCCCAACGTGCGGTTCGTGATCCACTATAACATGCCCAAGGATCTGGAAAGTTATTATCAGGAGGCAGGCCGTGCAGGCCGCGATGGACAGCCCGCCCGGTGCACGCTGCTCTATTCCGGCACCGATGTGCGCACCATCCGGTTCTTCATCGAGAAGGAAATGGAGGCAGACAACGGCCTGCCCGCCGATGTAAAGGCCGAAGCGGCCCGCAAGGCGGAAGAGCGGCTCAAGTATATGACCTTCTATTCCACCACGCAGGACTGCCTGCGTGGATTTCTGCTGCACTATTTCGGCGAAGCGGCACCCAAAAAATGCGGCAACTGCTCCTGCTGTCTGGCCGCAGAGCAGGAAGCCCAGCTGCAGGTGGAGTATTCCCGCCGCCGTGCAGCAGACAATGCAAGACGGCTGAGCGAGAAGCCGCGTCGTGCCAGAACGACCGCCGGAGAGCTGAGCGAGTTCGACCAGAAGCTGCTGAACGCGCTGTATGCCCAGCGCAAGCGGCTGGCCGGAAAACAGAATATCCCGGCCTTTATGGTGTTCAGTGATGCCACCCTGCGGGAGATGGTGGAGAAAAAGCCGCTGAGCACCGACGAACTGCTGAATATCAGCGGTGTGGGCGAGAAGAAAGCCGCCCGCTACGGCAATGCATTCCTGCGCATCATCGAGGATGCTGTGGGCAGCCGGGAGTGAGAAAAGAAAGCGCCCCATTTTCCACATCAGAGCAAAACTCTGTAGAAAATGGGGCGCTTTGCAGACGCCGTTGTTTTTTGCAGACGGAACCCTCTCAGTCTGCTCACGATGCTCGCAGCCAGATTCCCCCTTTTGTCACTGCGCGACATCTGCTCCTCTCTTTGTCACCTGCGGTGACATTTCTCCCCGGCGCGGGGAGAATCTGTCCCGACCGGGGGAAGCCGTCCTTCGCCGGGGGAGCTTTATTCGTGCTGACCGGAAGATGCAAAAAGCTCCCCCTTTCGGGGGAGCTGGCATCGCGCAGCGATGACTGAGAGGGTAAAATTTTCTTTTATCACCGTTCCATGGTATGGGTGGCGAATACCTTTTCGTCCTCCCACCACACGGGCTCCCCGGCGGCAAGGGTCTTTTTCACATCCAGCAGACGCTGATTGCTGCTGCCCCGGAACCGCAAGGAGATATCGTGCTTGGCTTCAACAAATTCGCCGTCCACCAGCACATCCAGCAGGCTCAACAGCTCGTCGGTGGCTTCGCACCGGGCAAGACTTGGCTCTTTGCCGGTCAGCTGCTCCCAGGTGTAGCCGGAATAGCACCACACCGTTTTGTTGGGGTACAAGGCCTTGAAGTTGCGCACAAAGGGCAGCAGCTCCCGCTGATTTTCCGGCTCCATGGGTTCGCCGCCCAGCAGGGAAAGGCCCGCGATATAGTCCGGCTGGCAGGATGCAAACACCTCATTGCGGGTGGGTTTGTCGAAGGGCTGGCCATAGTCAAAGTCCCACGCCACGGCGTTGAAGCAGCCGGGGCAGTGGTGGCGGCAGCCGGACACGAACACGCTGGTGCGCACCCCCGGGCCGTTGGCAATGTCATAGTATTTGATGGTTGCGTAGTTCATAATATGATTCCTGTACTTTACAAAGAAATGGAAGCCTGCCGCTACGGCCCTTCCGGTGAAAATACGTTTGGAGCGGCCCGCAGGCCGCTCCAAACGTGAAATAGAAAAAATTTTCCGCTGTTATGCCCAGAGCGAAGCGGAGGGCATCAAAATTGTAATTACAGATGCAGCACGCGGTCCTTGATCTCCTGCGTGCGGCCCTGATTCCAGAACTGGGTGCCGATATAGCCGCAGGTGCGGCGGGCAACGTTCAGCTTGTTCTGGTCGCGGTTGCCGCACTTGGGGCACTCCCACACCAGTTTGCCGTCATCCTCCACGATCTTGATCTCGCCGTCATAGCCGCAGACCTGACAGTAATCCGACTTGGTGTTCAGTTCCGCATACATGATGTTGTCATAGATGAACTGCAGCACGCTCATGACGGCTTCCAGATTGTCCTGCATGTTGGGCACTTCCACATAGCTGATGGCACCGCCCGGAGACAGGCGCTGGAAGTCGCTCTCGAACTTCAGCTTGGTGAAGGCATCGATCTGTTCCGACACATGCACATGGTAGCTGTTGGTGATATAGTTCTTGTCGGTAATGCCGGGCACGATGCCAAACCGCTTCTGCAGGCACTTGGCGAACTTGTAGGTGGTGGATTCCAGCGGAGTGCCGTAGAGGGAGTAGTCGATGTTCTCGGCCTTTTTCCATGCGTTGCACTTGTCGTTCATGTGCTGCATCACGCTCAGAGCAAAGGGCTTTGCACCGGCATCGGTGTGGCTCTTGCCGGTCATATACTTTACGCACTCATACAGACCGGCATAGCCTAGACTGATGGTGGAGTAGCCGCCGAACAGCAGCTTGTCGATCTTTTCGCCCTTCTTCAGGCGGGCCAGTGCGCCGTACTGCCACAGGATGGGTGCGGCATCGCTGGGGGTGCCCAGCAGCCGCTTGTGCCGTGCCTGCAGTGCGCGGTGGCACAGGGCCAGACGGTCGTCGAAGATCTTCCAGAACTTCTCAAAGTTGCCCTTGGAGGAGAGCGCTACGTCCACCAGATTGATGGTGACAACACCCTGATTGAACCGGCCGTAGTACTTGGGTTTGCCGGTCTCGGGGTCTACATAGGGGGTCAGGAAACTGCGGCAGCCCATGCAGGTGTAGCAGTGGCCTTCGCCGTTTTTATCCACCTTGAGCTCCAGCATCTTCTTCTCGGAGATATAGTCGGGCACCATGCGTTTTGCGGTGCACTTGGCGGCCAGCTCGGTCAGGTAGTAATAAGGAGTGCCGGGACGGATGTTATCCTCTTCCAGCACATAGATCAGCTTGGGGAAGGCGGGGGTGATCCACACACCGGCCTCGTTTTTCACGCCCTGATAGCGCTGGCGGATGGTCTCCTCGATGATGATGGCAAGGTCTGCCTTCTCCTGCGGATTGCGCGCCTCACCCAGATACATGAACACGGTGATAAAGGGGGCCTGACCATTGGTGGTCATCAGCGTGACCACCTGATACTGGATGGTCTGCACACCGCGGTTGATCTCGCTGCGCAGGCGGCGCTCCACGATCTCTTTCTTGCGCTCGGCAGAAACGTCCAGACCGGCCATTTCCACTTCTACCTCAGCGGCGATCTTCTTGCGGGAAACGTCCACAAAGGGGGCGAGGTGGGTCAGGCTGATGCTCTGGCCGCCGTACTGGTTGGATGCCACCTGTGCAATGATCTGGGTAGCGATGTTGCAGGCGGTGGAGAAGCTGTGAGGCTTTTCAATATAGGTGCCGGAAATGACGGTGCCGTTCTGCAGCATGTCCTCCAGATTCACCAGATCGCAGTTGTGCATGTGCTGGGCAAAGTAGTCGGAATCGTGGAAGTGGATCAGACCCTCCTGATGGGCCTTGACGATCTCCGGGTCCAGCAGCAGACGGGCGGTCAGATCTTTGGAGATCTCACCGGCCATATAGTCGCGCTGCACACTGTTCACAGTGGGGTTCTTATTGGCATTTTCCTGCTTGACCTCTTCGTTCTGGCACTCGATCAGGCTTAAAATGCGCTCGTCGGTGGTGTTGGTCTGACGCTTCAGGCTCTGGATATAGCGGTAGGTGATATAGTGACGGGCAATGTCGTGGGCTTTGATGTCCATGAGCTGGTTCTCCACCATATCCTGAACCTCTTCCACGCTGACGGCACGGTTCAGTGCCTGACACTGGTCAGTCACATCTGCCGCGATCTGGGTGATCTGATCCTTGGTCAGACGGCTCTGGCCGCCGACCGAATCGCTGGCCTTGGTAACAGCGGTAATGATTTTGGTGATATCAAAGGGGACCTCTGCACCGTTGCGTTTGATGATCTTCATCGGCTCTCCTCCTTGTAAATAAAAGCACAGTGTGAACGGGTACCTCTTACAATAAGAGATACCCGTCTGCGCGCACGATATCCAACAAACTGAATGTAGCTCTATTCTATCACTATCTAGTGGCAAGTCAAGAAAAATACCACTACATTTTGCGTTTTGGAGTTTTAGCCAAAAATCATGGATAATTTTCAGGATAAAATCTGAGCCAAGACCTCTTGACAACGCACACCTGTTTCCATGGTGTAATATCGCAAAATATTATACGGAGAAAGCCTTATAATACATTATATAAATAAAAGGGACACTGAGCTGCGGCGCAGTTTTTCCTGCGGCTTGCTGCTGTTTTGGGGTGAGCGCAAAAAAAGATGAAAAAATCTGTCAAAAAGTGTTGACAAGGAGGCGGGGGTGTGGTATTATACTCGAGCGCCAAGCGCTGAGGCAAAAGAATGACTTCCAAAGCCTCAGCAGGAAGCCCTTGAAAAGAACCAATAGACGCTGAAAAGTTCCAGTTTGTTCTGAGAAACTTCTTGAGTGTCCAAGTTCAGAAAGTTCAAAAGCTTCTAAAAAATAAGGCTTGAC
>Ga0129310_1003286_pt1 | contig 10651 bp, 10 predicted proteins | sample Go1ome_2_FD_94433 | JGI IMG/M metagenome (GOLD analysis project Ga0129310, IMG submission 94433) | Western lowland gorrila individual fecal microbial communities from Wisconsin, USA - Go1022A metagenome | ecosystem: Host-associated > Mammals > Digestive system > Large intestine > Fecal | place...
CAACGCCGCAAACACGGCGTCCGTCTCTCCCATGCGGCCGATCTTGTCCCAATAGAGGATGCTGTAAGGGGAAAAGTAAAAATCAAATTCCACCTCCGGGTACCGCTCCGCCCAGCTTGCCGCCACCGCCAGATTTTTGGCGGCGTCCGCCAGCAGGCCGTCCCGGGGCATCGGCTCCGGGGCGATGTCTGGCCGGGTATATTCCTCCAAGGCGGTCATGTGGTTCCACCAGACGGTATCCATCCACGAAAATCCCTTGTCCAGCGGTTCGCCCTCGTCCCAGCGCTGGGCCATCAGGGCGTAGAGGCTGTAATAGAGCACGTCCTTATTCAACAGGTATTTCACGTCATTGATGGTACTGGCGTCATAGAGATAATCGGGCATTGCACCGGTAACACCGTCAGGAGACCGGGTGAAAATATTGGTATCCATGGCGAACAGCACCCGCTTGGGCGGGTGGGTCCGCATCAGCAGCCCCATCACCTGATTGAATTCACTGAAATAGCCGTCAGGAATGGTGAGCCGCAGGCCCGTGCCGCCGAAAACAGTCTCAAGTTGGCTGCCGTAGCAGTTGGCGGTCATAGAGGAGCCAAGCAGCACCACGTCCGCCGGGTTGTTGCGGACGATACCCGCCGTCTGGTAGCGTTCGCTGAAAAAGACAGGGGTTCGATCCGTAGGCATCCGGTAGTAAAAGCAAGGGTCCACCCTGTATACAATGGCGGCGCAGGCCGTCAGCACCAGCACAAGCCCCAAAAGCAGGCCCCGGGTCCATTTTTGATAGGCGCGCTGTTCCATGGCGGGGCCTCCTTTCTTTAGAAGTTGGAATAGATGAATGTCACCACGCCGGTGAAGGACAAAATGGCCCATACCGTCCACGCCAGCACATACAGGCCGCTGCGCCAGTTGGGACGGAACGTATCCATCTGACGGATGACGTTCCGGGGCCACAAAGCCGCCAGCAGCCCGATCCCCAAGATCAGCGCCACCCGCAGGTAGGCTGTATAGGGGCCGATGACCGGGAGCAGCAGCTCCAGCGCGCTGATCTCCCGGCGGAACAAGCCGTTCACCAGCCACAGGCGAATCCCGCCTATCCCGCCGGTGACGGCGGTTTTCAGTAAAAGCAAAGCGGAGGACACATCCGGTGCCCGGAAAAAGACCCACGCAAGGTTGATAAAGAGGAAGGTCATGGCCCACCGGACCCAGCGGGGCAGAGCGTCCCGCCGTTTTCCCCACAGGCGTTCCAGAACCTGCGCCAGCCCGTGAAGCAGACCCCAGAGGATGAAGGTCCACCCCGCGCCGTGCCAGATGCCGCTGACGAGGTACACCACCAGAATGTTCAGGTATGTACGGCCCCGGCCCTTTCGGCTGCCCCCCAAGGGAAAGTAGACGTTCTCCCGGAGGAAGGCCGTCAGGGTCATGTGCCACCGTTTCCAGAACTCCGTAACAGATAGGCTCCGGTAGGGAGAGTCGAAGTTGATGGGCAGCCGCAGTCCCAGCAGCCGGGCGCAGCCGGCAGCAAGGTCGCAATATCCGGAAAAGTCGAAGTAAAGCTGAAGTGTATAGCCTAAGATCACGCACCACGCGGTCAGGGCCGTCAGCTCAGAGAGGCTGTCCCAGCCGTTGTTCACCAGCACGCCCAGATTGTCCGCCAGCAGCACCTTTTTGGCAAGGCCGAGGCCGATGGCGTACAAACCGGCTGCGGTATCCTGGGGCAGGGGAGAGGCCTCCCGCAGCTGGGGGAAGAAATTCTCCGGCTTCAAGATGGGACCAGAGGACACCGTGGGGAAAAAGAAGCTGTAGGTCAGGTATTCCACCGGAGTGGGGACCTGTGAAAAGGTCCCGGCATAGACCTCCCGAAGATACCAGATCTGCTGGAAAGTGAAAAAGCTGATACCCAAGGGCACGAAGGGCATCCGTACCGCGCCGCCGGTGAAAAAACCGGTGTACTTGAAAATCCCCAATACCGCGATGTGATAGCAGACGACGGCAAGAAGGACGCTTTTTCGGCGGTGCTTTCGCAGCGTGTTGGCTGCAAGATAGCTGACAAAAGAGGACACCGCCAGCAGTCCGCACCCCCACAGAGCCGCTGGAGCGCCGCCCCAGAGGTAAAATACCAGACTGGCCGCCAAAAGCACCCAGGTTCGCTCCTTGGGCAGCAAACGGCAGACGCAGACGGTGACGGTCAAAAAGGCCAGAAAGGCCAGAGACTGCACATTCATTTCAGGCCGGACTGATTCAGGCGGTTGAGCTGGCCGTCCGCCGTGCTAAGGACTTGAATCATACCCTGACTCCGGCCAGGAAAGGCGCTGTTAAGCGTCTCATGAGACATATCCGGGAAGGCGGCCTTTTCACGGGACAGTTTCGCCAGCGCACGGGCGTAGTCCGTCCGGGCCAGAGAGGCCCCGGCGGAGGCAGCGCCTGCGGCGCAGTCCTCCTCGGGCAAAGCAAAATAGGCGGTGCTGCCTCCGGCGGCCCGGTGGAGCAGCCGGTAAAGCAGATAGATGTGGCAGCCCAGACTGTCCGCCGCGGCGTTGATGGCGTCCTTGTCTCCCAGTTTGCCCAGCAGACCGAACAGCACGCCGCTGGCGCTGGTGATAAGCTTGCCCCGCAGGGTGGCCAGCACGCTGCCCTGGAGCACATTGCTCGGCTCAGCGGCGTTGAGGATCTCTTCGGCAGTCAGCATACTGCCGTCCCGCGCCAGCGTCCGGCCCAGCATATAGTCTGCGGAGACATGATAGTAGTCGCAGACCTTGGACACAAAGGCAAGGCCCGGCTCCCGGATGCCGTTTTCATAATGGCTCAAAAGAGCCTGAGACACTCCCAAATCCGCAGCGGCCACCCGCTGAGAAACCCCCCGCTCTTTCCGCAGCAGGGACAGCGTTCTGGAAAATTCTGTTGCCATGGATACCCTCCGTGAAACAGCCGGGGCGCTGCCCCGGCTGAATTGATTCAATACACAGCGTATAGTTTAACAGAAACGATACTGTAAGTAAAGAGATTTTCCCGGAAAAACAGAAAAAACCGGCGCATTTTCTGCGCCGGTTTTCCGATCATTCAGATATTCTGTGTTCAGAACAGCCCCACCTGATTGGGAAGTACATCGCCGCCGATGCTGCGGAGCTGGCGGTTGTTGACCTCCAGCAGCCGGTCGGTGATGGTCATTTTCCGGAGGATGTCCCGGACGGTGCGGTCCAGCTCCATGCCCTCCCGGTAGTCTGCCGGGAAAATGAAATCCACCCGTCCGTCCGCCAGCAGCTTTTCCACACCCTGCCGGTTGCTGGCCTGATAGACGGCGATGGCCTGTCCACCGTAGGCCCGCATCATTTTCATACAAGGCACGTCGGAAAGACCGTCTCCCATATAGATCATGTTGGTAAAGGGGACCCGCTTGGAATCGTCCGGCATGGAGTCGTTCAGTTCCTTATCCCGGGACACATCCAGAATCCCCTTATTGATCCTGTAGACAAACTGGGTCTTATTGGTAAAGTTGACGTCCAGCTTGGGCCAGCAGGCGTCGCCATTTTCGTTGTAGTAGAACTCGCAGGCGTAGATCTCCCGGAATTCCTGAGCGATTCCGCTGCCCTCGATGATCTCCCGGAGGCCGGAGGAAATGACATAGTGCTCCACCTGAACGCCCAGACTCTCCCCAAAGGCGTTGATCCGGGCAAACCACTCCCGGACGCCGGGGAACAGTTGGATGGACTCACCGCAGTGGTTCAGGAAGGCCCGGTCCAGCTTGATATTCTGCGCGGCGCACTCCTGGATCATGGTATACATATAGGCCAGCAGGCCGTCCATCCGGTTTTCCCAGCCAAAGGCGTTGGCCCTGCCCCAGAATTCTGCCGGGGTATACCCAAGGGAGGGGATGAAGGCGTAGTCCTCCATGTCCGTGGTGCACAGAGTCTTGTCGAAGTCATACAGGAAGGCGATGATCGGCGCTTGCGTTTCCATATAGCTACCTCCCGAAAGAGCAAAAAGCGGCCTTGCAGGCCGCTTTTTGTCAAGTATTGTAATTACGGCCGAATTTCAGTTCGTCCAGATTGATCTGGCGTGTGCTAGAAAGGTCGGGAAAATCCCCAAAGGGGTCGCTGGTGTCAGCGGCGGGATCCGCCGCTTCGGCAACAGGCTCAGACGCTTCCGTCTGGGTCTCCGCCGCGTCGCCGTCCTCCGGCGCTGCTTCGCTGAACGCGGCCATGACGCTGTCCTCGATCTCCTGAACGGAGTCCTCCGGTTTGACTTCCTCCTGAGGCAGCTCCACCGGGGCCTGAGGCAGCTCGTTCAAAAGCTGGATCTCCTTGTCGCACACAGCCCGGACAGCAGCAGAGAACTTCTCCAGCTCCTCCTTGCCTTTCCGCAGACGTTCCTCCGCGGCGGCAGCCTCGTTTTTCAGGCAGTTGATCTTCAGCTTGGCGTCGATCTCTGCCTGCGTCATCATTTGATCCCGCTTCTGTTCGGCTTCCTTCACGATGGAATCCGCCATCCGCTGAGCGGTGAGCAGGGTGGCCCGCATGGAATCCTCGGTGGCACGGTATTCCTCCACCTTCTCCACCAGAACCTTCAATTTGGCTTTCAGCGCCGCGTTTTCTTTGTAGAGAGCGGTATAATCGTCAGTCAGCTCATCCAAAAATTCGTCCACCATGGCCATGTTGTAGCCACCAAAGGACGCCTTGGCAAAGGAATGGGTCGAAACCTCCTGAGGTGTCAGCATATCCAATATCCTCCCTGCTTAGAAATATAAGCCGTTGCTTTCCAGCTCGTCGATGAGATCGCCCTCCAGTTCCACGTGGTAAGGCGTGATGATGTAGGTGTTTGCGGCAACCTTTTTGATCTTGCCCTCGCCGGCATAGGCCACGCCGGAAAGGAAGTCGATGAGCCGCCGGGCCACATCCTTGTTGGTGGATTCCAGATTCAGCACCACCGTCCGCTTGTCCTTCAATTGATCGGCGATCTCCGAGGCGTTCTCAAAGCGGTCCGGCTTCACCAACACCACCTTCAGCTGCGTGGTGGCATGGATGTTTACCACCTTATTCCGGCGATCCTCCGCTTTGTTGCGGCGGTCATCGAAGGAGCGCTCACGGGGTTCCTCAAAATCCTCATATTCCTCATCCTCGTCATCATAGGGATGGGTCAGCTTCTTCAGCTCGTCCAAAATACCCATAAGCCAAAACCTCCTGCAATCAAGTGGGATAATACCGGGCGCCGAAAATCGCGGTGCCCACACGGACCATGGTGGCGCCATTTCGGATAGCATCCTCAAAATCGCCGCTCATGCCCATGGAAAGGCACTTTAATTCATTATGGAACAATTTCTCGTTGATGTCAACATAAAGTGCCCGGACTTCCTGAAAATAGCGAATATTGGTGTCCCGGCCGCTGTCTGCGGGGGGAATCGTCATCAATCCCCGGACCCGGACATGGGACATGGCCTGAGCTGCTCTGGCGGCGTCCTCCAACTGAGCAGGGGCAAAGCCGCTCTTGGCCTCCTCGCCGCCGATGTTCACCTCCAGAAGAATGTCCTGAACGATGTCCTGCTTTTCCGCCTCTTTTTCAACGGCTTCCAGCAGGGGGAGAGACCCCACGGATTGGATCAGGGCCACCTTGCCCACCACCTGCTTGACCTTGTTTCGCTGAAGATGACCGATGAAGTGGAGCGGCGCACCGTCATAGGCGTTCTGGCTCAGCTTCTCCGTCATCTCCTGGACCCGGTTTTCGCCCAGCACGTCGATCCCGGCGGCGATGGCCTCCCGGCAGGCAGCGGCGTCATTCATCTTGCTGGCGCCTACCAGCGTGATCTCCTTGGGGTCCCGGCCGCATTCTCCGCAGGCGGCGGCGATCCGCTGACGGACCTCCTGAATATTTGTCTGAATGGACATAGAACATCCCTCTCTTTCTTTATGAAACAACTTTTCCGTCATACAGATCCCGTGCGGCGACGATGATCTCATCGCCGGGCCGCAGCCGCAGCTTCTCCGTGGAGCCGGCAGACCGGACCACAGCGTAATCGTCACCGGTGAGCAGCACCTCTACCGGCTTGAACCGGGCCTTTGCGCCGGAGACGCAGTAAACACCGGTGACATTGACCTCCTTGCTGGTGGTCTCCTCGGTTTCCGGGTCCTTTTCCGTAACGGTCTGGGTGGCCACACGCAGCGCAGCCAGAGGGACCCGCAGTCCATCGGTGGTATCCAGAATGATCTCGGCGCTCTGGCGGCGCAGGAGCGTCAGCTCCTGCAAATATGTATTCCCCTGGAAAGTCACCACACAGCGGCCGTTTTCCTCCGCGCCCACGGACAACAGCGTGACCGACAGGTCCCGATCCACGTTCTTGGTAAACCGGAGGGACAGGCTCTCTCCGGCCCCCAGACGATTCTGGCGGGTCTGAAGGGTCTGGGCCTCCTGTGCGGAGACCACGCCCACATAATACCAGTTGTCCCCCAGGATCAGCTTTCCGGTGTTGGCGGGGATCTCGGCAGGGGACAGCTTATTCAGGGCACTGGGAGTCAACGCGGACAAACTGTCCGGCGTCAGAACGGATTCATAACCGTCCACCACGGCGGAAAACAAACCGGACCGGGGAGACCGGATGGTCTTTACAGAGTTAGCGGCCTGAGACCGCAGGGTTTTCAACTGGTTTTTCAGTTCCTGCAGCTGTCCGCTGAGGTCCTCGGTGCCGGAATAGGTATAGTCCCGCTTGAGGACCAGAGATCGCAGCTCCTGCCCCCGGCTCTCCGCCGCGTCCAGCCGTCCCGCCGCCACAACGGTCCGGTAATCCAGCAGGGACCGGGCGATCTGGCTGTCCAGCTTCAGCGTGACCTCCGCGCCCAGCATGGATTCCTGAGCGTATTCCAGCTGCTCGATGCGGTTATTCAGGGTTTCGATCTCGTTCTGCCGGTCCAAAGACGCCTGATCGGCGTAGACGGTGGCCACGGCCCCGCCGGTGCCGACCCGCTCGCCCTCGTTTTTCCGCAGCCGCATAAGGCCGCCGGCATCGCCGGTGAGCACCTGCTCCTGCCGGACCACATAGCCGCTGATGTCCACCGTGTCCTCCACCTGATAGGTGTAGGCCAGGGTGGTGGAAAAGGGGTCGCTTACATAGCCGTAGATCTGATAGCCGAAATAGGCCAGCACCAGAAGGGTGATGACCGGCGTGAACAGCTTGCTTACAAAGGATGATCGATTCATGTACGCCTCGTATCGTTACAGGGCGGCTTCCTCCTCACTTTCCCGCAGGGCCACCGGACGAAGGGGGACCACCGTGGAAATGGCGTGTTTGTAAATCACCTGCTGCCTGCCGTCGCTTTCCAGCACCACCACGAAGGGATCGTAGCCGGTAACGGTGCCCCGCATCTGGAACCCGTTCATCAAAAACACGGTGACGGGCAGCCGCTCCTGCCGAAGACGCAGGAGGAAGAGATCCTGTAAATTGATTTTTTTCTGCATAGTATTCCGCTCCTTCTTTATTTGGGAGCGGCTGTTCCAGTGGTACGCTGTCTCTGTCGGTCGATGACCGCCGCCCCTGGGCTTATCCTAAGCCAGAAGCGGTCAAAATTTCTGTCGAAATCTGGAGGGCACGGGCAAAATCACGGCCTTTTTCCCAATAGATCCAGTGAATAGCCGGATTCCGCCGCAGCCAGGTGAGCTGGCGCTTGGCATACTGCCGGGAGCGGAGCTTGACCAGCTCCAGTGCCTCCTGCTCCGTAAGGGTCCCGTCCAGCACGCCCAAAAACTCCTTGTAGCCGATAGCCTGCATGGCGGTGGCATTCCGGGGCAGTCCCATGGCCAGCAGAGCTTGGACTTCCTCTAAAAGCCCCTCCTCCGCCATCTTGTCCACACGGCGGTCGATGAGCGCCTTCATGTCGGCCCGGTCTGCGAATTGCAGGCCGATCCACACCGCGTCATACCGGGGAGGCAGTTGGCGGGTGGCGGCATTGTGGGCGGAGATGGTCTCGCCCGTTTCCAGATAGACCTCCAGCGCTCGGAGAATGCGCTTGGTGTCGGCGGGATGGAGCCGTGCGGCGCTTTCCGGGTCCACCTGCCGCAGCTCCGATAGCAGCGGCTCAATGCCGTCCCGGTCAAACCGGGTCTCCAATTCCCGGCGCACCTCTCCGCCGGCGTGTCCGCCGGCAAAGCCGTGTCCCCGGATCAGGGCATCCATCCACAATCCGGTGCCGCCCACCAGAATGGGCAGCTTTCCCCGAGAAAGGATGTCATTCACGATGGGCGTGGCCTTCGCCACGTATTCTGCGGCGCTCCACTGTTCGCTGGGCTCCGCCACGGCGATCATGTGGTGGGGAACCCCCTGCATTTCCGCCTCCGTAGGGGCGGCGGTGCCGACGGTCATGCCCCGGTAGATCTGCATGGAGTCGGCAGAGACCACCTCTCCGTGAAAGCGCTGGGCCAGCAAAACGCCCAGTGTGGTTTTGCCGCAGGCGGTGGGGCCTGCGACGCAGACGATCTTCGGTGTCACACGCCGTCTCCTTTCTGATGTGTCAAGCGCAGGGGCAAATGTTCTCAGCGGTGATAGAGCCGCTTGGTCTCATACTTCGGTTCACAGCTCACCCGGACGCCCAGACGCTTGAAAATCTTCAGATCCTCCTCGCTGATGATGACGGAGAAGTGGGCCTCGCTGTCCCGGAGACCGGGCAGCTGCCGCTTGGCAAGGTCCGCCAGCGGGTTGGTCAGGGCGGAGATCGCCAGGGTCATCAGCACCTCATCGGTGTGGAGCCGGGGGTTACGGTGATCCAAATAGGTGGTTTTCAGATGGCAGACAGGCTCTAAGACCTGCTTGGAGATCAGTTCAAACTGATCGTCGATATTTCCCAGCGCCTTCAGGGCATTCAGCAGCAGCGCCGCCGCAGCCCCCAAAGTACCGGAGGTCTTGCCGGTAATGACCCGACCATCCGGCAGCACCATGGCGCCGGCAGGCGCGCCGGTGGCTTCCGCCTTGTCCAGCGCCGCTGCCACGGCGGGGCAGATCTCCGGCGTCACGCCGGCCTGCTGCATCACCAGCTCCAGCTTGCGGACGGTTTCCTCCGTGCCCTTGCCCTGCACCAGTTCCACCTTAGCGGTGTAATACCGCCGCAGGATCTCCATGCGGGAGGCGGCGCGGCACACCTCATCGTCCACGATGCAGTTGCCCGCCATGTTCACACCCATATCCGTGGGGGACTTATAGGGGGACTTTCCCTGGATCTTCTCGAAAATGGCGTTCAGCACCGGGAAGATCTCCACATCCCGGTTGTAATTGACGGTGGTGACGCCGTAGGCCTCCAGATGGAAGGGGTCGATCATGTTCACATCATCCAGATCGGCGGTAGCGGCCTCATAGGCAAGGTTGACCGGATGCTTCAAGGGCAGGTTCCAGATGGGGAAGGTCTCAAACTTGGCATAGCCGGCATCGACGCCCCGCTTGTGATCGTGATACAGCTGACTCAGGCAGGTAGCCATTTTGCCGCTGCCAGGGCCGGGAGCCGTTACCACGATCAGGGAATGGCTGGTCTCAATGTAGTCGTTTTTGCCCAGGCCCTCGTCGCTGACGATGTGGGCCACGTCGGAGGGATACCCGGCGATGGGATAGTGCCGGTAGCAGCGGATGCCCAGCTTTTTCAGCCGGTGAAGGAAGGCGTCCGCCGCGTCCTGTCCGCTGTAACGGGTCAGCACCACGCTGCCCACATACAGCCCCATGTCCCGGAAAATATCAATCAGGCGGAGGACATCCTCATCATAGGTGATACCCAGATCCCCCCGCATTTTATTCTTCTCAATGTCCCCGGCGTTGATGGCGATGACGATCTCCACATCATCCTTCAACTGCTGAAGCATCCGGATCTTGCTGTCCGGTTCAAAGCCCGGCAGTACCCGGGAGGCATGATAGTCATCAAACAGCTTCCCGCCGAATTCCAGATACAGCTTCCCGCCGAACTGGTGGATCCGCTTTTTGATCTGTTCAGACTGCGTAGTGAGATATTTTTGATTGTCAAACCCAATGGCTCCCATGTTGAACGCCCCTTATCTTTTGTTTTTGAACATATAAATAAAAGTATAGCACAGGCCGTCGGTTTTGGAAAGATGCCGGGGAAGAAAAGGTAAAAAAATCCGCAGACAGACCCAAGCCGCCGGACGGAGCCGTATTTGTGCAGTTTACCGTTTGACAGGGGGACAGCCCCGTGATACACTCAGTTTCATATTGTGAGATTTTTCAATGTTTTTCTTGCGTTTACATGAATTTATGGTAGGATAAACTTGATATTTTATCGTCTTGAACGGAGGGACCGCCATGAGCGAGCTGAAACTGCCCGAACTGTTCGGCAGCAGAGTATTCAATGAGGAAACCATGAAGGAGCGGCTGTCCGGCGCCTGCTATCAGGCGTGGAAGCGCTGCGTCACCGATGGAGCATCTCTGGAATTGGCTGCCGCCAATGAGATCGCCGGGGCCATGAAGACCTGGGCGGTGGAGCGGGGCTGCACCCACTATACCCACTGGTTCCAGCCGATGACCGGCTTCACGGCGGAAAAGCATGACAGCTTTATCGCTCCCAGCGACCACGGCCGGGTCATTCTGGAGTTTTCCGGCAAGAATCTGGTTCGGGGCGAGGCGGACGCCTCCTCCTTCCCCTCCGGCGGCCTGCGGGCCACCTTTGAGGCCCGTGGCTAC
>Ga0129310_1003290_pt1 | contig 10640 bp, 9 predicted proteins | sample Go1ome_2_FD_94433 | JGI IMG/M metagenome (GOLD analysis project Ga0129310, IMG submission 94433) | Western lowland gorrila individual fecal microbial communities from Wisconsin, USA - Go1022A metagenome | ecosystem: Host-associated > Mammals > Digestive system > Large intestine > Fecal | place...
CAAAAACTTTAGAAATAGAATTTTATTATCTATGTCTTAATCAAATATGGTGATATAAAAGAAACCTGATACTATTGTACCAGGTTTCAAAAATGGGTTTACCCCCATGCTTGACAAAGAGCCATTTTTTCGGTAAAGGAAGCCTCATGTTTAACTGCAACAGGCTTTGCATTAACTGCCTGATTCATCAGTTCCTGCTGGCTTTCTATACGTTTATCGGATGTTTTAGGCATTTCATATAATCCTGATGAACGCATGATCCTTGCTTTTGAATTGTCGCTGAGACAAAGATCTATTATGTTGTGAAGTTTTGCCTTTACATCGGCATCGTATATCGGACAGGCAACCTCAACTCTTCGCTCTGTGTTTCTGGTCATAAAGTCAGCTGAGGATATAAATATCTTTTCATTTTCTCCGGTGCCAAAGCAGTAAATTCGTGAATGTTCAAGAAAACGACCTACAATACTGCGAATGTGTATGTTCTCTGTCTTTTGAGGTACTTCCGGAAGTATACAGCATATACCTCGGACTATCATATATATTTGTACTCCGGCGCAGGATGCCTGTTTTAGCTTTTCGATTATATCAATATCTGTTATGGAATTGATTTTAATTACTATTTTACCGTTGCTACCGAGAGAAGCCTGTTCGTCTATCATTTTTATTATTGAACTCTTTAATGAAACAGGTGAAACGAGAAGTGAATTATAGCTTCCGTTCAGATTTCCTATACACATATTTTTGAAGAATTCGTTTGCATCTTCTCCGATTTTCCTATTTGAAGTCATTAAAGATACATCTGTATACATTTCGGCTGTCTTTTCGTTGTAATTGCCTGTTCCTATCTGAGTTATGTATTTTATGTCGTTGTGTGATTTGCGTGTTATAAGGCATATTTTGGAGTGTACCTTGTAATCCTCAAAACCGTAAATTACATTACAGCCGGCTTCCTCAAGCTGTTCGGAACGGCTGATGTTACTTGCTTCGTCAAATCTTGCGCGTAGTTCGATTAATACAGTAACGTCTTTTCCGTTTTCTGCTGCCGCACATAAATAGTCAACTATTTTTGCCTTTGATGCAAGTCTGTAAATAGTTATTTTTATTGAAACAACATGGGGATCATATGCGGCCTCCTTTAACAGCTGTAAGAATGGCTGCATACTTTCAAATGGATATGAAAGTAAAATATCATTTTTAAGAATCTGTTTAATCATGCTTTCATCGGGAATAACCTCCGCACATGGCTGTGGAACAAATTCATTGTATGTAATAGCCGCTTTTTTTGTAGAATCAAGTTTTCCTATTATTTCAAATACATAGTTCATTTTTAACGGAACATCTGTTATAAAAACCTTTTCCGGAGTAAGCGAGAGCTTTTCACATAAATAATCCTTGAGATTGTCACTTATTTTTTCGGATAGTTCAAGTCTGACCGGAGCAAGCCGCTTTCTCATGTTAAGAAGTTTTTTCATCTTTTTTCGGAAATCCGAACCGCTGAATTCAAAGCTGTCATCATCGGGATTTATGTCGGCATTTCTTGTTACACGGAATACAACCCGCTCATTTATCGAATATGTGGTGAATATCTGGTCAAGATATGCATATATAATTTCCTCGGTTCTTATAAAACGCAATTCTTTTCCGGGAAGAAATACAATGTCCGGAAGAACCGAAAGAATAGGAATAACACCGAATACAAGCTTGGATTTGTGACAGAGCATTGTTCCTATGTGTAGTACATTGTTTTGAAGATGAGGAAAAGGGTGGTGTGTGTCTATTATCTGCGGTGAAAGAATAGGTGCTACTGATGATTTAAAATACTGTTTTATAAATTTTTCTTCTTCGTTTGTTAATTCTTTGAATGAAACATCGGTTATATTGTGAACTGTAAGCTGATGTTTCAGATTTTTGAATATTTCACGGCGTTTTTCATAAAGAATATGAACCTCGGCATATATGCGTTCAAGCTGTTCTGCCGGAGTTAGTCCGGATTTATTGTCTATGCTGTTTTCTTTTAAGTGCATAAGATCTATAAGACTTCCGACTCTTATCATAAAAAATTCATCGAGGTTGCTTGTAAATATCGAAACGAATTTCAGACGCTCAAAGAGCGGAACGGTTTCGTCGGTTGCTTCCATAAGCACACGCTCGTTAAAGCGAAGCCATGAAAGCTCTCGGTTTTGTGTAAAATTAGTATCAGTCATGAAGAACACCTCTTTCTTTAAGAATATGACAAAGATAGCCTTCACGCACACCAAACGAACTTGTGGTTACAGCTGAACATTTGAAATATTCAGAAACGGTTTTTAATATAACTATTCCTGGAAGTATTGTATGTATTCGGTCAGGCGCAGTTTTAAGAATATAATCAATCACTTTGGAATGCGAGTCTGAATACATATCAAGGAGCTCGCTGAAAAATCCGCAGTCATATCCGGTTATGTTATCGTTTATGTTGTTAATGTATTTGTATATTTCCAGTGTGGCTCTTGCAGTGCCTCCAACGGCACATAGCGGCTGATTTGTAATTATATTTTTTGAAAGAGAAAGATTTTTGATCTGTTTTTTTACCGCTGTTTCAATCTTTGATAATTCCTTTTTTGTCGGCAGTAATATATTTATATAGTTTTCATAAAGATTTAATGAGCCGATAGGAACGGATTCAGTGCATAAAGGAGCTTTGTCGGCAATAAGCACTATTTCTGTACTGCCACCGCCTATGTCGGCAACAATTCCGTTATCCGTCGGCAATGTCTGCATAGCTCCGTTGTAGCTGAAAAGAGCCTCCTCATGGCCGGATAGAATGCGTACACTGAAACCGGTTTCTTCTTTTATAGCGTTAAGTACTTCTGCTGAATTTACTATGTTTCTTAATGATGCCGTTGCAAAGGGAAATACCTCACAATCCGGCAGCATATCTATGATAAGTCTGTATTCCTTTAAAACCGAAATTGTCTTTAAAATTCCTTTTTTGTTAAGAGCCTGTTTTTTATTTATGTATCCGGCAAGACCTACAGAATATTTTTTGTTAAGCATTGGTTTTATTGTGTTGTTTTCAACTCTGTATACAACAAGACGTATTGTGTTTGAGCCGATGTCTATTACACAGTACATATTTTCCTCCTGATTGCTGTTTATTAGCCGATTAATATAATTTAATATCTATTATAATATTAAATAAATTAAAACCTCTATCATGCAAAGGTTAAATAAAAGTTAAATACAAATGTTAAAACTTATAAAAATAAAACAGTTGATACATTGGCTTTTGTATCAACTGTTTTAATATCAGCTATTCTTTTCAAGATTTTCAAGTTCCTTCATCCATATTGTGTTCATTGCATCTGAAGGCATTCTCCAATCTCCTCTTGGAGAAAGATTGATTGTTCCGACCTTAGGACCGTCGGGAAGGCAGGAACGCTTGAACTGCTGTGCAAAAAATCTACGGTAGAAGTTTTTCAGCCATTTGAGTATTGTCTTGTCATCATAAACACCGTCAAAGGCGTTGAGTGCAAGATAATATATTTTTATAGGCTCAAAACCGCATCTTACAACATAGTACAGGAAGAAATCATGCAGTTCGTAAGGTCCTACAATTTCCTCTGTTTTCTGGTTTATGTTGTTACTGCTGTCGGGCGGAAGAAGCTCCGGAGATACCGGAGTGTCGAGTACGTCAAAAAGAACGTCATTAACCTCTTTATCAAGGTTTTCGTATTCGGCAACCCATTTAACGAGCACTCTTACCAATGTTTTAGGTACACCGGAATTTACTCCGTACATTGACATATGATCGCCGTTATATGTTGCCCAGCCGAGAGCAAGCTCGGAAAGGTCACCTGTGCCGACAACAAGACCGTTTTCCTTGTTGGCAAGATCCATTAATATCTGTGTACGCTCACGGGCCTGTGTGTTTTCGTAGGTTATGTCATGCAATTCGGGATTGTGTCCTATGCTTGCAAAATGCTGCATTGCCGCCTCGCCGATGGGAATTTCTTTTATGGTTACACCTAATGCCTGCATAAGGAATATTGCATTGTTGTAGGTTCTGTCCGTTGTTCCGAATCCCGGCATTGTTACGCCGATAACTGTTTTTCTGTCAAGCTTGAGATAATCGCAGGCTCTTACGGCAACAAGAAGTGCAAGAGTCGAATCCAGTCCGCCGGAAATGCCGATTACGAGCGATTTGGCATTTGTGTGCATAATACGCTTTGCAAGGCCTGTGTACTGTATTGCGAAAATGTCACTGCATCTTTCGTTGAGTACTGAATCGTTTTTCGGTATAAACGGATGAGGGCATATATAACGCTCAAGACCTTTTTTAACTCTGTCATACATTCCGAAGCCGATAATATTCATTTCCGGAGCAGTATCATCATCACAATAGCTTGTGTTTTTGCGTCTGTCGTTTACAAGCAAATCAGTGTCTATATCTGAAATGATAAGACTGTTTTCGTTTAAGAAACGGTCGCTTTCGTTCAAAACAGAGCCGTTTTCACATATAAGCGAATGTCCGCTGAAAACCATATCCTGTGTTGATTCGCCTATGCCGGCCGAGCAGTATACATAGCCGCATATACATCTTGCGGACTGGTTGGCGACAAGTGAACGTCTGTATTCGTTTTTTGAGGCAAGCTCATTGCTTGCAGACGTGTTGGCAATTATCAATGCACCACCGAGAGTTAGGTTACAGCTTGGCGGAATATTAACCCATAAATCCTCGCATATTTCTATTCCGAAGGTGAAGTTATCAATTCCTTCTGCGGCGAAAAGAAGATTTGTACCTATGGGAACGCTCTGGTCGCAGAGAGCTATACAGCCGTTGAGCTTTTTGCCGCTTTTGAACCAGCGTTTTTCGTAATATTCACCATAGTTTGGAATATGTGTTTTCGGAACAGCCCCGAGTATTTCGCCTTCGTATATAGCTACCGAGCAGTTGTAAAGCTTGTTTCCTATGTTTATAGGAAGACCGACAACAACAACCATGTTTTTTCCGACGGTTGCAGTTACGATTTTTTCAAGGCTTTCCTCTGCGGCGGCAATAAGCGTGCTCTGAAGGAAAAGATCGGCACAGGTATAGCCGGTTATGCAAAGCTCCGGAAATACGCATAAGTCAACCTCTTTTTGAAATGCACTGTTTATAAGCGTAATTATTTCTTTTGTATTATAATCGCAGTCAGCCACACGAAGCTTTGGAACGGCGGCCGCTGTTCTGACAAAACCGTACATATATTATCTCCTTTTATCGCAAGTTATCTATTAATAAATTATCGGTTTTAGTGTATGAAATGTCAAGGAAAAATATTGATTATAAAGTTCTCAAACAGCTTATTTTATTATATCGGATTTATATGTAAAAGTATTGAAAAAACTTATATGTAATTGTAAAATATATTTACTAATCAGTTTTTACAGGTGAGATTCAGATGACAAGATTTATAAATTACTGCGGACTAAGGCTTGAATATGAGTATGTTCCGAAAAATATAAAAAATGCGTATATACGGATAAAAAAAGACGGAGAAATCAGCGTTACAACACCGCTTTCCTATACCGGAGAAATGGCGGACAGCTTTGTGGAGCAGAAGGCAGAATGGATATTCAGAAAGCTTGCGGATTTTGAAAAGGCACATGAAAATATGCCCGATGACGGATTTTATGACGGAAAGACAGCTTACATACTCGGACACGAATATACGCTTAAGTTTGAAAGAGGAAACCGTTTTGAGGCCTTTGTCGAGGACGGAAATATAGTTGTTCTTGCACGCTATGGTGATGAAAATTTAAAACCGAAATATATTAACTGGCTTTCGGAGGCGGCAAAGCCTGTTTTTGAAAACTCTCTTACACGTATGCTTGAGCTTGCCAAAGAATATAATATAGAAAGACCGGAAATATATGTAAGAAACATGACAAGCCGTTGGGGAAGCTGCAACACCGATAAGCATAGGATTGGACTTAATGTACAGATGATGAAGGCAGAAATGAGATGTATTGACCATGTTGTTTTGCATGAGCTTATTCATTTTGTATATCCGGATCATTCGGCTAAGTTTTACTCTGTTCTGGACAGGCTTATGCCGGATTGGAGAGAAAGAAAAAACATGCTTGAAACAAAATGGCAGGATGGCATAAGATAAGTCAAGAAAATCATTACAAATTTCATAATTATATATTAAAAAAGCCGTAAATCGGCTTTTTTTGTGCTATTATATTGTAAGATACATATGACAAAGTATAGTACAATGACATGGAGTCTATTAAGGAGAAACAGCTATGAGCCATACTGATGCTAATAAACATAACAAAAAGGACAAACTCGAAAATATAATAAGTGCTGTATTGATAATTATACTGATTTCTCTTACAGTTGCCATGATGGGTGAGGTTAATAAAATACAGGGCAATGCAAGAGTAGTTAATTATGCCGGAATTATACGAGGTGCAACTCAAAGAGAAATGAAGCTTGAAATAGCCGGACAGGGTAATGATGACCTTATCGAATATCTTGACGACATATTTTCCGGACTTATGCACGGAGGCGGCAAGTATGAGCTTACAAAGCTTGATGATGAGGTTTATAATGAAAGACTTAATACTCTCAATGCCTATTGGGATGAGCTTAAAGACGAGATAAAAAAGGTACGCGAGGTCGGTTATGAAAATACGGACATTATTTCCATGAGTGAAGAGTATTTTCATCTTGCGGATCAGACGGTAGGTGCGGCAGAAGATTATTCACAGGAGTGTGCAATGAAAATAAGTCGTATAGAAAAGATAATGACTGTTGTAATGGTGCTTATTGTTATAATGCTCATCAAACAATCCGTTGATGAAATAATGCTTATGAAAAATAATAAGGAGCTTGCGAAAAAAGCTTATATTGACTTGCATACAGGTCTTCCGAACAAGAGCAGATGCGAAGAACTTCTTATGAACAGGGAAAGTGTTACAGAAACTACTTCTGTTGTTATATTTGACCTTAACGGACTTAAAGAAGTAAATGATACGTTGGGACATATTGCCGGAGATACGCTTATTATGAACTTTGCAAGCATAATAAGAACGGCAATTCCGAAAAATACTTTGTCGGAAGATACGGTGGTGATGAATTTATAGCAATATTGGAAAATGCCGATGAAGACACCACAAAAGAGGTACTTAAAGCAGTCAAGGAAAATGCCGATAACTATAATAAATTCAGTAAACAGCTTCACATTGAGTATGCTTACGGATATGCGGTTTCGTCATCTTACAGTGAGAGTAATTTAAAGATACTTCTCGAAAAAGCCGATAAAAATATGTATAAATGCAAGGCGGAAATGAAGGGCGAAAATGCTGTAAGATAAAATTAAATATTGTTTACAAATTGTTTATAAAATATATATTATATGTTTAATCTTTTTGCTTATAGTTATCATGGTGAGATAAAGGGAGGTTCGGCATATAAGCAGAAAAGAATACAAAGAAGGTATCTCTATGAATAAGAATAATAATTCGATTGATTTATATAAGAAGATTTTGCTGATAGTATGTACGGCAATAACTGTTGTTTTGACCGTTATCGGATATAAAAAGGGTATTTTTACCGATGAAACACAGATGGAATTGTTTTTAAATTCCTGCGGAATATTTGCACCGTTGTTCTTTGTTTTTATTCAGGCTGTTCAAGTAATTATTCCTATTCTGCCCGGTGCGGTAGGTTGTGTTTACGGAGTTATGTTTTGGGGACCGTTAAAGGGATTTATTTTTAACTATATAGGAATTTGTATCGGATCCATCGGAGCTTTTTTAATAGCAAGACGATTCGGACAAAGGCTGGTAATACAGATGACAGGTGAAAAATTTTATGACAAATACAGCAAATATCTTGAGATGGAAAACAGATTTGAAAAAATATTTGCATTGCTTATTTTTCTTCCGGTAGCACCTGATGATTTTCTTTGTTATCTTGCCGGAATAAGCAAGATGGATTTAAAGAAATTCGTGACTATTATTCTTCTCGGAAAACCGGCGGCTATATTTTTATACAGTATGGGACTTAATACTGTTTTACAAAAGGCATTTTCAATGCTTACACAAATTTAGGGAAAGTAAGGGAGTTTTATGAGGGTTTATTTGTATTCGGAAATGCAGAAGCTTATTGAAAAAAGCGGTGTCGGACGGGCGATATATCATCAGCGCAATGCTGCCGAAAAAAACGGTATCGAACTGACCGACAATATTAATGATGCCGATATTGTACATATAAATACGGTATTTCCGAAATCGGTTATTCTTGCTTTAAGAGCGCATATAAGAAATATTCCGGTTGTATACCACGCACATTCAACAAGAGAGGATTTTAAAAATTCTTATATTGGTTCAAATCTTTTTGCGAATGCATTCGGAAAATGGCTTAAGTTTTGTTATAGCTTAGGTGATGTTATTGTTACACCGACAGAATATTCCAAACAGCTTTTGCTGTCATACGGAATTAAAAAAAGAATTGAAGCCGTATCAAACGGCATTGACCTTAATTATTATAACAGAGAAAAAACAAATGCAGAGAATTTCCGTAAAAAATACGGTTACAGTGACGATGATAAAATTATAATGTCTGTCGGCCTTACAATAGAGCGTAAAGGCGTTTGTGATTTTGTTGAGCTTGCGAAAAGAATGCCTCAGTATAAATTTATATGGTTCGGTGAAACAAATCTTAACACAGTTCCGTTGAACGTAAGAAAAGTGGTTGAAACCAAGCTTCCGAATCTATGCTTTGCAGGATATGCAAGTAAAGATGATTTAAAAGAAGCATATGCGGCTTGCGATTTATTTTTGTTTATGTCCAAGGAAGAAACAGAGGGCATAGTTGTGCTTGAGGCACTTGCAATGAAAGCTCCTGTGCTGTTGAGAGACATTCCTGTATACAGCGATTGGCTGAAAAAAGACAGAGATGTGTATAAGGCAGACAGCATAGATGAGTTTGAAACAGAAATCAAACAGATAATTGCCGGAGAAAAACCGGATATAACCGAAAACGGTTATTCTGTTGCCAAACAGAGAGAAATATATAAAATAGGGAATAAGCTTAAAAAATTTATGATGACACGATAAATAATTATGCGGCAGTACATAAGCTTAACGGAGTAAAGCTTGCCGGAAATAATGATAAATTATAAATAATTATAAAATTAATGCCGATGGAGCAATCCGTCGGCATTTTGTAATGTATAGATTTTTAGATTTATTTTTTGTGCTTTATATGTATTTCCGGAACAGCAAGGTTGTCGTAGCTTATCTCAACGCTGTGCTTGGTATCCTCGGAATTGGCCTTGTCTTTTTTGGGCTCGTTGTTATGCTTTTTCCTTATATGAATCTCAGGAACAGCAAGCGAATCAAAATCAATTTCTATACTATGTTTAAGCTTATTTTTTTTATCCATCTTATCCACTCCTAAGCAGCTTTAATGTTTAAATGTTCTTAAGCTGATTATAACATTAAAGCCGTCTTTTACCAATATATTATAAGAAATTAATAAATAATGTTATTGTCAGACTGTTAATGAAATCGGCAAACAAGCTTCCTACAAGCGGTACAAGCAGATATGCTTTTACAGAAGGAGCATATTTGTCCGTTAGTGCTTGCATGTTGGCCATGGCATTCGGTGTTGCACCCATACCGAAACCGCATGTTCCGGCGGTAAGCACTGCCGCATCGTAATCTCTTCCCATTATGTTGAACACAACAAAATATGCAAAGAACATCATAAATAAGGTCTGACCGAGAAGAAGTATTATCATCGGCAGAGCAAGATCCGCAAGCTGCCAGAGCTTAAGAGTTATCATTGCTATGCCGAGAAAAAGGTTAAGACATATACCGCCGAGATTGTTTATTTCGCCCATGTGTATGGTGAATTTTCCTGTAAATTCGCTTATGTTCCGCATAAGAGCCGCAGCTATCATTGCACCGATATAAACCGGAAATGTCATTCCCGTTTTGTTGAGCAGCATTGAAAATACAGTTCCGATTCCTATTGCAAGAACGAGCTGGTAAACGGCAGAGGCATACATTGTGTAGCTTTTCTCATGCTTTTCTTCCTCTTCTTCAAGAAATGTATCATCTGCGTCAACAGCGGTTTTGAGTAAGTCATGCTTTAATATAAGCTTTCTGCCCAAAGGGCCGCCCATAAGACTTCCGGCGATAAGACCGAATGTTGCGGCGGCAGTACAAAGCGTGCTTGCTCCGGTAACTCCGAGATCCTCTAAATCAGCACCAAAGGCTCCGGCTGTACCATGTCCGCCGACCATAGGTATTGAGCCGGTACACATGCCTATTATCGGATCAATGCCAAGTAATTTGGATAATCCGACGGCAAGAAAGTTCTGGCAGACAATGAGCACGAAAACGGCACCGAGGAATATTATCATTGCTTTTCCGCCGCTTTTGAGTATCTTTAAATTTGCCTGAAAGCCAACCGATGTGAAGAACATAACCATGCAGACATTTCGCAGAGTTTCATCAAAATTTATTTCACATATATTTGTTTAGTCAACCTCGAATAAAGAATGACGGCTTATGCTTCGATATATCCGACAAAATTGTAGTAGATGTGAATGTCGCGTTCTTCGTGATCGTCCACGGGATAGCGTTCGCTGATCTCA
>Ga0129310_1003292_pt1 | contig 10634 bp, 13 predicted proteins | sample Go1ome_2_FD_94433 | JGI IMG/M metagenome (GOLD analysis project Ga0129310, IMG submission 94433) | Western lowland gorrila individual fecal microbial communities from Wisconsin, USA - Go1022A metagenome | ecosystem: Host-associated > Mammals > Digestive system > Large intestine > Fecal | place...
CTCGATATCATGAAAATGTGCAATACGGCAGTTTGCAATCAGACGCTTCGGCATTCCCACCATCCACTGCCAGATGTCCAGATTATGCGGGCACTGATTCATCAGAACACCGCCGCCCTCTCCAGTCCAGGTAGCCCTCCAGGAGCCGGAGTCATAATAAGCCTGCGTGCGGTACCAGTTCGTGATTGTCCAGCTAAAACGGACCAGTTCGCCAAGCTCTCCCTCCTGAAAGCGCCTCCGCAGCTCTGCAAAAAGAGGATTCGTCCGTTGGTTGTACATAATCCCGTAAACGCATCCGCTCTTTTGTGCCGCCCGGTTGACCTCTTCTGCTGTCGCAGCATCTATTCCTTCCGGCTTCTCTGTCAGCACATGGAGTCCCTGCCGCAAAGCCTCCTTCGCAATCACGGGATGCATGGGGTGCGGAGTTGCAATCAGAACAGCATCCACCTTCCCGGATGAAATCAGGTCATGGTAGTCCGTGTAAAAAAACGTTTCCTTCCCAAATTCCTTCGTCGCCCATTCCAACCGCAGCGGATCCGTATCGCAGACCGCTGTCAGCGTCATTCCTTCCACTCTTCCTTTATGAATCTGCATTGCATGTGCCGAGCCCATGCTGCCAATGCCGATCACTCCCATTCTGACTCTGTCCATGACTGCTCTCCGCCTCCCCATTCATTGCACTGCTTCTACCTTGATTTCCTCCGCAGACAGACTCTCCAGCGCCTTCCCCTTCTTATAAGACATTTCGATCATATCATCGACTTCATTTTGTCAAATACACGTTTTTTGCCCATTTTCATTGCATTTTTCAACTTTTCATATGTATGATCTGCACATAAGCAGCGGCAAAACAAGTAAAAGCAGTGTCATTTTCAGTTCTTTACATGCACAAGTGCAAAACATCAGAAAAGGGAGGAGCAGGGATCTCGTATTTTCCTGCGCTATTTTATGAAACGAAAAAAGATTCAAACTATCATATGACCTGGGAGACACAGGACAGAGATTTTATCTGTTTCCGCAAAGATACGCCGATCACCGTCACTTCGATGATTCATAATCATGACGGTTATGAGATTTATTCCTGTCCGGAGATATCCGCATGGGTTTTGAAACGACAACCGGATTATGAAGCGTGGTGACCTGGTGCTGATTCTTCCTCGCGTCTGGAGTCACGCCAGGCCCCGCCGCCCGCGATCAAAGCCACCTTTCGATACATCGATGATCATTTATCGGAAAGTCTTCTTCTGGAGGATATTGCGAAGCAGTATCAGCTCAGTGCCCGCGCATCCTTCTCCCCCCGGAGCTCTTCCGAACAGATGTAATTCTTCCGGTTATCTTTACAGAAAAAGAGCTGCCGGTCAAAGGCCAGCAGCTCCCCGATCAAGAAGGATCTCATTCTGTTTTCAGATACTTTTCTTTGATCAGCTCTGTAACAGCAGAGTTCGCTGCTACCACATCCCCTATCATGGCTGCTCCAAGATCCTCCCCCTGATAGTCCCTTACGCAGCCGCCTGCCTCTCTCACAAGGAGCATTCCTGCCGCAAAATCCCAGATTTTCAGCCTCTGCTCCAGATATCCGTCCAGTCTTCCGCACGCCACATAGGCAAGATCCCTTGCCGCAGAGCCGCTTCTGCGAACATCCTGACAGTCCATAAAAAGCCTTTTGAACAGATCAAAATTCTTCTCAGCCAGCTCTTTATAATAAGGCGACGTCCCGATTGCAATCAGACATTCTTCCATCGATGCTGCCCGGCTGACATGAATCCTTCTGCCGTTGCAAAAGCTTCCCTTTCCTTTTTCAGCCAGAAAAAATTCATTCATGTATGGATCGTAAATCATCCCCAGCACAGACTCCCCCTTATCCATCAGTGCCAGTGAGATTACACTTGCCTGGTAATCGTGAATCAGATTGGTTGTACCATCCACCGGATCCAGAACCCATACGAGCCCGCTGCGATCCACATCATCATTGCTTTTCTCCTCGCTCAGAAACTGGATCCCAGGATATTGCTCCTCCAGCCGGGTCCGGATATACTGCTGCACCTCATAGTCCACAGCCGTCACGTAATCTGCCACGCCCTTTTCTCTGGTCTGTCCCGCCAGAGTTCTGTCCTGAAACAGCTTTCCCTCGCTGCGAAGAAGCTGCTCCAGCCAGTTTACGTCTACCGCTGCATTTGTGTCTGACAATACATTTGTATCTGACAATACATTTGTATCTTTCATTTCCTTCCTCCAGTTTGTTCTGAAATTTACGTTCTGGTAAGTGGCTGTCTGTGGCCGGTGGCTGGCCGTGCTCGGTGGCTGCCTGTGCTCGGTGACATTTGCATCCTCAGTTTGCTTTTTCAGTGTCTGGAGATGCTTTTTAGAGAGCATATTCATCCTGTTTTTGCTTTTCTGAAACGTAAGGATTATTATTCTCAGCCGAACTCATCCCTACAGACAAAATCTTCTCGTCAGGGATGCATCGCCCCGGGATTTTTCATCTCTGCAGACAGAATCTTCTCGGCAGGGATGCATCGCCCCGGGATTTTTCATCCCTGCAGAAAGGATCTCCTCGGCAAGGATGCATCGCCCCAGGATTTTTCATCCCTGCAGACAGAATCTCTTCGTCAAGGATGCATCGCCCCAGGATTTTTCATCCCTGCAGACAAAACTTCCTCGTCAGGGATGCATCGCCTCCGCAATTATGCCCCCAAGATTGCCGGACGCCCCATCACCTGATAAAGCCGACAGTTCCGATTTTCAAACTGCCGGCTTTCCCGATGATTTATTTTATTTCCTGTATCTGCATGGAAACAAGACCTTCTTTGCTTTTCTTTCCAATTCCAGCATGTACTTATCAAAGTCGGACATAAACAATCTGTCCTGTATCACGCGGTACTTTTCGAATTCAGTTTCAGCATGAAGCCTGGCAATTTCAGTCGTCACCATTCCTGCATCCTGTAAAATACCATAATCGAGCATTTCAATGAAGCTGTTAAGCCTTTTTCCCAGTCCTGCATGGTAAGCGGGATATGTCGTAATGTCTCTTTTCTTAATCTTTCCATCAGGTGCGAGATTATATTATAACATTGGGCAGGCTCTGCAAAACCGGTCCGATATCTGCATTGATGCATAAAGAGCGCCGCTCGATCTCCGGCGGACAAGCTGCCTGCCCCTGGTTGATACAGGCGTAGATTGCGTTTGGATTCTTCGCCGTCATCTGCCAAAACGGATATTTAATGATACCGGGCGTATTGTACCCAACGCCCAATTCAAGAAAGAGAATTTTTCCGCCTGCACGGGTACGGAGAAAATTTTCATACCGCTCCGCTGCCTGGTGCCAGCCCTCGTCCTCCGCAAATTTATCATCGCTGCGGAGGTTCATGGTCATGGGCTTGCCGCAGTGGGGGCAGACGGGGAGCAGCTCCGTCGGGATTTTCATGTTCTCCTGCCGCTCCATCATCTGCCGAATGACCGCTTCATTCTCAAAGGTTTCCTGACAGCACGGCTCACTGCACTGGAACAGGCCATAATCACCCTGCGTGTAAAACAGCCGCTTTTTATCAAAGCCAGCTTTCTGAAAGCAGTGGTCAACGTTTGTAGTGATTACGAAATAATCCTTGTCCTGTACCAGCTTTAAGATGGCATCATAGACCGGTTTGGGGGCATCCATATAGCGGTTGATATAGATATACCGGCTCCAATAGGCCCAGTGCTCCTCCGGCGTGGCAAACGGATAAAAGCCGCCGGAATACATATCCTTGATACTGTACTTCTCCGCAAAATCGGAAAAGTATTTTTCAAACCGCTCGCCGGTGTAAACGAATCCGGCAGAGGTGGAAAGGCCGGCTCCAGCGCCGATCACCACCGCATCCGCCTCGCTGAGAGCGGTCTGTAAATTCTTAATCTGCACCGAGTAATCGGGCGTAGATTTCTTTGTCCAAATCTTTGAAAACATTGAAGATCACCTTCTTGACACTGGTTTGCTTTTTATAAAATTCCTTGACCGTCCGAACCGCGATCTCTGCCGCCTGCTCGTTGGGGAAATGAAATTCTCCCGTGGAAATACAGCAGAACGCCACGCTTTCCAGACCGTTCTCTGCTGCCAGCTCCAGACAGGAGCGGTAGCAGGAGGCCAGCAGCTCCTTATCTGCTTTTGTCACTCGTCCGCTGATAATGGGTCCAACGGTGTGCAGTACATACCGGCAGGGCAGATTGAACGCAGGCGTGATTTTTGCACGCCCGGTGGGTTCGGGATACCACTGCCGTTCCATCAGTTCCGCACAGGCAAGCCGCAGTTCCACGCCCGCATAGGTGTGAATGGCGTTATCAATGCAGCGGTGGTTCGGAATATAGCAGCCGGTCATGCCGGAGTTTGCAGCGTTCACGATGGCATCGCACTTGAGCGTCGTAATATCGCCCTGCCAGAGATACCGTCCCGGCTGCACAGGCGTAAGGTCTGCAACATCAGTGATACCTTTTGCCTCGTTTTCGCCTTGCAGATACTCGTTTTGTGTTTTCAGAAAATCCGCGCCAATGCGCTGCGGCGCTCGAATATTCATCAGCCCCCGCAAAAGCTGGCGCTAACTCTCCGGCTCTGCCGGAATATCAATATCCCGATATTCTGTTTTCTCTTTCAAAAGCGACTGAATCAGAAACAGCCGCCGCTGTGCCTGATTCATAATTTTTCCACCGCCTTTACCGGACAGTTTTCATAGCAGGCCCCGCAATGGAGGCAATGCTCCGGCTGAATGGTGTATTGTTCGCCGGGAACAATGCACTTCTGCGGGCAGTGGTTCAGGCAGGTGCCGCAGCCGATGCACGCATCGGTGATACGATAGCCCTTTTTCTCGGCTTCCGCCTGCCCAACCGCATAAACCTCACGGAAGATGGGCTTCACGCCCAAATTGAAGTATTCGATGTTGAAATCCTTCAGCTCAAAAATAATGCCGATATTCCGGGTGTCTTCGGGATATACATTCGCAAGATACGGCTGTTCCGCAAATATCGTATTGATTTTTTCCTCCTGACTTTCCGCAGGCACCGCCTTGCCGGACAGACGGATCATTTCTTTGAACCGGGTATAAGCGAGAATCTGCACCCGTCCATCGGTCAGCAGCTCGTCGCAGAACGCCTTGCCCCTTGCCGTGAAGTAATACAAGGAATCCGGTTCATAATGAATGGCGCTGATGCAGCGAATCTGTGGTGCACCGTTTTTATCTACGGTGGCGAAGGACAGCACTCCGCAGAGCTTCAATTTTTCCAAACAGATTTGTGCGTTCATAAAGTTACCTCTCAAAACAATGTCATTTGTCGGTCAATATAGGACTCCTGCCGAACCTCAATAATCTGATCCCCTTTACGGAAACCGCCGATCAGAAGTGGCGAATCCGGATCATGCAGCCTCACATTCTGCTCTACCGTTCTGCGGTCATAGTTGGCATAACAGTAAATGCAGCCATGCGGACAGGTGTTATACATTCCAATGTCAGCTCCTAAAAGGCAGCTGCACTGTGCGCGGGGAGATTTTTTCTTCTTCGGCACCGTCAAATGACAGTCGGCTGCTGTCTCCAGCACTGCCTTTGTCATGCAGCCGGAAACATCCACGCCGCATTGTGCAAGCGATACATTCTCGCAGCAGGTGCGAATCGGGATACCGTACTTTGCGCCGATTTCTGCAAACTGCGCGGCAAGGTATTTCTGCTCTTGCTCCGTCACCGCCCGTGCTGCCGGGAAATTTCGCTTTGTCTTTTCATACAGGTCAAGAAAGCTGATGACGCAGAAACCCACCCGGTTTTGCAGTTCGGAGGCCATCTTATCAAAGGCTTGCAGATGGTACTCTACGGAATATTTTTCTGTAATGAAAATGGGATCATAACGCCAGCCAACCGCTTTTGGTCCGACTGCCGCCGACAACTGCCGGATGGATTCCAGCACGATTTTTTTATCCGGCACATGGGGTTCGATTTCTTTGCCGTAGGGCGTCAGCGTAACAAACCAGAACTGCCGGAAACGGTTAAGCTCCGCAAGCCGCGGCAGCATCGGCGCAGGATTTTTGGTACAGAAGCAGAGAATATCCACAACCTCCGGGTCAAGGCGATACTTCAGGACCTGCTCCTGGCGGTAGGGATTGCGTGTGCAGACATATCCCTCTTTGATGCGATTGTAAAACCATCGGCTGTAATATGCCGGAATGTCCGTCCGACAGCCGGTATTCAAAATCATACTTTGGCCTCGCCAATACGGATCACGCGCCCCTCTTTTCTCGGCTTCGGGGCGGGGTGCTTATCGCCCTCACGGGGATAGCCCAAAAGAAGCTGCATGACGGCATAGCGGTCGATGGGAATGTTCCACTGCCGCAAAATCTCCTGTCCGTAAGGATCGTCAAAGGCCGTCCAGCCCTGACCGATATAACAGGAGCCGATACCCAGAGCATCCGCCGCCAGCATCATGTTTTCTGCGGCAACCGCACAGTCATCCACAGAAAACAGAAAATTCTTCGGTGCAAACATGGTGATCACAGTAGGTGCGTCGTAAAAAGCGTTTGTCAGCTTTGGATCATCTGCAATGCTGGGCTGCTCACGGGAAACAAAGCTCGTCTTCGTTGCCATGCGGGGATTGGAATTCGCCCGCTTGATCTTGCCAAGGCGCTCATTCACCTCTTTGTCCTGGCAGACGGCGAAAATCACGCCCTGCCGTCCGCCCGCGCAGGGAGCATAGAGCCCGGCTTGCAAAATCTGCTGTAATGCGGTTTCTTCAATTTGCTTCGTCTCAAACCGCCGGATAGAACGGCGGTGCATGATGGTTTCAAAAACGTCAGGCATCGTTCTTTACCTCCTTCCAGCATTGCGGATCTGCGGCATAGAAGTTTCCGTCTTTCCCGCTTGCCACAGCGGGGCAGCCCCGGCAGAATGCCAACAGCTCGCATTTGCTGCACTTTTCAAATTTCGTGTAGTCCCGGTACTGTTCCATCTGGCACACCCAGACATCCGCCAGCCGGTCGATGAAAACATTGGCAACCTTGCTGTTCTGTACCCGGCGGCAGGCATATACATCCCCGGTAGGGAGGATAGTCAGGTGGCAGTTGCCGCAGTTGCAGCCGCCGTAGATCATACCGTCCTCCACGGTTTCGGGGATTTTGAACGCTCCGGTTTCATACTCATACAGTGTCCACAGATGATCTTTCTTATTAAAGTAGGTCTGGCAGCCTGCGGCCTCATAGTCCTTGAATTTCCTGTCGCAGTCAGAGAGCAGCCTGCGGTAGCGCAGCGGTTCGATACCGACATCCTTTTCCTCGCTGGTAGGACAGTAACGGGCGAAAGCAAAGACATTCACGCCCGCTGCCACAACAGCGTCAATGATGCCGGGAACCTCGTCAATGTTCGTGCCGGAAACGGTGGTCATCACTACGGAGCGGATACCCGCCCGATTGATGCAGCCGATCTTCTCCAGCGTAGTATCAAAGCTGCCGGGCTTTCGAAACCAGTCGTGGGTCTGACGCAAACCGTCAATGGAAAGCTGATATTTTTCGCATCCATATTCTTTCAGCTTGCGGCATACCTCGTCGGTCAGGTGAAACGGATTACCGAGGATCGTAAACGGAACGCTGTGCTGCTTCATCAGCCCCAGCAGCTTCCAGAAGTCCGGGTGCAGAATCGGATCGCCGCCGGTGATGTAGAAATACGGCAGGCGATCATAGACCTCGCAGAAGTCCAGACAATTATAGAAAGTGTCCTGCATTTGCTGCCATGACATCGAATCCAGCTTCTTATTGCAGTTTTCGGAGAAAATGTAGCAGTGCTTGCACCGCTGGTCGCATTCATCAGTGATATGCCACTGGAAAGAAAAATACTGTTTCATATTATCCTCCTTGTTATGATGGGACGCATTTCCGAAAGTACAACAGCCGTTGCCCCCCTCGGAAATACGCCCCAAGGTTTTCTTGGGGCGTATCCCTTAAATTTTACTGCTTGTCGCCAGCACCGCAGGCAGAACCGCAAGCGGCAGGCTTCTCAGCAGGCTTGTCGCCAGCGCCGCAGGCAGTGCCACAGGCGGCCGGCTTCTCAGCGGGCTTGTCGCCAGCGCCGCAGGCAGAACCGCAGGCGGCCGACTTCTCTGCAGGCTTGTCACCAGCGCCGCAGGCAGTGCCACAGGCAGTGCCACAGGCCGTAGCAGGAGCGGACTTATGAGCCCATCCAAAAAGATTAGAAAGTGCCATATCTATTTACCTCCTTCAATTCTTGTCAAACAGCTTTTCCTGTTCGCATTTTCATTGTAGGGCATCCTGGTCCTCTAAAAAAAGTACGCACAAATCTATTACTTAGTTACAAAAAAGTAACCGTTTGCAAGCAAACGTTTCCTATACTATGATTCGAATATAGCATTCTTAATAATATTGTTGGAGGTATTGCTATGCTGACAAAAGAAGAAATGCCCACCTGTCCGGTAGCAACTACCGTGGCGCTGATCGGAAGCAAATGGAAACTGCTTATCATGCGAAATCTGCTGGCTCGTCCGTGGCGGTTCAATGAACTGAAAAAGGATTTAGAGGGGATCAGCCAAAAGGTGTTGACGGACAGCCTTCGCTCGATGGAGGCTGACGGAATTATTACCCGTACTGTTTATCCGGAAGTTCCGCCGAGGGTGGAATACGCTCTGTCCGAGCTTGGTGAATCCATGCGTCCGATCATTAAATCGATGGAAACATGGGGACTTGATTATAAAAAATCGAAGGATCAAGCAGGAGGCGGTGACTAGCCGCCGGGCACACCTGATAAAGCCGACAGTTCCGATTTTCAAACTGCCGGCTTTCATTCCCGATGATTTATTATATTTCCTGCATGGTAAGCGGGATATGCCGTAATGTCATGTTTTCTGCGAAATCCAGATATACCGTAACCATACGATTCAGCTGCTTCATTTCATCCCTATGCAGCAACTGATTCTCACTGATGTTGAATACAACCTGCGGAAGAAGAAAACAAAGAGCCGCATGAAAGGCCATATCCCGGAAATTTCATGATTTCTGGCCACTGTAGAAACTGAATATCTCGAAAAAGACTTTGAAATTCAGTGGCGAAAGGAATATGGCCCATTAATCAGCAGTTCCTTAACCCATAAAGCAGATACAAAATCCCAGATGTACAGGTGAACAGACATGGAAAATATCCATAGCATTGAATTTTATACTGGAAGCAAGGAAGAATTGCTTCCAGGTTTTGAAAAAGATTTTCCCTATATCGCTTCGAGGGCAGAACTTGACAAATATACAGGGTGTTATGTCCCGTGGCACTGGCACAGGACAGTGGAACTTTTTTATATGGAAAGCGGCAGCATTGAATATGATACGCCAGAAGGAAAAATATTGTTTCCGGCTGGAAGCGGCGGCATGATAAATCCCAATGTACTCCATATGACAAAAGCAATATCGCAGAAAGAAAAGAATATACAGCTACTTCATATTTTCGACGTTTCCTTACTTGCCGGAGAACAAGGAAGCAGGATTGAACAAAAATATATTTCACCTGTCATAACAGCCCCGCAGATTGAGATAATCCCGCTTTTTCCGGGCAATGCAGAAGAAGAAAGGATTTTGAAACTGCTTGCTGCCTCATTTCGTTTATCCAGTGATGAATTTGGATATGAAATAAAACTACGGGAAGCCCTAACGGAAATATGGCTCATGCTGTTTGAACTTTCTCGTTCTATGCGTGAAAAGAAAGGGGAACATAACAATAGCAACGATAAAATAAAGCTGATGATGATATACATTCATGAACACTACAGAGAAAAAATATCTATTCCGGAACTTGCTGCGGCAGCATATTTAAGCGAAAGGGAATGTTATAGAGTGTTCCATGACTGTCTGCACATGACACCCGTTGAGTATATAACAACTTACCGTTTACAAATTGCCTGTCAGATGCTGGCAAAGGGGCAGGAAGCTGTTACTGTTATCAGTCATGAGTGTGGTTTAGGGAGCAGCAGTTATTTTGGAAAAGTTTTTCGGGGATATGCATATTGTTCACCTACAGAATATAGAAAAAATGGCAGAATAGTGATAGGTAATGGCGGAAAAGAAATATTTTTCCTATGTCTTTTGCATTTTAATGATACCTGTAAAGTAAATCAGCAATTTACAGGAGGTGAACGCAAAGTGATAAAACTAAACAGTCTGAACATTGTTTCGTACTATGCAGGGTAATACGTTATTTTGATACAGGCAGGGAAAGGTGGCAGCATGAAGTATAAGCATATTGTTTTTGACATTGACGGTACTCTGATTGATACGGAATATGCTGTATTACATTCTTTACAGGAAACTATAAAGGGATTGTCCGGGAGAAAGATACCATGTTCTGAACTAGAATTTGCGTTAGGGATTACAGGAACAGACGCTTTGAAAAAACTTGAGATAAAAGACACTTCCTATGCGATAGAATTATGGAATAAAAATATGCGTAACTATACAAATACCATTAAAGTATTTGACGGAATCATTGAATTATTGAAAAATCTTCTAAGCCTGAATTATGAAATGGGGATTGTCACATCAAAGACAAGGGAAGAATTTACACATGATTTTTGTCCGTTTGGTATCAGTCATTATTTCAAAACAATCATATGTGCAGACGATACACAGGAACATAAAC
>Ga0129310_1003293_pt1 | contig 10629 bp, 8 predicted proteins | sample Go1ome_2_FD_94433 | JGI IMG/M metagenome (GOLD analysis project Ga0129310, IMG submission 94433) | Western lowland gorrila individual fecal microbial communities from Wisconsin, USA - Go1022A metagenome | ecosystem: Host-associated > Mammals > Digestive system > Large intestine > Fecal | place...
CAGCATTTGGTTTTCCGCTTTAAGCGCTTCCGTCACACCCTCCTTTTCGGCAAGTTGTTTTACCAGCCGAGAGAACAGTTCCTCTGCCTGCTCGTTTAGGTCGGCAAGATAATCGTTCAGCTTTCTTCATTTGTGTATCCAACGTAATCGGAAGATTATCTGCATCAGTCCACCCCAATGCGGTTGTTAAATCTCCCTGTGGATCAGCATCGACCAATAATACTTTTCGCCCTTGATGTGCAAGACCGATTCCTAGATTCAATGTTGTTGTGGTCTTAGCTGTTCCTCCCTTCTGATTTGCAAGGGCGATTACTTTACACTTGGTCATATGGTTTCCTCCTTCCTCGAAAAATTTAATAGCCAATCCCTTTTACGGAACTAGCTATGTATAAAAATGGACATGAAAAAAAGCCGACTGACTCTTAATTTGAATCAATCGGCTATGTAGCCTATAAAATATAAAATTTTTTTATTTTTTTCATTTCTGAAACTCTTGTTTATAAATAAAAATGGCTATTCAAAGGTCACAAAAAGTCACAAATACCCCCTATCCATTCGCCATTTATCCCTCCTATAAGCACCCCTATATCCACAATATATGGACATTTGAATATAGCTATCCACTAAATATCACCCTCTTTGTGACTCTTGCCGACTAAGAGACAAAATACTCGACAGCATTGTTTGGGAAAAATTCCTTCATCTCCCCATAAAGCTGTGCCGCCAATGTCTTGTTATGCGCAATGATCAGCGTCGGTTTGTTCAGCTGCTGAATGACGTTCGCCATAGTAAATGTCTTTCCGGAACCTGTGACACCAAGCAGCGTTTCAAACTGATTACCTTCCTTAAAACCTTCCACCAGTTCTGCGATAGCCTGGGGCTGGTCGCCGGTTGGTTTGTATTGTGAGACTAATTCAAAATGATCCATGCAGACCTCCTGAGTAAATCTGATTTATCTGTATAACCAATTACAATGTTTTTACTTTCTTAGTATTGTTACCCGATTAGTATATCATTCATAAAGAAAAAAGTACAGAACAAATCGAATGTTTGTTCTGTACTTTTTCTCATATTTCAACTACTCTACTGACAAAACTCCACAATCTTCTCCGCAGTCTCCTCCTGCTGTTCCTTTACAGAAATATCCGCCTCTCCATCGCCTTTCTGTACGCCATAATCTCCGTATCCCGCATGATTCCCCCCCTGAATACAGAATTCTTCATAAGCAGCCGACATCAACTTTCGTCCTTCCGTCACCTTATCCATATTCACAACTCCATCATTGCTTCCATAAACAGACAACACTTTCAAATCCGTATCTGACAGATCTTTTGTAGAATACGCTGCCAGAAAAATCAGTCCATCCAGCTTTTCACTGTTCTTATCTGCATAAACGGCTGCCATCGCACCTCCCAGAGAATGCCCTGCCAGATACCAGTGATCATAACTGTAAGTTTCCATAATTTTATCCGCACGATTCATCCCCATAAACGCCAGATTGCCCGGCATATGCACAAGATAACAGTCGATCCCGTCCGCTGCCAGCTGTTTTAACAAACTTGCGTATGCTAAATCTTCCACCTTCGCTCCCGGATAAAAAATCAGGGCTGTATCATTGCCTGGTCCATCAAAAAAGTAGCCATAATCCACTTCTTCTACCTTTACATCATCTGTACTCTCCAGCTCCGCCTGCCGATCCTGAACATGATAATACTGTTTTACATAAATGACACTCACTGCAAATAATAAGATCAACACTATCAAAACAATAATGCCTGCTTTTTTTAACCGTCTCTTACCTTTCATTGTTTCATACTCCTTAATTTCTTTCATATTGTTTATTCTACAAACTCGGTTCTTCAATTTCAGTTCAGTATTTATTCATCAATTTTTTCTATACAAACCATTGAATCAATGATATAATCTATTTGTTTTAATAGTTACAGATATATCAAAAGAATTGTGGTATATGTAAAATTGTCATCGTAATCCCTACTCCACTAATAATACCTGTGAGACATCGCCTTGGATTGTTACTTAAAATACCAAATATATATTGAGCAATACCATCGATAACAGTTGGACAGATCATAAGGATTGATATCCACAATGAAAATACGATGTTCAACAAAACATGTGCTACCAGATATGTTGCAAGAATACTGATAATTAATGCAAAACAACGCCAGCAGACAGGAAAGCAGAATTTTCCTATATGTGGCGCAGTATCCGGTTTTTCGTTACAAAATGGAATTTTCCCAAAATTTTCTTTTATATATCTGATCAATCTCATATTCATAAACAAAGGAGAATTATATGTTATATCTGTTATTAGTCATCATTGCTATTTTAGTAATCTGTGCATTATGTAAATATCTTAAAAATTAATACTACTATAACACAATCTGTTTTTTCAAACAACAATTGAAAAATATAGTCATAAATAAGGATTCTATCATTCATATCCAGTTCATGTAGAATCCTTATTTTTTTGTAAATTTTCCGTAAATTATCATTTTCTTTCTTGACGAATCCGTTTTTTCGTATTAAACTGACCAAGGTTTTGAGTAAAAAACATTCTGAAATTTTAACAGGAGGTGTGATCATGGACAATTGTGATAGTACAGGACGAAGTATGATCTGCGGTGGCAGACAATGGAAACTGAATATGCAGCTGTTCCATGTAATTCACTGATTCCTGCATTTTCATTTCCAACCGAATATAGGATTGATATAAAACTATACGGAACGTCAGTTCATTTTAATTTATATATGTTACATATTCATTTTCTCACTTGAACTACGTATTAATCCCTATACCTTTATTCAATTTACTCCCACCGCACAAAGGATTCCTATACTGCACAGTCGTAACTGTAACGTTTGCTTTCGGAATTTCGTAAAGCGGTGATTTTTTATGCCCTTTTTTCAGAGATATGCCATGAAATTAATTGAATTCTTCATCAAAAAGACTTCAAGCATATCTGATCTCAGGGCTGTCAGGAGGAAATGAGATGAAAAAAACATTAAAAAGACCAAACTACGCAGAAGAATTACTGAAAATCATTCAGAGCCCGTTAAAAAATGAGGTCTTACTGGATCGGCTGAATGATTATCATGAAAGAGATATTGCAGATGCATTGGAACTGCTGTCCCCGCTGCAGCGCAAAAAACTGTATCCGGTGCTGGGTGCGAAACGGCTTGCGGAAATTTTTTCCTATCTGGAAACACCAACCCGGTATCTGTCAGAGCTCAGCATCAACCATGCTGCAAAAATCGTATCCTTCATGGATTCCGATGATGCGGTAGACGTACTGGAGCAGATGGAAGCATCCGCAAAGGAAAAAATCGTAAAACTGCTGGATGCGGACTCCAGCCATGATATCCGACTGATTCTCTCCTACGATGAGGATGAAATCGGAAGTATGATGACAACGAACTTTGTTGCCATAAAAAAAGAACTTTCTATCCGTCAGGCTATGCGCGAACTGGTGGAACAGGCAGGCGAAAACGACAATATTTCTACCGTTTATGTAGTAGACGACGCTGATAAATTTTACGGTGCCATCGATCTGAAAGATCTGATCATCGCCAGAGAAAATGATGAACTGGAAGACATTATCAGTACTTCCTATCCATATGTAACTGACCATGAAAAACTTGAAAACTGTATCGAAGCGATTAAAGATTATGCAGAGGATTCCCTGCCGGTTCTGACCGAATCCGGAGAGCTGATCGGTATTCTGACTGCTCAGGATATCGTGGAAGCCGTAGATGATGAAATGGGTGAAGATTACGCAAAACTGGCTGGTTTGACTGCAGAAGAAGATCTGCATGAAAAGACATCCACCAGTATCAAAAAACGTCTGCCGTGGCTGATCATTCTGCTGTTTCTCGGAATGGCAGTTTCCTCCGTGGTTGGCGTATTTGAGACAGTGGTCGCTACATTGCCGATCGTTATGTGTTTCCAGTCCCTGATCCTTGATATGGCAGGAAACGTTGGTACCCAGTCCCTGGCTGTTACCATCCGTGTACTGGTAGATGAGACACTGACTGCAAAACAGAAATTTAACCTTGTACTCAAAGAGATGAAGGTCGGATTCCTGAACGGACTTTTCCTCGGAATCCTTTCCTTCGTATTTATCGGACTGTATATCGGTGTGTTAAAACATTATCCGATGGGACATGCCTTCCTGATCTCCGGCTGCGTTGGTTTTTCCCTGATGGTTGCCATGGTGATCTCCAGCATGGTTGGCACCCTGATCCCAATGTTTTTCCACAAGATTAAGATCGATCCGGCCGTTGCTTCCGGTCCGTTGATCACAACCGTCAACGATCTGGTTGCCGTTGTTACTTACTACGGACTCGCATGGCTGCTTTTGATCCATGTGCTGCATATGATTTAAAAAGAAAAACAGATGTAATCCTGTCACTGGACTACATCTGTTTTCTTACAATACTGTATTCATCCCCCGGACGATAATATGGACATTCCCGGAACTGTCCGGTGATAAATCGATACATCTCGTCCTGATCCAGATCCTGAGTACAGACATAGTACTCATAGTCCTCGTCGTATTCATAATTCATACAGTATTCGCAATTTGATCCTGCGTGTTTCTTTGTTTCCTTCATAAGTCATCTCAATCCTTATATGTAATTTACAATATTTTTTATTATAATTCCTGTCATCTCATAAGCAAAAACAGTTCATGAGCAACATTCACCGTTCGTCAAAAGTGAACAAGCTCCCTCCGACTCTCTTTCGCCCATTATAACATTAATCACTGTAAATATCTATCAAAAGGATACATGCTTATCCACGCATACTTTATGCTTATAATCTTACCGGACCATTTTCTTTGATGTAACGCCATCCCTCTGCCGTCTTCTCTACTTCCAGGCAGCACTGTACGTTCTGGGACGGATCCGGATGATTTTTCCACAGATCATATAATTTCGGTAAAAATACCGGCCACTGGCTTGCCTCAAAGTCCTCATGCTCAGTCAGGAAGTTCGGCACGATCTTCGCATTCGGATCTTTTTTCAGGATATCAATGATGAATGCTGGTGGTGCAGATACTTTGGAATTCTGTACGGTTGCTGTGATGTGTACGCAGCCACCTTCTACGTCTTCCCACATATGAACCGTAGAATCTACCAGTTCGCCAAGGTCATTGAATACACCTTCGCAGATCACATGTTTCAGACATGTTGTGAACGGGAAGAAATCTTTTAATGCCAGTCTGTGAATCTCTACGCCTTCGCCGCCAAATACAGCAGCGCCCGGCTCACATGCCTCGGAAATCATATGGACAGAAGCCTCCATACCATACTCTACCGGAGTTTTTACCCATGTAAATTTCTTATGAGAGCCCGGAGCCCACAGATAGTAACCTTTCTCCATGTTTGCCCAGAACCAGTCCATCATCTCGGATGTTACACCCGGGAGAAAATGCTGTTTCTGTGACGGAAGTACATAGCCTTTGTCAATGGCATCCTGATTTAATTCCAGTTCCGGCAGTAATGGATTTGGTTTTGCCGGTTTCTCATATGCTGCAAACGGTACGTTCACGTTATCCTGACATGGCAGATAGGTCTGTCCTCCGTTTGATACATATGTTACACGCTCGCTCATAAATAATCCTCCTTCTTTTCCAGCTCTTTTTATGCTTGTCCGCTCTGCTGGTCTTACCTAATTTTCATTGTAGCTGTTTTGCACTTCTTTGTCCAGAAAAAATTCGTAGGTTAGTCAACTCTTTATCTTAGGGAAATGGCACCTGACGATACAATAATCAATCAGATGCCATTTTTATAGTTCATATATTATTCTGCGATTTTATATTTTTCATACAACTGCAATATTCCAGGCATTCCCTCTGCAAACAATTTATTACTGTTAATCATTTGCAGACATATAAAATCCACTCAAAACAGAGTTAAATTTATGCCATTCTTCCGCAGCACTGCTTGTACTTTTTGCCACTTCCGCATGGACACGGATCATTCGGGTATACTTTCTTGGTCTCGCGGGTCTTCGGTGCTCTCTGTACGGAATCATCTTTGTTTGTTCCAGTTACTTTGGCAACCTCTTCACGCTCTACCTTCTGCTCTACTTTGATATGATACAGCAGGCGGATCGTCTCTTCCTGAATGTTTGCTGTCATCTCATCAAACATCTCAAATCCGGCCATTTTGTACTCAACCAGCGGATCTCTCTGTCCGTAAGCCTGCAGACCGATACCTTCACGAAGGATCTCCATGTCATCAATATGATCCATCCACTTACGGTCGATGGTTTTCAGCAGAACGACACGCTCCAGCTCACGGATCATCTCTGCCTCCGGGAACTCAGCCTCTTTTGCTTCATATAACTTCACTGCACGCTCTTTAAGCAGGTGTTTTAACTCATTTGCATTCAGGCTCTGGATCTCATCATCACCAAGTGGCTGCATTGGAATAACCGGAATCAGCAATTCGTTTAATTCCAGGACATCCCAGTTCTTGCCTTCTTCGTCGGACACACAACGATCTACCGTATCTTCCACGCGATCTGTGATCATCTTGTAGATGGCATTGCGCATATTTTCGCCATCCAGTACACGACGACGCTCGCCGTAGATGATCTCTCTCTGGTCGTTCATAACCTGATCGTACTCCAGCAAGTTTTTACGGATACCAAAGTTGTTACCCTCAATCTTCTCCTGCGCTTTTTCGATCGCACTGGAAAGCATTTTGTGTTCAATCTGCTCACCGTAAGGAACTCCCATAGCGTTAAACATGGTGATCAGTTTCTCAGAACCGAACAGACGCATCAGGTCATCTTCCAGAGAAATGTAGAAACGGGATTCACCCGGATCTCCCTGTCGACCGGAACGTCCACGCAGCTGGTTATCAATACGACGGGACTCATGACGCTCTGTACCAATGATCTTCAGACCGCCGGCAGCTTTTGCCTCATCATCCAGCTTGATATCCGTACCACGGCCAGCCATGTTTGTTGCGATGGTAACTGCACCATGTACACCTGCCTGGGCTACAATCTCAGCCTCAAGTTCATGGAATTTCGCATTCAATACGCTATGCTGAATGCCTTCTTTTTTCAACATTTTGCTTAAAAGTTCGGAAGTTTCAATGGTAATGGTACCAACCAGAACCGGCTGACCGGTTGCATGTGCTTTGACAACTTCCTGTACAACAGCCTCAAATTTCTCCTGTTTTGTCTTATAAACAGCATCTTCTCTGTCGATACGCTGTACCGGACGGTTTGTCGGAATTTCAATGACGTCCATGCCGTAAATGTCACGGAACTCTTTTTCCTCTGTCAGAGCCGTACCTGTCATACCGGCTTTTTTCTTATATTTATTGAAGAAGTTCTGGAACGTGATGGTTGCAAGCGTCTTGCTCTCACGTTTTACTTTTACATGCTCTTTTGCCTCGATGGCCTGATGCAGACCGTCGGAATAACGACGTCCCGGCATGATACGTCCGGTAAATTCGTCTACGATCAGAATCTCGTCATTTGCAACAACATAATCCTGATCACGGTGCATTAAATTATGCGCACGCAGAGCAAGGATGATATTGTGCTGGATTTCAAGGTTCTCTGCATCTGCAAGGTTGTCGATCTTGAAGAATTTCTCAACCTTCTCCACACCTTCCTGTGTCAGGTTGATGACTTTGTCTTTCTCATTTACAATGAAATCACCAGTCTCCTCAATCTCGATACCCATGATGGCATCCATCTTGGAAAACTCCTGGCTTGCCTCACCACGTTTCATCTGTCTTGCAAGGATATCACATGCTTCATACAGCTTTGTGGATTTGCCACTCTGACCGGAAATAATTAACGGTGTACGTGCCTCATCAATCAAAACAGAGTCAACCTCATCGATGATCGCATAGTGCAGATCACGCTGAACCAGCTGCTCTTTGTAAATAACCATGTTATCACGCAGATAATCGAAACCAAGCTCATTATTGGTAACGTAAGTAATGTCGCACTCATATGCTTTCTTACGCTCATCATGATCCATATCATTTAAAACAACGCCAACGGTGAGTCCCAGGAACTCATGTACTTTTCCCATCCACTCAGCATCACGTTTTGCCAGATAGTCATTGACGGTAACAATATGAACACCTTTTCCTTCCAGCGCATTCAGATATGCCGGAGATGTGGAAACAAGTGTCTTACCTTCACCGGTTTTCATCTCAGCGATACGTCCCTGATGAAGAACAATTCCACCGATGAGCTGTACACGGTAATGCTCCATGCCCAGCACACGTTTTGCTGCTTCACGAACTGTTGCAAATGCCTCCGGAAGCAGATCATCCAAAGTCTCTCCTTTTGCAAGTCTCTCTTTATATTCTTTTGTCTTTCCACGCAGCTCATCATCGGATAATGCCTGCATCTGCGGACGGTAACTTTCGATTTTATCTGCGATTGCATATACAGATTTCAGTTCCCGTTCACTGTGGGTTCCAAAGATTTTTTCTATAATACTCATGTATTTCCCCTGTACCTTTCTTTCTTTGCGGTAAAAACCGCTAAACACAAGCTATATTTTACCACTGAATAGGATATCGCACAATACAAAATACCGTTAACGAATTGTGAACTTTTTATAAACGAAATGCTTTTTTCTATACAAACCTCGCCATAGTATGCTATACTTTTCACTTGAAACAATTATAAAGGAGGATATTATCATGAGTTATTTATACAAAACCAAAGGCACATGTTCTACTATGATTGAAGTTGAGCTGGATGGAGACATCGTAAAGGACGTAAAATTTACCGGCGGATGCAACGGTAACCTGCAAGCCATCCCGAAACTGGTTCAGGGTCTCACCGTAGATCAGGTAGAAGAAAAACTTTCCGGTATCTCATGTTCCGGACGTCCGACTTCCTGTGGTGATCAGCTGGCCAAAGCCTGTCGCGCTGCCCTGGAAGCTCAGAACGCATAAGGATCATGTTCTGATCTGTGCATCATTTTTCGATATCGGATATTGTTCGAAAAGTTCTTTTTCCAAAACATTACTGATACCAACGCATCTGGCGAAACTGTTTTTTGTCAGGTGCGTATTTCTTTTATTATTGTTCATAATTATCTGATAATTTAAATATATTTTTCATCTATTTCTGTTTATTTATATTTTTTCAATATTTTTTCTAATTTTATATTGACAAACAGTATATTGTCTGTTACTATGAGTACAACAAATAAAGAACTTCAAGTTCTTACAAAACTACAGAAAGAGAGGTACAGACCACCGGAAACATAAGTTAAACTTCAAAACGATACTAAGTATAGGAGGTACAGTCCAATCTACATTTAAATTTTATCTTCATTTATTTTAACGAAAGAGGTACAGTCCAATGAAATAGTTATTCAAACTTTCATCATTTAAATTCATGAAACGGAGTATAGACCAATGGACAGGTAAATGAATTAATTTAATCTTAGAACAATACATAGTTGGAGGTACAGTCCACCAGAGATTAAAGTAATCAGCAGTTATTTCTGATACCAGAATTGAATACATGACAGTTACCATAGTAAATACGGATCAAGATTCAGATGGCAACGTTCAGATATGAATCGGATCAAAAGGTCATGATCGAAGGAGATTTGAAGACGTAGCAGAAAGAGCTCAAAGGAAAAATTGAATCGAAAATTGTATAGCAAGACATATCAAAAGAAAACGGAGGTTAATTCCATTGGAGAGTATATGTTATTAAGGCTACATTGATATCTGTAAGTAAAAACAGTGTTGATGTAGCCTTTTCTAATGCCCTTTTCCGCACGCCAATCCGTTTCATCAAAGTTCTTACATCTTTCTCAAGCTCTGCTGTCATTCCTATTTCAGGCACTTTCCTGGCTTTATCTGCCAGTTGTTTTCTATTGACACGTTTCTCTCATAGGTGTAATCTAGTATTGAAAACTACATGTTGTCGTTTTTGCAGACAACAAGAAAGGCACACAACTGAAATGAGAGAGATTATCATCACCACTGAGAGTGGTTCCGATCTTCCGGAAAACCTTGTAAAAAAATACGATATAAAAGTAATTCCAATGCATATTGTTATGGACAGCACATCTTATGCCGATGGAAGCATCAGCGTAGACAATATTTACGAATATTACAACGAAACAAAAAAAATCCCGACAACTTCCGCAGTAAACGTCGGTGAATACATTGATTTCTTCAATAAAATCCGTGCAGAGCATCCAGATTGTGTCATCATGCATCTGGCTTACTCTTCTCTGGCCTCTTCTACTTACCAGAACGCAGAGATTGCCATCCGCGAATTTGATGACATTTATCTGATCGATACCAGAAATGTATCCGGCGGCTGCACAGCACATCTTGCAAAAGCATATGAGATCATTCAGGCAAAAAAAGATACTGTGACAGATTATAAAGCACTGGCAGACGAAATCGAGTCCTGGAATCAGAACGTATTCTGTTCCTTCATTCCGGGAAATTTAGATTACCTGAAAGCCGGTGGCCGTGTATCCAACGCCGCTTACCTTGGTGCTACCCTGCTTCGTCTGAAACCACTGATCGAGATCGTAGACGGAAAGCTTCTAGCTTCCAAGAAATACCGGGGTTCCATTGAAA
>Ga0129310_1003294_pt1 | contig 10629 bp, 6 predicted proteins | sample Go1ome_2_FD_94433 | JGI IMG/M metagenome (GOLD analysis project Ga0129310, IMG submission 94433) | Western lowland gorrila individual fecal microbial communities from Wisconsin, USA - Go1022A metagenome | ecosystem: Host-associated > Mammals > Digestive system > Large intestine > Fecal | place...
GATACCACCTTTTGCTGCTGCGCGAGTACCGGTTTCATAACCTTCCCAGTGGCTGCGACCCGGTTCAGAAATATGGGTGTGCGCATCAACCATGCCCGGCGAAACCACCAGACCAGACGCATCCATAACGTCTTTTGCATCGCCCAGATCCTGGCCGATAGCAGCAATTTTTCCGTCTTTAACGGCGATATCTACAACGCGAGCTTCGTTTTCTAAAATAACGGTGCCGTTTTTAATGATTAAATCAAAAGACATAACAAACTCCTTGTAAAATACAGATTGGTTTTTAACTCAATGTTCAATATCGTGATTAATTAGCCTATGGTTTTTTGTTCTCCTGTTTTTTCTGCTGTTGTACGTTTCTTTAATAAGGCGTAGGCCGCAAAGGCGACGATGACGCCGACAAACCATGAAACACGTGATAACGGTTCCATAAAGGGAATAAACTTACCGCCAAGAGATAAAATAACGGCCACCAGAGTTACTGAAAACGCGGTGAGGTTAAAACCGTTATCGTAATATTTATAATCGCCGGGTGCGGTGTACAGTTCATCAAGATTAATTTGCCCACGCATCACCACAAAATAATGCGCCATCATCACACCAATGACCGGACCAAGCATTCCGCCGATAATATCGAGGAACAGATAAATACTGTCCTGATTTTCCATTAATTTCCACGGGCAGATCAGCAGGCTGATAATACTGGCAATCAGTACGCCGTTTTTATAGGTCAGTTTCGTCGGTGCAATGGCGGCAATCTGATAACCAGCCGGAATAATATTACCGGTGGCGTTAGTAGAGATAGTCGTCATCAGAATAACCAGTACCGCAAAGAACGAGGCGAACAGGCTGTCCCAACGCTGAACAATATCCAGCACGTTCCAGGTGTCAGCGCCGTAATGAATACTGGCTCCGGCAATAATACATACCCCGGCGACCGCAAACAGAATATAGGCCACAACTAAACCCAGCGTTTGCCCCAGCGCCTGCTCACGAAACGAGTGGGCGTTTTGCGTAAAGTCGGATGCGCTCACCGCCGGTGCCGCCCAGACCGCAACCACCGCGTTTATCACCACCAGAAACAGGAAGCCACTGTTTTCTGCTTTCTGAATACCGCCCGGAATGTAGTCAAAGATTGGACCGATCCCGACCAGCGAAATCGCCCAAATCGCCATACCGCCGAAAACGATATAGATGCACGGGTTAAGAATGGCAGTGAATTTATTTAAAACTTTTCCGCCGCCAAAACCAATACCAACGTTAACCAGCCAGAAGAGTAAAAAAGTAATTAATCCCGGTAGAGAAAGGCCTAACAGCGTGAAATCGCCACCGAGAGTCAAAAATCCCGGCCAGATTTTGCCAATCAGAATCAAGCAGGCCAGTGACCCCGCGTAACATTGCAGGCCAAACCACATAATGGCAGCAATACCGCCTCTTAATAATCCGGGAAACAGTGCACCACGTACGCCGTAAGAAGCACGCAGGATCATGGCAAACGGTACGCCGTATTTACTGCCCGCAGCACCGTTTAATACCATTACCGCGGCAATGAAAAAGGCACTGAGGATAATTGCCAGCATAATACTAAAGGTAGACAAGCCGAGAATAAAAAAGCCGCCAACCATCACATAATTGGGAACGTTATGAACCGAACCCATCCATAAGGTAAAATAGTTAAATGTTTTCCAGGTCCGCTGACTTTGCGTTTTCGGCAGTAGATCTTCGCTATAGCCGCGTTGCTGGAATAGTTTTCTCTGATGTTCCATAAATCCCTCTTAATTTCACGTATCGAATAACGTTGTTTTAATCTAGCTATGAGGAACAAATAAAATAAAAATATTATTTTTAATACTGAAGCAACATCTTTGGCTGCTTTCTTTTTTTAATATTGCTGGCCGATTCATTTTCTGATATCGGCCATTTTTATTGCGGGTATCAGGCCAGTTTATGGTTAGCCATTAATTCCAGCGCCTGCACTAATGCAGAGTGATCCAACTGGCTGCCACCGTTTGCCGCACAGGTATTAAACAATTCCTGGCAGGTCGCGGTGTTTGGCAGGTTCAGCGCCAGTGCTTTCGCACTTTGCAGTGCCAGGTTGAGATCTTTCTGGTGCAGCGCAATTTTGAAACCTGGATTAAAGGTGCGTTTAATCATGCGCTCACCGTGAACTTCCAGAATACGTGAGGAAGCAAAGCCGCCCATCAGCGCCTGGCGCACACGTACCGGGTCCGCACCGGCTTTTGAAGCAAACAACAAGGCTTCAGAAACCGCTTCAATATTGAGCGCCACGATAATCTGATTTGCCACTTTGCAGGTTTGACCGTCGCCGTTACCGCCCACGAGAGTGATATTTTTACCGAGCAGTTCAAACAGCGGTTTTACACGTTCAAATACTGCTTCATCACCGCCAACCATAATCGATAACGTCCCTTCACGCGCGCCGATTTCACCGCCGGAGACTGGCGCATCGAGATAATCGCCGCCCAGTTCATTCACCTGACGAGCGAAACGTTTAGTTTCAATCGGGGAAATGGAGCTCATATCAACAATGGTTTTGCCCTTCAGCGAGACTTTGGTACAACCATTTTCACCAAACAGAACGTCTTCAACCTGTGGCGTATCCGGCACCATAATAAAAATGATGTCCGATGCATCTGTTACCTGGCGCGCAGTTTCAACACTAACGGCGCCCAGTGACAGTAATTCATCAGCAACCGGACCAATGGTTGTGACATGCAGTTGATGACCGGCACGCGCCAGATTAATGGCCATCGGTGTACCCATAATGCCTAAGCCAATAAATCCCAGTTTCATAATTAACCTCTTTTAAATTTCGCTTTTCCTGAATTCAGACAACACGATCCCCTGCCAACTTAGCGGCCTAAAAAAGCATTGTCTGAATAGCGTTACGTTTTAACGGTACGGATCCATCCAGCGTAAACCGGCTTCCGTGGTGGTTTGGGGTTTATATTCACAGCCAACCCAACCGTTGTAGTCAGAATTTTCAATTACCGTAAAGAGATATTCGTAATTAATTTCTCCGGTTCCCGGTTCGCCGCGATGCGGATTATCAGCAATTTGCAGGTGACCAATTTTATCGGCCCACTGAGTCATGGTATTAGTTAATTCACCTTCCATCCGCTGCATGTGATAAATGTCATACTGAATTTTCAAATTGCAGCAACCAACATCGTCAATCAGTTTCAGTGCCTGCCGGGTTCCGGTGAGATGGAAACCAGGAATATCAAAATGGTTAATAGGTTCAATCAGTAATAAAATATCTTCTTTCATCAGCATATTCGCGGCATAACGCAGGTTTTCTACAAGCGTTGTGTGAATCTGTTCACTGCTGAAACCAGTCGGCGTTTTACCGACCAGACAGTTAATTTTTTTATTACCCAGAGCACGAGCATAACGAATCGCTGCTGCTACGCCATCCCGAAACTCTTCTTCACGGCCAGGAATACAGGCAATACCCCGCTCGCCCGCCGCCCAGTCACCCGCTGGTAAATTGTGCAGCGTATGCTCGAGTTTATTACTCGCCAGCACCTGTTTTAATTCTTCAATGTCGTAGTCATAAGGGAACATAAATTCAACGCCGCGAAAACCACACTGCGCAGCTTTCTCAAAACGGGCGAGAAAATCATATTCACCAAATAACATCGATAAATTAGCAGAGAAACGTAACATTATTTATCTCCCTTATTCATAGTGCATGAAACAGGTTTCAGTCGGTGCATCCGCTGCGTTATCGGCGATATCTTCAAATTCCATGACGTTATCCAGTTCACTGCCCATCGAAATATTAGTCACACGCTCGAGAATAACTTCCACGACTACCGGTACCCGATATTGCGCCATTAAGACTTTTGCCTGTTCAAAGGCTGGTGCAATATCTTCCGGTTTGAAAACGCGAATTGCTTTACAACCTAAACCTTCCGCTACTTTTACGTGGTCGACGCCATAACCGTTCACTTCGCTGGAGTTAATATTTTCGAACGCGAGCTGTACGCAGTAATCCATATCAAAGGCACGTTGCGACTGGCGAATCAGACCCAGATAGGCGTTATTGACCAGTACATGGATGTACGGAATGTTGAACTGTGCGCCAACGGCTAATTCTTCAATCAGGAACTGGAAGTCGAAGTCACCGGAAATCGCCACCACATTGCGCTCTGGATCAGCGGCACAAACCCCCAGCGCCGCCGGAATCGTCCAGCCCAGCGGGCCTGCCTGCCCACAGTTGATCCAGTGGCGGTCTTTAAAGACATGCAGCATTTGTGCCGCAGCGATTTGTGACAGGCCAATGGTGGTGACATAACAAACATCGCGGCCAAAGGCTTTGTTCATCTCTTCATACACGCGCTGCGGTTTCACCGGCACGTTGTCGAAGTGGGTTTTGCGCAGCAAAGTGCGTTTGCGCTGCTGGCAGTCGGCGACCCACTCTTTACGACACGGCAGACGACCGGCTTTTTGCATCTCCTGCGCCACTTCAACCAGCAGCGTCAGCGCCGCTTTAGCATCAGAGACAATGCCAAGATCCGGACACAGTACGCGGCCAATTTGCGTCGGCTCAATATCGATATGAACGATTTTGCGCCCTTCAGTGTATTTCTCTACCGAACCGGTATGACGGTTAGCAAAACGGTTACCGATACCAAACACCATGTCGGACGCCAGCAACGTTGCATTACCGTAACGATGCGCGGTTTGCAGGCCCACCATCCCGGCCATCAGTTCATGATCGTCCGGGATACAGCCCCAGCCCATCAGCGTTGGGATCACCGGAATGCTGGTCAGTTCAGCAAACTGTTGTAACAGTGCAGCTGCGTCAGCATTGATTACCCCGCCTCCGGCAACAATCACCGGACGTTCGGCCTGGATTAACATTTCTACAGCTTTTTCGATCTGCATACGGCTGGCAGCAGGTTTGTAGACCGGCAGCGGTTCATACATATCAGGATCAAACTCGATTTCCGCAACCTGTACGTCGAACGGTAAATCCACCAGTACCGGACCCGGGCGACCAGAACGCATCAGGTGAAACGCCTGTTGCAGCACACGAGGCACCAGCGCCGCTTCACGAACTGTAACCGCCATTTTGCTGACCGGTTTAGCAATTGCTTCAATATCAACGGCCTGGAAATCTTCTTTATGCAGACGGGCGCGCGGAGCCTGGCCGGTAATACACAGAATAGGAATGGAATCAGCAGAAGCGGAATAGAGCGCGGTGATCATGTCCGTGCCCGCAGGACCGGAAGTCCCCAGACATACGCCGATATTCCCTGCCGTTGCGCGGGTATAACCTTCCGCCATGTGCGAAGCACCTTCCACATGACGCGCCAGAATGTGACGAATACCGCCGTGCTTACGCATCGCTGAGTAGAACGGATTGATTGCAGCTCCCGGAACACCGAAGGCGGTGGTGATACCTTCTTTCTCCAGCACATACATTGCCGCGTCAACGGCTCTCATTTTTGCCATTTTATTCCTACCTCTATTAATTGGAAAAATTTTCCAACTCTCAAATTTTGTCAAAAAAACCCGCTCCGCAGAGCGGGATACGACAGACACTATGGATGTGCTTTCAGTCCCAACGCCGTGCTGATATCGCGGGCGGTGTCTCTGACCAGCTCACCCTGGCTGACAAAACGATCTTCTGTCAGTCTTGATGAAGGCCCGGAGATGGAGATAGCGGCAACAACACTACCTACATCATCGTAAATTGCTGAAGCTATGCAATTCAGGCCGACAACATGCTCTTCTTTATCTACGGTATAGCCCAGTTCACGCGCTTGTTCCAGGTCCTTCAGCAAGGTGGGCATATCCACAAGCGTCGTTGGCGTAAACTGCTGCAAACCGGTTTGCAGAATGATGCTCATCAACTCTTCTTCCGCCAGCGGATAAAGCAGCGCCTTGCCCGCTCCGGAAGCATGCAGCGGCAGACGACTGCCCAGCGGCGCACACATCCTGACCATCGATTTACACTCTAACTGACCAATTAATACCGCTTCATTGCCGTTACGGATCGCGACATTGACCGTTTCGCCGGAAAGTAACATCAGGCGGCGCATAAACGGCCCGGCGACGGAGAGTACATCGCGGTTATGGATGTACGCTGCACCGACGTTAAAGACACCTAATCCTATATGCCACCAGCCTAACTGACTGTCCTGATAGACAAAATCCGCTGCCTGTAAAACCTTCAGCAAGCGAAAGGTCGTGGAGAGCGGCAAATCCAGATTGAGAGAGATATCGCTAACCGACGAACTTCCCCCACTTTTTTCCAGATATTGCAGAATCGCAATTCCCCGCTCTAACGCCTGTGCACCCTTCTGTGCCACAGGCTCCGCCTGTCCTGGCCTGCCGCGCCGTCTAACTTCCGTCATACCTACGTTAACTCCGACCTACAAATGAGCATAAACAATGAACAATTCGTTTATCTTATGCAAGTCGGTTGCAGGCGTCACGCAAAACAGAGTTCCTGTTCAGGAATACTTTCAACATCACAGTTGTCACTGCCGCCGCGATCGATGGTCAGAAAATCGGTGACGCGCTGCCAGGCGAAAAGTGGGTGATGCCAGACGTTACGATGGTAATTCACTCCCTGTTCGCCGTTGGTAATAAACGCCCGCAGGGTTGACAGGTCTGGTTTGTCGTCACCTAACGCCACGACTACCACAAACACTTCACCTTTCATCGGGATAAAGGCCTGAGTGCCCAACGGATGACGTTCGAGTTCGTGAATGGTCAGCGGCAGATTCGCCGGTTGCGCGCGGTTAATGCTGATAAGCGTACGGTCTTGCTCAAGAATCTCAACCAGCGCTAAATCGTGATAGCGCTCCACCAGGCCATTGTTAATATGGAAAAAATCCCGTTTCTGCGTTTCGATTACGTCGCCATAAGCACAGAAGGCTTCCTGACTTAACGGTAATACCTGAAGTTTCATCTTTTTGTCCTTGTAACATAATTCCGTTCAACCACCGCCGACCGGTCAGCTTGGTTTCAATAACAGGCAATCTAAAACCTTAAGAGAACAACATCAACACAAAAGTTGGAATATTTTTCCAAAACTAGATTTAGTCCACAAATTGAACAGGGTTATCATGTAAAAATACTGATAAATCAGAGGATAAGAAAATCACGCAACTTGCGGATTTAAAAGGGGATACCTGAAGATGTTCGATCCAGAAACCTTGCGGACTTTCATTGCGGTTGCTGAAACAGGAAGTTTTTCAAAAGCGGCAGAACGATTATGTAAAACCACGGCGACGATCAGTTATCGCATTAAACTTCTGGAAGAGAATACCGGAGTGGCGCTGTTTTTCCGCACGACTCGCAGCGTGACGTTGACGGCGGCTGGCGAGCATCTACTTTGTCAGGCCAGAGACTGGCTGAGCTGGCTGGAAAGTATGCCCAGCGAGTTACAACAGGTGAATGATGGCGTGGAACGCCAGGTGAATATCGTCATCAACAACCTGCTCTATAACCCTCAGGCCGTTGCCAGGCTGCTGGCGTGGCTAAATGAACGTTACCCGTTTACCCAATTTCACATCTCCCGACAAATCTATATGGGCGTCTGGGACTCGCTATTGTACGAAGGTTTTTCACTGGCTATCGGCGTCACGGGAACCGAGGCGCTGGCAAATACCTTTAGTCTTGATCCCTTAGGATCGGTGCAATGGCGCTTTGTCATGGCGGCGGATCATCCGCTGGCGAACGTTGAAGAGCCGCTAACAGAAGCACAGTTGCGGCACTTTCCGGCGGTCAATATTGAAGACAGCGCCCGCACCTTAACCAAACGCGTCGCCTGGCGATTGCCGGGGCAAAAAGAGATTATTGTTCCCGATATGGAAACGAAAATCGCCGCCCATCTGGCGGGCGTGGGCATTGGTTTTTTGCCAAAATCACTTTGCCAGTCAATGCTCGATAATCAACAACTGGTCAGCCGGGTAATCCCAACGATGCGCCCTCCTTCGCCATTGAGTCTGGCATGGCGCAAATTTGGCAGCGGCAAAGCGGTAGAAGATATTGTGACCTTGTTTACCCAGCGCAGGCCGGAAATCAGCGGATTTTTAGAAATTTTCGGCAACCCACGCAGTTAAAAATCAAGTTTCCTTGCGCGTTGGCGCGTAAAATAGCGCGCAAGCTGATTTGAGGTTCACTTTTTACTATGCAAGAGAGACACACGGAACAGGACTATCGTGCCCTGCTGATTGCTGATACGCCCATTATTGATGTTCGCGCCCCCATCGAGTTTGAGCAAGGCGCAATGCCCGCCGCTATCAACCTGCCGTTAATGAATAACGATGAACGCGCCGCCGTTGGCATCTGCTATAAACAGCAAGGGTCAGACGCGGCGCTGGCACTGGGGCATAAACTGGTGGCGGGTGAAATTCGTCAGCAGCGCATGGACGCCTGGCGGGCAGCGTGCCTGCAAAATCCGCACGGTATTCTCTGCTGCGCCCGTGGCGGTCAACGCTCGCATATTGTGCAACGCTGGCTGCATGACGCGGGGATTGATTATCCGCTGGTGGAAGGCGGTTATAAGGCACTGCGCCAGACCGCGATTCAGGCAACCATTGAACTGGCACAAAAACCGATAGTGCTGATTGGCGGTTGTACCGGCAGCGGCAAAACGCTGTTAGTACAACAACAGCCGAACGGTGTTGATCTGGAAGGGCTGGCGCGCCATCGCGGTTCTGCTTTTGGTCGCACGTTACAACCACAACTTAGCCAGGCGAGTTTTGAAAACATGCTGGCTGCCGAAATGCTAAAAACCGACGCCCATCAGGATTTGCGCCTGTGGGTGCTGGAAGATGAAAGCCGGATGATCGGTTCGAATCACCTGCCGGAATGTCTGCGCGAACGAATGACTCAGGCGACGATTGCGGTGGTAGAAGATCCGTTTGAGATCCGTCTTGAACGCCTGAACGAAGAGTATTTCTTGCGTATGCATCATGATTTTACCCACGCTTATGGCGACGAACAGGGCTGGCAGGAGTATTGCGAATACCTGCATCACGGGCTTTCGGCGATTAAACGTCGGCTGGGACTACAACGCTATAACGAACTGGCTGCAAGGCTGGATGCGGCGCTGACAACGCAACTCACCACCGGCAGCACCGACGGTCATCTGGCCTGGCTGGTGCCGTTACTTGAAGAATATTACGACCCGATGTATCGCTATCAGCTTGAGAAAAAAGCGGAAAAAGTTGTCTTTCGCGGTGAGTGGGCGGAAGTGGCGGAATGGGTTAAGGCGCAGTGATGGGGGATTCTGTGCACGCTGTTCATGCCGGATGCGGCGTGAACGCCTTATCCAGCCTACAAAATTTCGAAAACTCAATATATTGCACGATCTTCGTAGGCCTGATAAGCGTAGCGCATCAGGCAATCTAACACCTGTCATCACCCCGCAAACTGCCTGAACAGCGCCTTACCCTTAAGCAGTCGCGCACCCAGCCAGCCGCCGCAAAGCGACAGCAGTAGCGCACCGCTGCACGGCAGCACAATCCACAATCGCCAGTCTGGCTCCCACGGGAAATCAAACACTTTCGATTGCAGTACCGCCAGTGCCGTTTCCGCACCGATTGCGGCCACCAGGCCGGATACAAACCCGAGCATGGCGAACTCACACCACAATGTCGTGCGCAGCAGTTTTTTCCCCGCACCAAGTGTGCGCCACACCACCAGCTCCTGATGACGCTGACGCATTCCCACCTGCACCTGCGCCAGCAACAGCAACATGCCGCAGGCGGTGACCAGCACCACCATCACTTCCAGCGCCCGACTTACCTGCTCCAGCACCTGACCGACCTGTTTTAAAATCGCGCCAATGTCTAACAGGCTAATGGTCGGGAACTGGCGGTTGAGTTGCGTCAACATGCCGTTGCCATTCTCCCAGCGGAAACTGGTAAGCCAGCTCTGCGGTTGCCCGTCTAATGCCCCTTCCGGGAAAATAAAATAGAAATTAGGCCGCAGACTTTCCCAGTCCACTTTGCGCAGGCTGGTCACTTTAGCGCGGAACTCCTGGGTATCGCCCATAAAAGTCACGGTATCGCCGAGGGCAACGTTTAAGCGTTTCGCCAGCCCCTCTTCCATCGACACTTCATCGGCTTTTGGCGGCCAGTTACCGGCGACGATCGGGTTATGATCAGGCCGCGTATTTTGCCAAGTGAGATTCAGCTCGCGGTTGAGCGCCTCATCTCCATTGCCTTCTGTCGGCTTGTCGTTAATCGCCGTCAACCGCGCCCGCACTACCGGATAAAACGATTCCGGGACTATCTGATGTTCCGCGAGAAACGCTTTCAGCGGCGTAACCTGTTCCGTAGCGATGTTGATTAAAAAGTAGTTCGGGCTTTCTGGCGGCAGTTGTTGTTGCCAACGGTCGAGCAGATCGCCACGCAACACCAGCAACAGTGCCAGCAGCATAAAGGAGAGCGAAAATGCCGAAAGCTGGCTTAACGTTGACCACGGCTGACGTAACAGGCGGCTAACCGCCAGGCGCAGAGGTAGCGATTTCAGCGTCATGCGGCGAAGTACATTCAGCAGCATCCAGCCCAGCACACCGCACAGCAAAGCCAGTACTACCGCGCCCGCCAGCACCGCCCAGAGCAGCATACTGCC
>Ga0129310_1003295_pt1 | contig 10628 bp, 4 predicted proteins | sample Go1ome_2_FD_94433 | JGI IMG/M metagenome (GOLD analysis project Ga0129310, IMG submission 94433) | Western lowland gorrila individual fecal microbial communities from Wisconsin, USA - Go1022A metagenome | ecosystem: Host-associated > Mammals > Digestive system > Large intestine > Fecal | place...
CTTTTCCGATGTCATGCAGCGCTCCGGCGAGGTACATTTTTTGCGCGGTTTCCTCGTCAAATCCCATGAAGCGGGACAGATTTTCAGCGCAGGAGGCAACTCCGATCGAATGCGTGCTTGTGAACGGCGATTTGTAGTCCACTATTTTTGCGAAGAAATCAGCCAGCGCCTTGATCTGCGGGAAACTTAGCTCCTGCTTTCCGCGCGGAACTATGCTCCACAGGCGCGATTCAAGGTCGTCGTTTCCGAGGGACATAAAATGCTCCGCCGGGAATGCCTTCAGGAATGCTCCAGCGCACTCATCATCGAAGATTTTCCCGCGAACCCGGGAAATAAAAGCTTCCTCTCTGTTCCAGACTTCCGGGGTGAATTTATCGGCGCGGCAGAATGCATCCAGTAAATCACACAGATGTATTATCCGGGCAGCCAGCGGGACTTCCCCCCATGTTTTTCCGAACGGACCGCTTCCGTCTGCGTTTTCATGGTGGTATAGAATTACTCCGCTGACGTCGGTGCTGAAGGGCAGATTTCGGATATTCTCCTCGCCCTGAGAGCAGTGAAGCCCCAGATACGGGATCTCCGGCAGCAGATCCAGCGATTCGGCGTTTCCGTGGAATTCCTCCTGGATATACTGCGTGAGGGCGTTGTCATGAAGGAGCGCGCATGCTGCGAGATCGTTCAGTGCGTTTCCATGCACGCCAATTGTTTCTGCGGTGCATACGCTCATATATGCCACGCGCTTCGCATGGCGGCTGGTAACATGAACGAGTTCCGCTTCCACGCAGTCCAGCGCGTAGGAGCAGGCGCCCAGCAGACCTAATACATCAAGTTCCATACAGTGATCCTCTTATGCTTATGGTCACCTCTAAAAACCTTGTTTGAGTAAAAATGTGTATAGCACACCGACTGCTTCATTCAACGAGCGAAATTTCTGATGCGACGGCGTCCATGCCGTCGCCGGTTATTTCGCTCTGCAACATCGTGTTGCACCTCCTCGTAAGGCATACAGCCTTACGAGGAGGCTTTCATCGCATTCGGCGCACTCTACCCATTTTCCCTTTTCAAACCGCTTTTAGAGATTTCCATTATATACCGATATCGGCAAAAAATCAAAAGATTTTCCGAGAGATACGTCATCATAATTGCTGATAGCGGCAGTCCGGAAAATGCTTGAAATGCGCCAGAACAAAATTTGTAAAATCCGGGCGCAATTTCTTATGAAGTTATTGACAAATCTAAAATATAGCAGTATAATATAAGAAAAAGATTTGGATAAAAGAGCTTTGCCTGGCAGACCCGGACATTGGGAGGTACATATGACAAAAAACAGAAATCAGCTGATTTCAGTCGGAATAGCGCTGCTGCTGTTTATTGCAGCGGCTGTGTTAATAATTCCGACGACAACGGCAAGCGCGGCATCTTTTTCCGGCGGCGACGGCTCGTCAGGCAACCCGTATAGGATATCGACAGCCGCAGACCTTGCTGCTATTGCGCAGCAGGTAAACAACAGCGGCACCGCTCACTATGATGGCGTGTATTTCAAGCTATACAAAGATATCAACCTCAGAGGCATGGAGTGGGCGCCGATAGGAAAAAATGATTCAACCTATTGGTTTAATGGTAATTTTGACGGCGACGGTCATACGATATCCAACCTTACGATAACTCAAAAGACAGATGGAGGATTTTTGGGATTGTTTGGCTGCAGCCGAGGCACTATCAAGAATCTTTTTATTAAAAATGTGAATATCAATGCCGCTTATGGCGAAAAGGCTGCGGGCGCAATATGTGCAGCCAACTATGGAACAATTGAAAAATGCGGCGTAGACAGCAGTACAATTGTGGATAAATCTTCTGGTATTGGTGGTATCAGCGGCAGGAATTACGGCACTATATCCCAATGCTATAATAAAGCGGATTTAACAACAGAGAATGGCAAAGCCGCAGGTATATCCGGCATGAACTATCAGGGCACGATCGAAAACTGCTATAACGCCGGAACTATTACTCAGACAGGAACGAATGAGAATTATTTAGCGGGCGGAATATGCAGCGATAATAATGGCGGCATCGTTAAGTATTGCCTGAACTTTGGCAAGGTAATTAGCGCAAACGGCGTAGGTTATGGCGTCAGCAAAGACAACGGAACTGTGACTGAGTGCTACTACGACAAAGACGTGTGCGGCAATCTTAACGGAGACGGCACAGCCATGACCTCCGCAGTGCTTTGCAGCGGTTATTTACCGGGCAGCTTAGACAACTCTGTCTGGTACGAAGGCTCAGAGGACAGCAAAACAGCCGGCAGATATAAGACGGCAATCTATACTTATCCGCGCCTTAAAGGCGTTGGAACTGCTGTGAAAACAGACGGCAAACAGCAATACGATTTCAGCATCGGCGGTAACGGCAAAACTTTTGAAGACTTTACATATATAGAAACAGCGAAAGATTTCAAGAATATCGCAAATAATCTTTCGGGGAATTATGTACTCAAGAATGATATCAACTTTAAGGGCGAGGTGATTGAACCCATCGGCGACTCCGAGTCAGTTTCAGGCTCAGGGCTTTCCATGCCGTTCAGCGGCAATTTCAGCGGCGACGGTCACAAAATCTTGAACGTGACAGTTAAACGTGAACTCGGGTTGTATTCCGGCTTGTTCGGCGCTAACAAAGGCACGATTATTAACCTTTCAGTTGAGGCATATGTCAGCGGAACGGCATATGTCGGTGGTATCTGCGCTTCTAATGCAAGTGGCGGCTGTATTGCTGACTGCTCGTTCAGCGGAACTGTAAATGGCACTAAAAGCTATGTCGGCGGTATCTGCGGCGAGAATAAAGGCGGGATTATGCGCTGCGTGGCGGACGGCACGGTAAGCGGCGATAGTAACGTCGGCGGTATTTGCGGCAGTAATAATAGCAGAAACGGTAATATCGAAAACTGCTTAAATTCAAGCGGTGTAACGCGTAAATCTTCCAGCGGAAACATTGGCGGAATTGTCGGTCAGTCCATAGACAATTCAACTGTTAATTATTGCATAAGCATAGGCAAGACTTCCGGCACGGGCAGTGGTTCTATTGGCGGTGTTTGCGGGTATGCGTACGGAGCTAAAATAACAAACAGCTACTTTGACAGCGAGGTAAGCGCAGGGCTTAAAGCAATTTATGACGCTTTTGCCGACCGCGATACCGAAACATTAAAGGGTCTGACAACCGCCGGGCTTAGCGGCGAACTTCCGACTGACTTTGCCGACACGGTATGGCAGGCGGGACGCAATGAAGTGACTGACATAAACGGCAGAGCAGGCGCAAGGACGGCAACATATATCAGCCTTAAGAATGTTGGTACGCCTGAGGTTCTGGAATCAACGCCCGTATATAACTTCAGCCTTGACGGCACGGTAACATGGGAAACATATGAGCCTGTCGCTTCGGTTGAGGATTTCAGGAAAATTGATGAAAATCTTTCCGGAAACTACGTTCTTGTTGCCAAAAATATCGATTTTGGCGGCAAAAATTATCGTCCCATAGCATATAAGAGCGGTACTTCTTTTACGGGAAAGTTCAGCGGCAACGGGCATACCATCAGTAATATCAGAGTGAATTATGATGATGATGATGATTTAGTCGGCCTGTTCGGTACAAACAAGGGTCTGATAATGAACCTCGCTGTAAGCGGCGAAGTTACCGGCGAGGAGTATATCGGCGGTATCTGTGCAAAGAATGAAGGCACGATCTACAGCTGCTCCTTTGACGGTGAAGTAAAGCAATCGGTGAGCACGCAGCGTAATGGCAAGGTCGGCGGTATATGCGGCGCAAACTATGCCACAATATCCAACTGCTTTAACTCGGCTGATGTAAGCGGTAAGAATTATATAGGCGGCATTTGCGGAGAAATGTGTGGTAAAGACCCTGTAGTAGTGTACTGCGTAAGCGTTGGCAAGGTCAGCGGTTTCACAGGCTCTGCAATTGTCGGCGGTATCTGCGGATATGGCGGCGGAGTTTCCTATGGCGGCAGCCCAGAATTGAGCCATTGCCGGTTTGACAAGGATGTCAGCGGGTCGATAAGCCTTATCAATAGCGGGGATACCATAACCAAAAAAGACGATAATTTCTCCTACAATACCGAGTTCCTTTGCGGCGATAATAGCGGCAGCTTCGACCTCAATATCTGGAATGCAGCAAAGGGAGTTGTTGTTACACCCGACGCAAAAGACGGCAAATTCGGCACAAAAACCTGCTATTATATGAGCCTTAAGTGCTTCGGCGAATCCAGAGGAGTCAGCAGAGACGTCTTTAACTTCGCCTTCGCAGGCGGCAGAGACGACTGGCAGCCCTACATCCTTATCAGCTCTGAAGATGTTTTTCGTACCTATTGGCAGTTGGATGTGCAGTGGTCTGAAAATTTCGTTCTCGGCGACGATATAACCCTTGCTTATTCCCTGGCGCCTAATGATATCATTCCAACGAGCCTGAGTACGGGTACGTTCAGCGGCATGTTCAGCGGCAACGGTCACACGGTAACCATGGCAGACGACAGCACCTGTGGACTGTTTGGCACAAACAAGGGTACTATCATTAACCTTGCGGTCAAGGGCAGCATTGACAGCTCGGTGGGGAGCAGCACGGATAATTATTCCGGCGGTATCTGCGCAGTAAACGACGGCACGATTTACGGCTGCTCCTTTGAAGGAAAAATTTATGGCGGTGCAAACAATACCGGCGCTGTCTGCGGTCTTAATAACAAAACGATCAGTAACTGCTTTGCCCTGGCAAATGTTGAAGCCACGAATGGGCTGGTCGGCGGTATCGCTGCGCTTGGCAAAGAGGGTTCTGAGCTGAAATCCTGCTATTTTGTCGGTACGGCAGCCAATACTAATAATAGCGGAGTGGGGCTAATCAGTCTTTATCCCTCTGAAAATTGCTATTACAACAAACAGGTTTGCGAATTTGACAAAGAACTAAGCGGCAAGTCTCTTACAACCCTTGATATGACATCTTACAGCGCGCTTGCAAAGATGAACTTTACCGACGACATCTGGGAGAAGCGGCTGAACGATACGGAAAACGGCATTGCGTACTACCCATCGTTCAAGGGCAGTACATATGTACCATCCGTTAAGTACGACAAAAAGCTTGAGCTTAACCGCGTCGGCGATAAAGAGCCTGTTTATGGCGACAACATCGAGTTCACAACAAATGCGCTGATAACCTTTGAAAACGACTTTTACGGCGACGATATTACCATTGAAGACCCTAACGGCTCATTTAAGGTATTGGTCGGCGATGAAACTGAACCAATTGTCCTTCTCGGCAAAACGTTTAAGCATAGGGCGGATACCGCGGGCGATGTAACGTTCAAGCTCATTTATAACGGATCGGGTTAGTTCCCCGAGAATTACTCTGAGAGCTTTGTCGTAAAAATCGGCAAGAAGGCGCTTACAGCGGCTGACTTTGATGTTACGCTCCCTGCCGACAGGACATTCGACAACACGGCAAAGGCTGCAAGCGTAACGGCTAAGTCTAGCGGCGTTGGCGAAATCACCGTAAAGTATTACGACGAGAGCGGCAATCTGCTCACATCTTCACCTGTCAGCGCAGGAACGTACACATTTAAGATAGACGCTGCCGATGGCGGCAACTATAATGCTGCAAAAGACCTTACCGCAGATACATGGAAGTTCACGATAGAAAAGGCCGCGGCTAAAACGCTTCCCGATACCGAGGTTTCGTACAGGTGGTCAACCGACAAGGATATAACGGTAGCCATTGCGGGACTTCCCGAGAATATGGGACAGGTAACTGTAAATGGCGCTAATAAGGCAGGCACAATAGTTGCGGGAATTATTCCGGGTTCCTGCTATTCCGATGGAAAGTTCACATTCCATCTCGGCCCGAATACTGTTGACGATATAGGCAAGACAGGCTCGTTCACAGTTAAGCTTGTTACGGATAACTACGAGAGCGTTACGTTTACCGTTAAGATTAACCTTACCAACAAGGACAATCAGGACGCGCCCGATCCCGCTGCATTTGACGTAGTATTCACCAACGACGGCAGCGAACTTACAGCGACGATAAAAACCGGGCTTAAGGGCGTTGAATACAGTTTTGACGGCAAGACATGGAGCAACGTAAACACCACTGCAGCTGCTCATCTTAAGGATGTTACCGCATATCTCCGCTACAAGGAAACCAACCAACTGAACGCCAGCGAGGCTGTTTTCAAGACGGTAAATTCGGGGCACGGCAAGCTCGTTCACCATGCAGCCGTGCAGGCTACCTGCCTTAGCGACGGCAGCGCTGAGTACTGGGAGTGTGAAACCTGTGCAAAGTATTACAGCGACGAGGCTGCAGCGACGGAGGTCTCTCTTGCGGACGTGATCATTGCAAAGACAGACCACAAGTGGTCGGTAAAGTACACATACGACAAGAACGGTCACTGGCACAAGTGCGAATACTGCGACGCCGTGACCGCAACGGAGAGCCATGTTTCAAGCGGCGAAGCAACCGCCACACAGGCTGAGTACTGCACGGTGTGCGGCTACATTATAACTCCCAAGAAGGGCGGCGGAAGCTCGGGCGGCCATGCAAGCGGAGGATCACACAGCAGAGATAACACGACCGAAACCAATCCCTCAATAAATGGCGAACAGAAAACCTGGGCGAACATTGCCTCAGACCTTGGCAGACAGAACGGCGGCAGTGCGACTATTGCTCTGAACGGCGAAACCTCAGTTCCCGCAGAGGTCATTAAGGCAATTGCGGACAGGAAGATAAAGGTCGAGTTCGTTTACGACAACACAAAGAGCTGGCTTATTGACGGTACGAAGATAACAACTGTATCCGCAGCCGATCTCTCGCTGTTTCCCGGTTCTGTTGACACTAGCTCGTTGCGCGGGGTATCGGGCGGCAAATACAGGATAAGCGCTGATATTCCTGCCGAGATCAGATTTACGTTTCCGAAGCGGTATGCAGGCGAGTTCGCGAATGTCTACAAGCTGGTAGACGGCAAGCTAGTATTCCAGACCTGCGTAAAGCTTGCAGAGGACGGCACTGCCGTTATACCGGGCATGAGCGCTCCGGGTGAATACGCAGTAATGGTATGCAGATACAGCGACAGGCAGGGCGACTTTGACAACAACGGCATTCTTGACATTTACGACGCGGTTGCGCTGCTGCGCTATTCAGTAGGGCTTGATTCGGGCGAAAACCTCCAGCTAATTGACCTCAACGGTGATGGACTGGTCAACTGTGCCGACGCCAGTACGGTACTCAGATGGCTGGTCGGGCTGAGCGCATGATCCGCTGACGAAAACTGAACAAAATGATGGGCGCACGGTGACGTGCGCCCATTTGCTGAAGGCATTATATAACGGAATTTGCAAGGCGCTGTCAGAAGAGCTTTGCAGACCGTCATAAGGATGATATTGTCAATATGGCTTTACACATTTTCACTCAAAAAATTTTGAGCAGCAGTGCAATGGAATAAATGTCCACTCCACTACGCCGCGTGAATATTTATTTCATTGCGGCGGCCGATATGCCTGTCTTATCCGAGTAATATCTGCGGAGTTTCTCAGCCGGAGGCATTCTACCTATCGACGGGCATATCCGCCTGTTATTCCAATAGCTCATGTACTTTCACAGGAAGCACGGGAGTACCAACCTTTTCTTCTACTCCGACTACGATGTAACCGCCGCCGACATTATCAATGTCGTTTGCAAATGCGCAGATACTGTGTATTATTGGAGTATGGTTCCAGTCAGATTTGAATTCCACACGGTTGGATTCAACTACGCGGCAGTCTATCAGGTCGTTTATATTAATTGGTATTGCCATATTATCGACTCCTGTTAATAGTATTGTACCATATCGACAAGGCTATGTCAAGTTGTTCGACAAAATCTTGTCTAACAGCTCGACGGACATCGCCGGATTAAACAGTTTACTGCTAAAGCAATTGACAACAGCTTGTTTTTGTGATAAAATGGAAGCAAAACGATTTCAGAGCCACCGGAAAAGGAATACACGTGAATATAAGGACATACAAGGGCGATTTCAGCTATGCGATTTTTCAGCGCGGACAGATATATTACCGCCAGAAAAAACTGAAAGAAGTGATACGCGACGTCAAAGGAAATTACCGCTTCATCGTCCAAGGAACGAAGAACTACAACGTTACAGCGTCGATAACCCCGGAGGGCGAACTTTCGGGGCTTTCCTGCGACTGCCCGTACGATCGCGGATACTGCAAGCACCTTGCCGCCGCGCTCATATATCTTGAGAGCATATATGACAAAATGATATCGAACCGCAGTTCAAATTATGCCAGGGGACTTATCCGTCACTATACCGAAAGAGCCGTTATTAATGCGCAGGAACACGGAATACGGCTTGTGCCGGAGCTTGAGGCAACGTTCGAGGGGCTTAAGTACTCGCTGAAAATAGGGCGCGAAAAACTTTATGTCGTGAATGATATTTATGACATGTATCAGGCTTTCCGGGGCAGGCTGAACAAGAAATACGGAAAGGAACTGGAGTTCGTACACAGCCCGGAAGTACTGGACGAGCAAAGCTCGGCGCTGCTTGAATTAACATTCAGTATTTTCATGACCTTTAAAGAAGGTGCCGACAGAAAACGCAGGTTCCTGATACAGGGGCAGGACGCAGTGCGCTTCTTCCAGATAGTCAGGGAAAGCGGAGTTAATTACGGCCGCAGTCATTTTGACGTGAAATTTTCCGACCCGGAAATCAGTTTTGACATCGCGAAAACTGACACGGGGCGCTATTTTCTGCGCCCGGTGGGGAAAATAGAAATATTTAATGCAGAGCAGAATTTCTGCATTATCATCGACAGCGACAAAAAGCTGATTTACGTCTGCGGCAGGGAGTTCACGAGCGCAGTCGGAGCGCTGCTTTATGCCGCATTAAAGGAAGAACTGCTGATTTCCGAAAAGGAGATCGCAGCATTCTACACTGCGGTGATCCGTCCCGTGAGCAAATATGTGAAATTCTCCGGACTGGAAGTGCTCTCGGATTTCACGCCTCCGGAATTGAGCGCGCGGCTTTATATCGACATGAACGCAAGCGGAGAAGTCATTGCAAGGCTTGCATATCTCTATGGCGACGAGAAATATACGCCGGAGCAGAGCAAAAGAAAAAATCCGTTCTGCGACCATTTCGCAGAGGCTTCCTGCGAGCTTTCAGTCGGGAATTATTTTGACATTCGGGACGATAAAAAGAATCCGTATTACATTGACGGCGACGATGAAATTTACCGCCTGCTGACCGAGGGAATACCCGCGCTTTCAGAGAAAATGGAGATATACACGACCGACCGTTTCAGCAGAAAAGCCGTAATACGTCCTGCGGTCCGTCCGGCTCTGGGAGTGCGCCCGAGCGGCAGTGTGCTTGAACTGGAGCTTACTGCGGACGGCTACACTCCGGAGGAATTGCGGGAGCTTCTCGCGGCTTACCGTCTGGGGAAAAAGTACCACAAGCTGAAAGACGGCAGCTTCTCGATCCTTGACGACGGGCTTTCCGAACTGTTTGAAATCACGGAAAGTCTTGACATTTCAGGCAAGTCCCTTATGAAAGAAAAAATCAGGGTTCCGGCGTTCAGAATGCTGTATCTCGACAGCCTTGGGAGTACTTCGGAAAATGTCAGAATTGAACGCAGCTCGGAGTTCCGCAGGCAGGTAAGTTCCTACCGTGAAATGTTGGATTATTCCGATAAAATCAGCGTTCCGGAACAGCTTGACGGTATTCTGCGCGAGTATCAGGTTTACGGCTTCCGAGCGCGCCGCACAGTTCGCAGAAATGGAAAAATACGATGTCGTGATAACCTCCTATTCCCTTATTGCAAGGGACTTCGCGGAGTATCAGGAGCATGAATTTCGCTATGAATTTCTGGACGAAGCGCAGTATATCAAGAACAGCTCCACGCAGACGGCAAAGGCGGTGAAATCCGTGAACAGCCGCTGCCGGTTTGCGCTGACCGGAACTCCGGTAGAGAACAGCTTTGCGGAACTCTGGAGCATATTTGACTACATCATGCCGGATTATCTTTTCAGCTACAGGTATTTCCGGCAGCATTACGAATCCCCGGTCGTAAGGGACGGAAACGAGCAGGCAAAACAGTCGCTGCAGCGCATTGTGAAGCCGTTTATCCTGCGCAGGATGAAGTCCGGGGTGCTGACCGAGCTTCCCGAAAAAACGGAAACGGTTCTGCTTTCGGAAATGGAAAAGGAGCAGGGCGGAATTTACTCTGCAAACGTTGCGGAGGTGCGCTCCGCGGTGACGGCTTCAAATGGCGATAACACTGAAAAAATAAAGATCCTCGCAATGCTGACCAGGCTGCGGCAGATATGCTGCGACCCGGCGCTGGTCTACGATAATTACACCGGGAAAAGCGCCAAGCTGGAGCAGTGCGTGGAGCTTGTGGAAAGCTGCGTTAATTCCGGGCACAAGCTGCTTTTATTCTCGCAGTTCACGTCAATGCTGGATATTGTCGCGGCGCGTCTGGACGGCATGGGAATACGGTATTTCATGCTGACTGGCTCCACAAAACCCGCGCAGCGGCTGAAAATGGTGAACAGCTTCAACACCGACGATACCAGCGTATTCC
>Ga0129310_1003296_pt1 | contig 10623 bp, 12 predicted proteins | sample Go1ome_2_FD_94433 | JGI IMG/M metagenome (GOLD analysis project Ga0129310, IMG submission 94433) | Western lowland gorrila individual fecal microbial communities from Wisconsin, USA - Go1022A metagenome | ecosystem: Host-associated > Mammals > Digestive system > Large intestine > Fecal | place...
AAGCATAAGGCGGCCCGTCTGCTTCCGGGTAGGCCGCTTGAGCCGTCCGGTGACGGACGGTCTAGATAGATGACCATCCAACGACATAACCCGGCTTATCGTCTTGCTCAGAATATTGAATAAGGAAAATGATGAAGACCGCTTTCCAGGATCTCGGGATGAGATTTTGGGGAGCGGTCTTTTTGGGTTATAAATAAAAATTCCCATCAGAAAATTTCTGTAAGTGGTTGGATACATAAAATATTATAATATCGTTATAGTGAAAGAATGTGCGGGTGATGTTTGAATGATCAAAAGTATCAAAAATATAACATTATGAAATTCGATGTTATAAAATTATAACATTCCGGTTGACGATATTCAATTTTATGATACAATAATAGTACACAGAAATGGAGGGACAATCATGAATGAAATGTTAGGTAGCCGCATTAAGGAATTAAGAATCGCTAAATATTTGACTCAGGAGCAGGTTGCTGATCAAATCGGAGTCAGCAGACAGAAGTATGCAAGGATTGAGAGCGGAGCAAATAGCATTACATTAGATATCCTTTCTAAAGTTGCGGAAGTTCTCGGGGTAACTGTAGGGGATATTACAAGAGTGCTTGATGAAACTCCCGTAGTTGCATATAGAGTCGGAAAGGAAAGTGGCTCTTCTAAAAAGATATTTGATATGCTTGATTTATTTTACGCAAATAAGCATATGTGCGAAAAACTTCAGCACAAAGATATATTTTAGGAGGTGCGGGAATGCAGGAAAGCAGAAAAAGGGAGATTCGCATTAAAGCGGATTCTTTTAGAGTAAATTGTAAAATCGGTAAATACGGAATCATTGATTTATTTAAAGAGTGTGAAAGGTCGGGATACAAGCTATTAAGATATCCACTTGGAGAAAATGCAGATCTTGGTTTTACGGTAAAAAAGGACAATGATATTGTAATCTTTACAAATACCTGCAGCAGATTATCAAGAGAAATATTTACGCTGGCGCATGAAATTGGTCATGCTATTTTGCATTTAGAAGATGATAATTCCTTTATTGATGATAATTTCACTATAACTGGGCGGAGTACTGATGCGAAGGAACAGGAAGCAAATTATTTTGCTGCCTGTCTGCTGATGCCAGCTAATGATGTAAGAAGATTCATTGACTTGGAAATACAGGATTTTCATGAAAAAGGGCTGTCAGCAATGGATATTGCCAGGATTATGTCGGAGTTTAATGTTAGCTTTGATATGGCGCTAAATAGGTTAGAGAGTTTGAACGTTATAAATCAAGGACAGAAACTGAATCTTAATAATGAACGGATTGAAATAAGAGTCGGGAATCTTCTTCGCAGTGTGGGTGGAAATGCAAAGCTGAATGTATCTGGTAATGAAATTGATATACCGTATGAGTATATAGATTACGTCATTTATAATTATAATCATAATGCTGTTCCCAAAGAAACCTTGGAAAAAGTGTTGGCTTGCTATCAGCTGACAATTGAAGATGTGAGTGATAAACTAATTATGCCATCTGCTGATGATACTGATGATCTGGATGAATTGATAGGAGGTTTGGACGATTGAGAGCCTCTCTGGATACAAATGCAATAATCCATTTCTACAAGGCCGGGCTTCAGGATATTTTATTTGAATTTTTTGATGAAGGTGTGTTTATTTATGAACAGATTCGTGAGATAGAATTAGAAAATCATGGCAAGGAAATTCTAACGCAGGTTGATATAGATATTGCCGCTGGGAAAATTGAACTTTATACGGATCAGATACTTAAAGAATTGCAGGTATACAAGATATTTGAGAATAATGTAAAAGAAAATAGAAATCTGTATGGATCAGGAGATTTAGGTGAGGTATATGCGATATCTCTTGCTCAGACGATTGGTACATATTCGTTGGTGACCAATGATACAAAACAAGGTGGACCATATATGTCATTACTGCAATTTGAAGATGACATTATGCCGTTTACTTTCGCAGATGTATTGATTCTCAGATATCTGCTCGGGACGGTAGATGAGAAGCAAACTGTGACTGATTTTAATTGCATTAATGTATCTTCAGATTTGAATTGGTCATTTAGAAGCCAGGTTACAAAATTCATTAAAAGATTCTATAAGGATCCATATAGAGATGATGATACAGTATGGATAAAGAATTTTGCTGCGGAAAATAATATAAATGTTAAATTGAAGTTCCAGATATTAAGTAAGTTGATATGATAAAATTGAGGATTGTGCAGAGATGCATGGTCCTTTATTATTTAATGCGCTATGGATACTCTCTTAAAGATGAAACCTTCTTTTGAAAGTTCCAAAGCTGTATTTGTTACCGGAAATGCAACACAAATATTACCATCTGTGATATGATAGAGAGATGATCTGCAGGTGCACCTGCGGCGGATTAGGGGATATTATATATGCGTGAGTGGATGGACTTAAATGATGATGGAGAGATTGATGCTTTTGAGCAGATGATAAAAGATGAGATGCTTTGCACCAGCCGGGAAGAACATATTGCATTGTTTGGAGATGCCGGGGATTTCGATGATGATGAAGATGCCGACGATGATTTCTAAGAATATTTTCTGAATGGCTGCGGGAAGGTGAAGGACAGTGAATAATACTGGAAAAGAAAAAGCTCAATTTGAATATTTATTTCTGGATATAGAGTGGAATCAGGCACCTGGAACGACAGAAATAGATGGCCGGGAAGTAATTCAGATCGGTATAGTAGCAGCTGATGCAGAAATGCATCCATTAAAGACATTTTCTAAAGCCATTAAATTGAGTGATCCAGAGCTGTTTAATGAAAAAACGGAAAAATTTCCCATACACCACTCTCCAATATCATGCAGGGAAAATCAGAAGAAACAGTTTTGAGAAGCTTTGCACAGACATTTCCCCAATACCATTATATTGTCGTATGGACAAAAGATACTTACGAGCTGTTCAAACGAGATATGAGCAATAATGGAATCCTGCTGAAAAGGCATAAAGTAATAGTTATGCAGGAAATAATTGGTATTATCGCAGGAAAGGGTAAGCCGATCGGATTTGAAGATGCGTTAAAATGTGCGGGAATAGAGTATGCCCCTAATTTCCTTCACTATTCCAAACATGATGCCAGTTATCTATATAGAAGAAAGCTTTAAAAGTCTTATCGCAAAGATGGAATTGTTGCTTTAAAATTAAGAGTGTGATTGAAAAAGAAAACGGAAACTTGTATCATGCGATGCAAAAGGGGATATCTGCGATATGATGAAGACAAGAAGGTCTGTAGGTGGAGTTGCGGCGAATTAGGGTGGAATTGTATATGAGTGAATGGATGGATTTAAACGATGATGGAGAAATCGATGCTTTCGAGCAGATGGTGAAAGATGAAATGCTTTGCACCAGTCGTGAAGAGCATATAGCGTTGTTCGGCGATGCCGGGGATTTTCATGATGATAGTGATGAAGATGATGATTCCTAAAAAATTGTAATAGAACGGCTGTTAAGGTCATCTTGAAGCGGATCAACCCAGCTAATTCTACATATAAGTGATTGACTGATATAACTCAAGGAGAGTTTAAGGCAAATCATATGTGTGTGGAGTTGACTGGGTAGTTTAGTCCTATCACAATGCTTGCAAACTCAGAGTTTGTAGCTCTCTTAAAGCAGGCGAATACAGATAGTTCCAAGATGGCAGAGGTTATCGGAGTATCAGAAGCACAGCTTAGATTTGTAACCAATACTGCATCGGGAATGGGATTTATCAAGTGTGGTTCTGTGGTAATTCCGTTTGATAATCAGATCAGTAAGGATACAGACCTTTATAGACTGTACAACACTAATATCCATGAGAAGATTGCAGAACAGAAGAAGCAGGAAATGCAGAATAAAATAGTTGTCGATTGAGGTCGAAACTGATTGACTATGTTGTACAAGAAAGGTACAATTTATTTGAGGTCGCAATTTGCGACCTCAAATAAAAAACAAAGGGAAGATAAAGCCAGATAGTTGTGAGAGCGTGGGAGTAAAATCCTGCGCCCTTTTTTGTATATGGAAACGATAGAGAACATTAATTCGATATGTGATGGAGATTATTCAGGAATTGCTGCAATTGGGAAATTTGTAGGGTTCTTTGTTTTGCTATTTGCAATGTTGTGGTTGTTTACTCAGCCTGTCTTATTAGGGATTGTGATTGCTGTATTGATTTTAATTGCAGTTGGATGTTCATCATCGAAATAAAGGAGATTTATATGATAATGTATGCACAAATAAAGGGTCAAAGTTGATATGATAAAATTGAGGATCGTGCAGAGATGCATGGTCCTTTATTATTTAATGCGTTATGGATACTCTCTTAAAGATGGAACCTTCTTTTGAAAGTTCCAAAGCTGTATTTGTTACCGGAAATGCAACACAAATATTACCATCTGTGATATGATAAAGACAGAGAACGTGCAGACAATTTTGTATTAGATCAGGAGGTATCAGATATGCGAGAATGGCTGGACTTAAATGATGATGGAGAGATCAATGCTTTTGAACAGATGATAAAAGACGAGATGCTTTGCACCAGCCGGGAAGAACATATTGCATTGTTTGGAGATGCCGGGGATTTCGATGATGATGAAGATGCCGACGATGATTTCTAAGAATATTTTTATAGAATAAATATATGGATAAAACAATAACTTATTACAATCAACACGCAAAAGAATTTGTCTCCACTACAATAGCCGTAGATTTCAAAGCAAACCAGGACAAGTTCATAAAGAATCTTCATGGAAAAAATATACTTGATTTCGGCTGTGGTTCCGGCCGGGATACAAAACATTTTCTGGAATCAGGCTTTCATGTGACTGCAGTGGACGGTTCCGAAGAAATGTGCAAATATGCCAGTGAATATACGGGAATACCGGTTCGGAAGATCCTGTTTCAGGAGCTGAATGAACTAGATAAGTATGATGGCATATGGGCATGTTCTTCGATTCTGCATCTTTCAAAAAAGGAACTGAGGCCGGTATTGGTAAAAATGATTGATGCATTGTGCTGTGGCGGACTCATTTATACTTCTTTTAAATACGGAGATTTTGAAGGAGAGAGGAATGGTCGGTATTTTACTGATTTTTCCATAGAAACATTTACTGAATTTTTAAAAGAGATCGACAATATTAAAATTGAAGACTGGTGGATATCAGGAGATGTGCGTCCAGGAAGAGGCGGGGAAAAATGGCTGAATTTGTTACTGCGGAAAATTTAGGAAACATTGTCTGGGAAGGGTACTCGACAGATGTGATGACAGGTGATCGGAATAAAGGAATGTACCTGTATTATCAGCTGGTTGGCAGTATGCGAAAAGCGGAACGGATCGATATTATTGTCTCTTTTTTGATGGAATCCGGCGTAAAAATGCTTTTAAAAGAACTCGATCAGGCGATGACGCGTGGGGCGAAAATCCGTATTCTTACTGGAAATTATCTTGGAATCACGCAGCCGTCAGCACTGTATTTGATAAAGCATGAGCTGGGGGAACATGTTGATCTTCGGTTCTATAATGAAAAAGGACGGTCGTTCCATCCGAAGTCTTATATTTTTCATTATTCTGATCGCAGTGATATTTATATCGGGTCTTCCAATATTTCACGTAGTGCTCTGACATCGGGAATTGAGTGGAATTACAGATTCAGCAGTTGTAAAGATCCGGACAATTATAAAAAGTTTTACGACACATTTGAAGATCTGTTTGAGAATCATTCAATTGTTATTGATGATGAGGAATTACGGCGATATGCAAAAACATGGCATAGACCTGCGGCCTATAAAGATCTGGATCATTATGACAAAACGGAAGAACATGAAGACACAAACGTAAGATTTCTGTTTGAACCACGCGGAGCGCAGATAGAGGCGCTTTGCGCTCTTGAAAACAGTCGTGCGGAAGGAGCGGTCCGTGGAATCGTCCAGGCGGCAACCGGAATCGGAAAAACATATTTGGCGGCGTTTGATTCAAAAAAATATCAAAGAGTTTTGTTTGTGGCTCACCGGGAAGAAATTTTGAACCAGGCGGCAGCCTCGTTTCATAATGTCAGAAATTCTGATGACTATGGATTCTTTAACGAGAGGGAAAAAGCTACAGGTAAGTCTGTGATATTTGCTTCTGTGTATACATTAGGCAGGAAGGAATACTTAACGGAGAAGTATTTTTCGAAAGATTATTTCGATTATATTGTGATCGATGAATTTCATCATGCGGTAAATGATGGATATCTTAGAATCATAGACTACTTTAAGCCAAAGTTCCTGTTAGGTCTTACTGCCACTCCGGAGCGAATGGACGGACGCAGCATATATGAGATCTGTGATTATAATGTGCCATATGAGATTTCTCTGGGAGAAGCAATCAACCGTGGAATGTTGGTTCCATTTCATTATTACGGAATTTATGATGATACCGATTATTCGAAACTTCATGTCGTAAAGGGACGTTATGTTGAGAAAGAACTGAACGAAACATATATAGGAAACGTGCACAGGCATGAACTGATCTATAAATATTATAAGAAGTATGGTTCGAAAAGAGCGTTAGGCTTTTGCTGCTCCAGGGCACATGCGGAAGAAATGGCAGCGGAATTTAATAGGAGAGAAATTCCATCTGTTGCAGTTTACAGTAATTCTGATGGGATTTATTCAGAAAATCGGAACACAGCAATTGAGAAACTGCAGTCTGGAGAGATAAAGGTAATTTTTTCTGTTGACATGTTTAATGAAGGCGTGGACATTCCTTCTGTTGACATGGTCATGTTTTTGAGACCAACGGAATCTCCAATCGTCTTTTTGCAGCAGCTTGGGAGAGGACTAAGACAATATTCCGGAAAAGAGTATCTGAATGTGCTTGATTTTATTGGAAACTATGAGAAGGCCGGAAATGTAAGAAAGCTTCTTACCGGAAACGCATACTCGTCCGCAAAAACTTATGATCCTGCGGACAAAGAAGGAATTCCAGATGACTGCCTGATCGATTTTGATATGAGATTGATCGATCTTTTTGCCGAAATGGACAAGAAGCATCTGAAAATCAGGGATCAGATCCGGAATGAGTATTTCAGAATAAAAGCAGATCTTGGCAGAAGACCGACACGAATGGACTTGTTCACGTATATGGATGATGAAGTATATCAGATTACTATTAAATATTCGAAAGATAACATTTTTAGAGATTACCTCGGATTCTTAGCGGCATTGAAAGAAACGACCGAGGAAGAAAATTCATTGATGAAGAGTTTGGCGAAAGAGTTTCTGAATGTACTGGAAACGACTGCTATGACGAGGGTATATAAAATGCCGATCCTACGGGCGTTTTATAATAATGGGAACGTAAGAATCGATGTGACAGAAATGGAACTGCTTCAGTCGTGGAAAGAATTTTTTGACTGGAATGGAAACTGGAAGGATTTGGATAAAGATCATACTTACACTTATGAGAAGTATAAAGAAATACCAGATAAAGAACATTTAAAGAAAATTATTTCAATGCCGGTCCATTATCTTATGGAATCAGGAAAGGGCTTTTTTGTAAAGAAGGATGGTTTTGCAATCTCGCTGAGAAGTGAGATGAAAGACCTGGTGGGAGGTACAGCGTTTAAAGCGCATATGAAGGATATCATCGAATATCGTGCTATGGACTATTATAAGAGAAGATATAGGGAAAAATTGAACTGAAACGATAACTTTGACAATAGATCACAATTTTCAGCTCTGAATGGAAGATAATACGTTATTCAATATGAGGAAAAGTAAGAGAATGGAGAACAATGTAGGGACGGATATACCCCCCTTTTACAATTGCAAACAGTATATTATCTCATGTAGCGTCTATTTCTGAAAAAGTTGGGCGTGTCACCGTAATGAGTAATATGGAAAACAAACTGCCAGCAAACGCCGTTCATTACAAACGGAATTTGCTGGCAGTCTGTTTGTGGCAATTTTATTCTGATCCGTTTTCTTCCACAGAATGAAAATCCGCCATAAACCGTTTCAGAAGGAATATACAGAAATAAGGGAACGTATAAGTACAGTTCTCATGACCGATGTTCTGTGCGGAAAATTTGAAGCTATATCGAATATCGGGATAGCGGTCCGAGCTGATCAGAGTATTCAAGGATTTTGCTTTTGTGCTTACGGGTTTGACTGCTACAGGAATCAGCGAAGTCATGGAACGGATAAAGAAATCGGTTTCAAGCGTGGATGTATCCCGCTTGTAGTAATATAGCTTATAATGCTGCTTGACCAGAGTTTCCCCGACAATATTTTCATATAAAGCACCCTTATAAACACCGAGATTTTTGTTAGCTCTCAGGTCTTCCTGTGATTCATCGTCCAGCATGGAAACCAGAAGACCCGTATCAGCAAAATATAATTTAAAAACATCCGGATCATAATTGCCGCCTAAAGGAAGTTCCGGAAATTCCAGACAGTAACAGATGTTTACCATACCGGCATCGACGAGCCATTCCGCACATCCGCGGTAATCACGAAATCTTGCACCGGATGCGACTTTTGAAATTTGAAATTTTTTATTTTCTCTTGCGAGTTGTGGTGCGATCCGGTTGAAAACATTCAAAATTCTCGTCTGGTCGATCCCCTGTGCATATTTGCGGATATCTTCTTTATAGTCAGAAATCAATTGCCGTTGCGTGTCGAGAGAATTTTCAAACGTATTTCTTTGGATATACTCAGTTACCACTGCCGGCATGCCGCCTAAAACACAGAAATCCAGGAAGAGGGAATGATAAACTTTCATTTCCAGCTCATTAAATGGACGCAGTTCTTTCATATGGGCAAGCATACTCTGAATGGTTGTGTCATCATAACCTTTTGCCCATAAGAATTCTTCAAAATCTAAGGAAAACATTTCATAGTCTTTTTTATATCCAACACTATTACTCTCAATTTTACGATAGTTTACGCCTAACATGGATCCACTGCAGATGACATCAAATCGTCCGTCAATGCAGAAAAATTTCAGGGATGTAGCAATCTCGGGAAATTCGGTAATTTCGTCAAAGAAGATGAGTGTCTTTTGCGGAATAAATCTCTTTGACGGATCGATCAGGGAAATATTTTTTATAATGTCGGATGCCTCATAGCCGTCGGAAATGATTCCCTTGTATTTTTCATCTCTTACAAAGTTGATTTCAATGATACTCTCGTAGTTTGCTGCCGCAAAATGTTTGATGGATTCGGTCTTCCCTACTTGACGGCTTCCTTTGATGACAAGTGGTTTTCGGTTGGGATCAGATTTCCATTCACAGAGAAAATCATCGACTTTTCTTTTTAAATACATGTGTACACCTCCGTTTCCTTACAATGAGTACACACAAAAACATAGCGAATATCAATTAAAATAACACAAAAATACAGCGAATAATATTTGTAAAATCACAAAGCGTATAGAACACAAGCAGATATACGCATTATGATGCTGGGATCAAAAGCTTATGTCCCCTGATACCGTATTGCTCCGCACTGCGTGTTCCCGCAAACCCCAAAAATTCTCATTTTGTTATACAATCTCTGTGAATTATGCAATCAACATAGCGTGCCAATATTGCAGCATAATCACAGAAAAATATCATGAAATAATATTATGAATTGTAATAATAATACGAAATTTTACTTTATGGAAACAAGATGTTAAGATGAACTCAAGAAGAAAGAGAATGACAGTTTGAAGAAAACTGACATGAAGAATTTTCGGTCAATGCCATAAGCGCGCAGACCGACGGAACAATTACAATCATACATACAAGAAAGGATCAAGAGAATGGGATTCTGGAACAAAGCTAAGACAGCAGAACGTCCCGGAACATGGGATGGAACAGAAAAATACGGACCGGTGAAGCTTGCGTCCGTGGATTTCCGCGATGGCCAGCAGTCTGTGATCGCAACGAGAATGAGAACGGAGGACATGCTTCCGATCTTGGAGCAGATGGATAATTTCGGATATGAGAGCATCGAGATGTGGGGCGGTGCGACATTTGATTCCTGCATCCGGTATTTGAATGAGGATCCGTGGGAGCGCCTGAAGGCGTTCAAGAGGGTCTGTAAAAAAACACCGCTGCGTATGCTGCTTCGCGGTCAGAACCTTTTAGGATACACTCCTTATCCGGATGATGTGGTTGAAAAGTTTGTGACAAAGGCAGCAGAGGACGGAATGGATGTTTTCCTGATCTTCGACGGCTTAAATGACATCAGAAACTGCGCGTGTGCGGCTAAGGCAGCGCTGAAAGCCGGAAAGCGCGTGGAAGGCAACATTCAGTTTACCTCCAGTCCGGTCCATACCGTGGAGTCCTTCGTACAGACCGCGAAAGACTATGTGAACATCGGTGCGACAGCAGTCCATCTGGAAGACATGGGCGGCATGATCGATCCGACGACCGCTGCGAAGACTGTGGCAGCTGTTAAGAAAGCCGTAAATGTTCCGGTCCACTATCATTCCCACTGTACCGGCGGTATGACTGAGATCACATACTGGGAGGTCGCAAGAGCGGGAGCTGACGTGCTTGACGTGGATGTCTCCGCGTTCGCTCTTGGAACAAGCCATCCGGCAGCAGAGAGCATCATCGCGGTG
>Ga0129310_1003300_pt1 | contig 10614 bp, 9 predicted proteins | sample Go1ome_2_FD_94433 | JGI IMG/M metagenome (GOLD analysis project Ga0129310, IMG submission 94433) | Western lowland gorrila individual fecal microbial communities from Wisconsin, USA - Go1022A metagenome | ecosystem: Host-associated > Mammals > Digestive system > Large intestine > Fecal | place...
GATTGGCATTGACCGTCTTTTCTGCGCAAATGCCCGGCAGGATGCTTTTGCACCCCCCGGAGAATCCGGCGAAGAAATGCGGCTCGATGAAGCCTTCTGTTACCAAAAGGTCACATTCCACGGCCAGCCGGTTGACCCAGAAATTTGCGCCGGAAGGCAGAGCGCCGAGATCCACGAAATCCGCCGGCAGAAAGGCATTGTTCACCGTAATGTTTTCCCGGTCCACAATCTCATCGCCAAACATCCTGCGCTGCTCTTCCTCCGTGGTGGGCCTGTGCAGGCCGGTGGCGATGAGAATGGTGATGTGGGCGGTGGGATTCCCGGCGCGGATCTCAGCCAGGAGGAGCGGGAGCGTGAGCCTGCTGGGCACTGCCCGGGTGTGGTCGCTGGTCACCAGAACAACGTTTTGCTTTCCTCTGGCCAGATCGCACAGGCGCATGCTCCCGATGGGGTGTTCCAGCGCCTCCCGGATGAGCTCCGGTTCACTTTTCTCCGGGACGTATGCGTGCATTTTTGCGGTGAGGACTGCGGCAGTTCTCGCCTCTTCCAGATGCAGCGGAAGGGTTGTATGACCATAGGGAATCTGTATTTCTTTCATAGGGGCCTCCCTTGTTTGAACGCCCACTTTTATGGACAGCAGGTCGGCCCCCAAACGGCGGCCGATCTGCTGTCCAGCGGGAGAAATGCGGATAGTTCCCGAAACTTACTGTGCGGCGGGAGAATACTGGTTCACTTCTTCGTGCATCAGAGCGGTCTTGATGGCGAAGTCCGACAGTTCCTGGCCCAGACCAGGACGATCGGGGACGATGTACTTGCCGTTGACAGGCTGCATCTCGTACTTGCCCAGCTTGTTGATGCACTCCTGGGTGGTGCGGAAGTGATGCTCATGGATGCCGAAGTTGGGGATGGCGGCCTCCAGCTGGATGGACGCGGCGTTGGTGATGACGGCGCCGGCCACATGGACCTGAACTCGGGCGTCAAAGACGTGGGCCATATCGGCGATCTTCTTCAATTCGGTGATGCCGCCGCAGTTGCAGGCGTCAGGCTGAATGAGCTGGATGGAGTTGTCCTTGAAGAAATTGTAGTAGCCCCAGCGGGAGTAAATGCGCTCGCCCGCGGCCAGGGGGGTCCGCACGCGCTGACGCAGTTCCTTCATCATTTCAGGATTGAGCATGGAGACCGGCTCCTCATAGGCCATCATGTCGTACTTGTCGCAGAGCTCCCCAATCTTGATGGCGGAAGTGAGGTCGGTCTGACAGTGGTTCTCCACGATGATGTCCACCTCCGGGAACTCCTCCCGGATGGCCGCCATGCGATCCTCTACCTGATGATAGAGCTTGCGGTCCGGGAAGCCCTCCTTGGCCAGGTGTGGGACTTTTTTGCCGTCCTTGTCATAGGTGGTGAAGTCGATCTTGACGGCGTCGTAGCCCTCGCCCACCGCGTGGCGGACGATATCCACATATTCCCGGGTGGCGCCCCAGGGACCGATCTTGGTGGTCCAGCCGAACTGGAGCTGGCTGGCGTAGCAGCGCAGCTCGTCCCGGCACTTGCCGCCCAGCAGCTGGTAGATGGGTACTCCAAGCTTTTTGCCCTTGATGTCCATGAGGGCGATATCCAGTGCGGACATGCCGGAAAAGACCACTACGCCGCCGCCCTGGCCCCAGAAGGTGCCCTTCAGGATGGTCTCCCAGATGAGCTCGGTGTTCATGGGGTCCATGCCGATGATATGCCGGGCCATGTCGATGACCATGCCGTAGGCGGCGGTGTAGCCTGTGCCGTAGGCCACGCCGGCCTCGCCGTCCCCGTAGATCCCCTCGTCCGTATGAACGCGGCAGCAGATGGGATAGCGCGCGCCCCGCTGCTCTCCGGCGTCCAGAACATAGACGTCCACTTTGGTAATCTTCATATGAATTTCCTCCTTTTATCAGATGGGCGACAGCAGACTTTTATCCGCTCTCTTACTGGATGGTGACTTTGTCGCAGTTGCGGAAGGCCACCTCGGACAGCTCCTGGCCCAGACCGGGCAGGTCGGGGACGGAGAATTTTCCGTTCACCGGCTGGTAGTCGTGGATACACAACTCCCGGTTGTAAGGGCTCAGGGCGTAAGTATGGTGCTCGTGGATGACAAAGTTGGGGATGGCGCACTCCAGGTGGAGCGCCGCTGCGGTGGAGATGGGGCTGCCACAGGCGTGGACCTGGACGCCCACGTCGAAGGTATAGGCCATGTCGCAGATCTTTTTGATTTCGGTAATGCCGCCGCAGGTGCCCACATCGGGTTGGATGACCTGGATGGCATTTTCTTTGAAATACTCGATGTACTGCCAGCGGGTATAGATGCGCTCACCGTTGGCGATGGGCAGGCCGGTCTCGTCGTGGACGAACTTGGACAGCTGGGGTGTAGGGGTGGTGGGCTCTTCAAAGTAAAAGATGTTGTACTTCTTCACCAGGTTGCCCAGCTGGGCGGAGGACTGGGCGTCGGTGAAGGAGTGGTTTTCGATGATGATGTCCACATCGGGACCAATGGCCTCACGGACCGCCTTTACCCTGGCCTCATACATGCGCAGATAGCCGGGGCTGAGCAGGCCAATGCGGTCGGTGTCGCCGAAATTGCCGGTGTCCGGCTTGAAGGTGAAGAAATCGATCTTGATGGCGTCGTAGCCATCGGCCACGGCCTTCTTGGCTTCCCGGGCGTAGTCCTCCGGGTTGCGCTGGGGGATGACGTCGGGACCCCAGCTGAACTGGAGCTGGCTGGCATAGGTGCGCAGCGTCTCCCGGCGCTTGCCGCCCAGCAGCTGATAGACAGGGGCGTTGTAATACTTGCCCTTGATATCCCACAGCGCGATGTCAATGGCCGAGATGCCGGCGAAGATCACCGGGCCGCCGTTCTGTCCCCAGAAGGTGGAACGGTAGAGCTTGTCCCAGACGATCTCATGATCCAGGGGGTTCATGCCGATGATGAGCTTGGCAAAGTTCTGAACGATGCCAAAGGCGGCACTCTGTGCTTCTCCGTAGGCCAGGGCGGCCTCACCGTCGCCGTAGATCCCCTCGTCGGTGTAAATCCGGCAGACAATGGGGCGCCAGTGGCCGTTCTTCAGATTGGTTTTCAGATGGAGAATATCTACTTTGGTGATTTTCATATTTGCTGCTCCTTTTTACTTCTTTCTTATCCGCAGCCCAAAATCGCCAGGGCGATGGGCGGACAGTAGGCCACCACAAAGAATGCGATGATCAGGCCAATGAGGAAGGGCCAAGCCGCTTTTGTGATCTTGTCGATACTGATGCCCGTCATGGACGAGCCGACAAACAGGTTGAGGGCCACCGGCGGTGTGACAAAGGCGATGGCCAACGCCAGGGTCATGATAATGCCAAAATGGATGGGATCTACGCCCACCTGTTGGACGACGGCCAGAAGCGTGGGGGCCAGAATGACGATGGCGGGAGTGGTCTGGACAAACATGCCAACGATAAAGAGAATGATAAAGATCAGGAAGAGGATCACGTAGTAGTTGGTGGAAATGCTGAACAGGAAGTCGGAAATAATCTTGGTGATGTTCAGGTAGGCGAACACCTGACCGGTGGCCTTGGCGGGAGCCATGACGAACATGGTGCCGGCAATAAAGGCGGTGTTGTCTCGGAAAATCTCCCACAGCTTGACAAACTTGAGCTCCTTGTAGACGAACAGACCTACGATGATGCCGTAGACGGCGGCTACGACGGCAGCCTCAGTGGCGGTAAAGTAACCACCGTAAATTCCGCCCAGAATGATCACGGGCATAACAAGGGCCCATTTTGCATCCCAGAAGCTTTTGCCCATGGTTTTCAGGTCGAACTTGTTGTCGCCTTTCAGACCGTGTTTTTTGCAGTAGACGTAGTTGATTGCCATCAGGATGCCGCCCACCACCAGTGCAGGACCCAGGCCGGCCATGAACAGATCACCCACCGATTGGTTACAGGTCACGCCATAGAGAACCATTGGGTAACTGGGAGGGACGATGACGCCCAGACCGCCGGCACAGCAGGTCAGGCCCGTGGCGTAGTATTTGTTATAGCCATCCTGGACCATCATGGGGATCATGATGGCGCCAATGGCGGCCACTGTGGCGGGAGCGGAGCCGGAGACTGCGCCGAAGAACATACAGGAGATGATGGTCACCATGCCCAGGGAGCCGGTAATGCCGCCAATCATGGATTTGGCCGCGGCAACCAGTCGTTTGGACAGGCCGCCGGTCTCCATAATGGTGCCTGCCACCATAAAGAAGGGCAGGGCCAGCATGGTGAAACTGGCTACGCCGGAATAGAGGGTCTGGGCCAGAAAGTTGGCCGTGGTGACTGGGTTCATGCCGATCAGAACGACCAGAGCCAGAAAGATCGCCACCGCAATGGGCACGCCCAGGAACATCAGCCCGAACATGACCAAAAACATAATACCGGTTGCCATTATTTACTCGCTCCTTTCGCTTTTGCGGCCAGTTTTTCTTGATAGATCCGCTCACAGGCGTCCAAATCCATGGAGGGCTTCGAGGCTCCCAGATTCTCTTTGTTTTCTTTCATCATTCTGGCTGTATCCTGCACCAGCCGGATACAGGAGAGAATGAGCGACAGAGGGATCACAGAATAGACCAGGGATTGCGGCAGCTGGAGCATAGTGGTTTTACTGGCGCCCAGCAGGCGGATCACATCCGTCATGACATAGGTGACATACACGTTGAATACGGCAAAAACCACGTTGGAGAAAATGAGCATTGCCCGCTTTGCTTTAAACGGGACCAGATTGAGCACAAAGTCGATCCGCAGATGTTTGCGTTGGGTGACGGCGGCGGAGATTCCCAGGTAAATCATCCAGACAAACATGATCGTGGCAAACTCCTCCATCCAGGTGAAGGAATATTTCAGGACATACCGGCTGACTACCTGAAGCATCAGCATTACAGTCAGGATAAAAAAACAGATGGTTCCAATATAGAGCTCTATATTGTTGAGAAAGGTCTTAAGGTCAAATTTCCCATCCTTCACGGAAAAAACCTCCTTAAAAAGTGCGCAAAAGGCCCGCCCGCAGGCGGGCGGGTCTTTTAGCAAAAGAATAAGCGGGGGTGGTTATTTGTGACTGGCCTCGTAGTCCTCCACAAAAGAGATCATGGCGTTGTAGGAATCGGCGCCCATCTGCTTCTCCACCATAGGCCACACAGTCTTGGCTTTGTCCTGGAACAGTTTCAGCTCGTCGTTGGTCAGACGGATGATCTGGGTCCCGGCATCATCCTCCACGGTCTTGATAAAGCCTTCGGCCAGCTCAGCGGTCTTTTCCCGGCCCTTGTTCTGGGCTTCAATCATGATATCCCGGATAAGCTGCTGGTCATCGGCAGACAGCTTGTTCCAGAAAATGGGGCTGGCGGCGGGGATGGTGGCGGTAAAGTTGTGGTTTGTAATGACCATGTAGTTTTGAAGCTCATACACCTTGGAAGAGACGATGTTGCTGGGGGGATTCTCCTGGGCGTCCACCATCTTCTGCTGCAGGGCGGTATAAAGCTCAGAATACGCCACCGGGGTCACGGCGCAGCCGAGAGCTTCCCAGCAGGCCATCTGAATGGGGTCCGGCATGGTGCGGATCTTAACGCCCTTCAGATCGTCGGGGGTGTGGACCTCGTTATTGCAGGTGAGCTGACGGAAGCCGATGTCGAAGTAGCCCAGAATGATGCATCCGGTGTCTGCCTCGGCCTTTTCCTTCCAGCTCTGGCCCACCTCAGAGTCCAGCACCGCATAGGCCTCGTCATAGTCCCGGTACAGGTAGGGCATATTCAGGCCGGCAAAAGCAGGCGTGTAGTCGGCCCAGGAGCCGCAGTTCAGGATACCCATGTCAAAAGCTCCGTTTTGCAGGCCCCCGATGTATTCCTGCGTGGAAGATGCGATCTGGCCGTCCGGGAAAACCTGAGCTGTGATTCGCCCGTCGGTCCGCTTCGAGATCTCGTTGACAAAATAATTGGTGGAAATGCCCAGGGATGTGGTGCCCTCTCCCTCAAACTCCACGGTGGGGGAGGATGAGGCGATTCGGATGTTGATGCTTTCCCCCGAGGCGGAACTGCCGGGGCTGCTGTCGCCTCCGGCAGCAGCGCTGGGAGCAGAGGCGTTTTGCCCTCCGCCGCAGGCGGCAAGAGAAAGTGTCATCGCCAGGGAGAGCGCACCGGTCAGCACTCGTTTCAAGTTCTTGTTCACGTTGTTTTTCCCCTTTCATCTTCAAGTCCCTCTTCGGCAAGGAAAATTCCGGGTGCGGTGCTTTCTGTTTGCTTTTTTGACTTCCCCGTGCTATCCTAAAAGCTAAGAGTTGTCGTATTTTTTGGAATTTTGTCTCGCCGTCTTACTGCATTACAGTATAGCAGTGCTCTTTCTGTGCGTCCAACACCTTTTATATATCAATTCATCACTTCTGGAAATGCAGTTAGAATTTTACCTCTATTTTTTGTGCAGTTTCACCGCTTTCTTTGATGCAGTTTTTAGAGGGGGGCATGTCTGAAATGAACTACCAGGCTTTAATTTATTTTAAAACCGTGGCGGAGCTCCAGCACTACACGCGGGCTGCCGACGCCCTCTATATCAGCCAGCCCGCTTTGTCCAAGGCCATTCATAACCTGGAGAGCGAGCTGGGGACCGCGCTCTTTCAAAAAAACGGACGAAATGTGGAGCTCACCCGCACCGGCAGCCTGTTTTACGAGTATATCAACCGCTCTCTGAACGAGATCGATCAAGGCATCGCAGCAGTTCGCCGGGAGATCGAAATTGAGCGCAACACCATCTTTGTCTCCGCGCTCTACTCTCTCTATGCCATCTATCTGCCGGATAAAATTTTGGCTTTTCGCCGTCTATACCCCGATTGCCGCTTTCGGATGGAGTATAAATACACCTCTGCCGTTCTGAAGGACGTTATGCAGGGGCGGTTTGAGCTGGGCGTATGCAGCGATTTTACTCCCGAGGGCGAGTTTTCCTGTCTGGAAAAGCACACCTTGTTTCAGGAGCCGGTGGAGCTCATTGTCGGAAAGGGGCACCGTCTGGCGGGGCGGCAGAATATCCCGGTGGGAGAACTTCGGGACGAGCATTTTATTGTCTGGGTCCGCAGCAAGCTGGGAACCAATAAGCTCTTGGCGGATCTGTGCGGCCGTTTTGGCTTTGAGCCCAACATTACCGCAGAGGCGTACAACGACTACGGGGTTTTGAGTATGGTTGCTATGGGCGAGGGGATCGCCATTATCCCTGTCCACTCCGGCGCCAACACCAGCAATGTGGTTCCCATCTCCCTGGATGTAGACTTCCCTTTGACACGGGACATCAGTCTGGTGTGGAGGAAGAATGAAGCCCTCTCCCCCATGACCGCTAAATTTCGGGACACTCTCCTTTCTGAGCATGATTGGGTATAACGGCCACATCGCGCTGCCGCAGATGCGGTTGGGCCTTTAAAGAAGCGCTCGGGCGTTTCATATTTTCTGACTGTGCCACATATACCTTTCACAGGACGAACACATGGGGAGTGTTGCGCGTGAAAGGGAACATGGAGGAGCGGGCCGTCCGGCTCGCCCAGTACATCATAGAGAACCGGGCCACCGTCCGCGCGGCCGCGGCCAAGTTCGGCGTCAGCAAATCGACCGTACATACGGAAGTGATAAATTAGAACGGTTGATATGGGCGATACAGTAAGCGGCCATATAAGCAAATAGGCGGCATAGATCAGCACCGGGGACGGGCTGGCCTATGCCGCCTATTTCATTTTGGAAGGAAGGGGGACAGCTGCACCCATGCAGGCTGTACCAGCTTCCTGACAAAATAGGGGTTTCCAAAGGGGATACCCCTTTGGCACACGACTTTGCGACGCAAAGTGTAGTGTGTTATACCTGCTGTCACGGCTGGCGGGTAAAATGAGGGTTTCGCCGGATGGAAACACTCACTTTGCCCGGCAGGAAAACGGACAGTTTTTTGCGAATGGGAATGAGAAAAAACTGGGCGGTTTCGGGAGTGGCAGCAGGGATATAAAACTCACCAGTAAACAAAATCAATTGTGAGAGATATGTCTGTACTGCTCAAACGCCGCTTCAATTCTGTTAGATGGATAAGGAAATTGATAGAAAAAACATCTTCCCATTTTTCTACCATATTAGCACGCCCGTCAAAGATTAATACCATCCTAAACTCTGTGGGAGAAACAGTCAAATCTCCTGGCAATGTTAAAGAACCCATACCTGCTTCACATTTTTCGAGTGTCAGCATAGCTTGGTCAATGGCATACGCAAAATCATTCGGCTTTCCTATCTTCACAAAGTATAGGGCCTGATCCTTGCAAAAGTCGCACACTTCATATCGGTATCGGCCATTACCTTCTGGATCAATAGGTACGGTTTGTGGGTGTAAGCAAATTGCCCCTATCAACTGCGAAATGTTCTGATTGTAGAAAGTTTCATATGGTTGCCTGCTGTTTGTTTCGTCATAAAAACCGTTTTTCCTTGCAAATTGAATGACATCGTTTTTAGATAGTGCCAACTCGTCTTGAGAATGATTTATAAAAGCAACCCTTTTGGCTTCTTGGAAGATACGGTCAAGATATGCAATGTTAAAAGAGCACCATTTGCCATTTCGCAAGCAAAAATTATCTTCTGTGATGAATTCCAGATACTCCGTGATAGGCTTTCGGTTTGTCCATGCATCATTGGCATATTCAACAGAGATGTTAATTTTCTGAATTACTTCTTGTAGCGCAAACTCTTTTTGTCTAACAAATTCATTGATTGCAGTTATGGATAATTCACCATCGAATTCAAGGCTTTTGTGATTACAGCTTAATTTGAATCGGACAGAATCGTTTTGTATTAGCCGTGTTCCCATCATGTAGAAAGATGGGACATTTATTAAGTTTCCATTGTTAGCGGCTCCGTCATATTGTTCAATAGCAATAGCTAATTGATTATAAAGGCTCTCGATTTTCTCTGCATCTTCTTCTGCATCCAAAAAAGTCAATCTCGGTAGTGAAATCTGACTATCTGCTTTTATTATTTCATTTAGCAGATTCAACTTCCATCCGATTTCAGTTGGCTTCTCTTCCCATTTGAATTGTGCAGAGGTGCCGCAGTTGATAGTAGTTCCCCATAACTCTGCATCCAGGCTTGTCCCTCGAATATAGGTTGGTATCTCTCCGCTACGATAAGAGAGTACCGTCCCTCCCAAGTAATCCATGTGCATTTTACTCAACTTACTACCATGAGAAATATTTTGTTGTGCTCGAACTTGGTCTAAATCAATTAGGCGTTCTGCGACAGATACGCCAAAATTATAATCACAATAATCACTCACATAAAAGTGTGCGTTGCCATAAGACACAACAAAACACGAATCTTCTCGGTAGCAAATCAAGGCTGCTCCATATATTTTTAATTCTTGGTTCAAATCCCATTCGGTGCAGGTAGATAATAGATTCACCCAAGGAGAACCTTTTCGATTGTTCTTATCACAAAACATTAGGGTAAATGTATATCCAGAAGGATTTTGGATACACTCGGGCTTCAATGGAATTTCTTCAAATCTTCGATCTTCCAAAAACGATTTAAAACCCTCTGCCCTCTCTGGAAGAATGCGGTAAATATTATAGTCGTAGAGCGGCTTCTCTCTTCTTCGCCCTGGCATTTAGCATCCTCCTCCATTGAATAATCATTTAATTTCCCGAATTGAACTCCACAAGTTTCTCCCAATCAATGCTACCATCTTCAAAGCAGAATTCCTGGGTAAACTCGCGGACGAGCCGGTTAGCCGCTTTCTGGTAAGAGGCATCGAATTCCTCTACATACTTTTCCGGCAGCTTGTCCATGAAGCGGATCAGCTTTATGTAGAATTCTTCATCGCCGGTCAATTCTGTCCAGAAATCCTTGCCCGCCAATTCCATATAAAACTTGGGCAACCCGCGGTTGGAGGCTTTCTTCTTCCCATAGCCATAGCCGACAATCGGGACAAAGCGTTTCTTCGCCTGCTGTGCCAGCTTGCTTGCTGCCATGAAGTTCTGCTCCTGCTTCTTGCGGCTATCCGCATTGAAAACGCTTGTACCAGACTTTACGGCGATGGCATAGATGGTATTATCCCGTTCCACCATAATATCCACGCCCTCTGCCAAGGCTTTCTGCCCCTGTGCAGCTGCGGTAGCAATCGGCTCAAAAAACACATTGCCGAAGATTGTTTCCTCGGATGAGGACACAAAAGCCGCAAGGATTGCGTCAATAATTTGGGCCGCCCCGTTCATAGCTTTCGCCCGGAACAAGTATGGGTTCTTGCGTTTCATGACCTTTTTGATGTTGAGCTTATCAATGCTGCCGATTAAGTTTGTATAGAAATTATCCAGCGCAGTTGCAATCGCTTCTACGATGGCATCCTCGTTGTAGCTATTATTTATGGACATAGCAGCTTCCTCCTATTTCTATGGCTTGTTTTAGCTTTTGATGGATGTCTGTCCCTCTGAACCGTTTCGTGCGGATTTGGGCGGATTGATCCGCAACGGAAAGAACAGCTTTCCCCAGTGCCAGTGCCAGCCCTACCGGGACAGCATTACCAATCTGGCGGTATTTAGCAACAGTGGTTCCCATGAACTTCCAATTA
>Ga0129310_1003301_pt1 | contig 10610 bp, 8 predicted proteins | sample Go1ome_2_FD_94433 | JGI IMG/M metagenome (GOLD analysis project Ga0129310, IMG submission 94433) | Western lowland gorrila individual fecal microbial communities from Wisconsin, USA - Go1022A metagenome | ecosystem: Host-associated > Mammals > Digestive system > Large intestine > Fecal | place...
AGAGCGTAAAAAAATTGAAGCCAATCCCAAACGGAAGTCCGTAAAAGTCCGGTACGTGTCTCTTTCAAAAAAGAATCGTGCAGCCCCCTCGTTTTGGCTGCCAACGCAAAAAGGCTTGCTGTCGATTGACAGCAAGCTTTTTTAGTCTCTGTATCGGATCGCAACAGGGCGACAGTTGGGCCAGTGGTTCCCGCATGGGATCATGAGCACTCCACCGCGACCTTGATCACGTTGTCTCGCCGGTTTTCAAAGAGCTCGTAGGCCTCTTCGATCCTGCTGAGGGGATAGGTGTGGGTGATGAGCGACTCGGTGTCCAGTTTTCCCTCCGCGATGAGACGCAGCGTTTCCTCGCAGTTGCAGCCGTCCACGCCACCGGTCTTGAAGGTGAGGTTCTTGCCGTACATATCCGGCAGCGGCAGGACCTGGGCCTTGTCATACAGTGCCACCACCGTCACGATGGCGTTGGGTCTCGCGCACTCCCAGGCCAGACGGAAGGTAGATTCCGCGCCGGCCACCTCCAACACCACGTCCGCGCCGCCGTGGTCGCTGTTGGTGCGTACAAAATTCAGGCACTCGTCCGGCGAGACCGTCAGCACCTCCGGATAATGCTTGTTGATGAAGCGGACGCGGCTCTCATCCTTTTCGCAGACAATGATGCGCTTCGGCTGTTTCAGCATCACGCAGAGCAGCGTGCAAATTCCGGTGGGGCCTGCTCCGAGGATCAACACGGTGTCCTCCGCTGTGATCTCAGAAATACGAGCCGCCCAGAAGCCGGTGGCGAGGACGTCCCCCACCAGCAAAGCCTGCCGGTCGGTGACGCCGTCTGGAATCTTGTTCAGACCCTGATCGGCGAAGGGTACCCGCACGTATTCCGTCTGGCCGCCGTCAATGCGGCAGCCCAAGGCCCAGCCGCCGTTTTCATCGGTACAGTTGTTCACAAAGCCCTTCTTACAGAAAAAGCACTCACCGCAGAAGGTCTCCACATTCACCGTCACCCGGTCCCCCGGCTTGACATGGGTCACGGCGCTGCCCACCGATTCCACAACGCCCACCATCTCATGTCCCACCGTGATACCGGGAACGGCCCGGGGAACGCTGCCATGCTTGATGTGCAGATCGCTGGAGCAGATGCTGGCCAGCGTCACCTTCACAATGGCGTCCCGCTCGTGCAGCAGCACCGGCTTCGGCTTTTCCAGCAATGCAAATTTTCCCTTTTCAACGTATGTGTAAGCCTGCATTTCCTGATCCTTCCATTCATTTCAGTTAATTGATATATGTTACCACAGCATACCGTTTTCCGCAAGGAGACGCAGGCCCGATGAGAACGCAGCGCTCTGATTGCGAGCCGGAGTGTTTCCAACCCTCCATTTTGACGCAGAAAAGCGCCCCGCTTGTGAGACTGGCATATCTCACAAACGGGGCGCAAATTGGGGCGTACTTATTTCCGCTTTTCCTGCCATTCCCGCAGAGGTTTCAGTTCCTCGAACAGACGCAGATAACTCTGATACCGGCTGGGCTGGAGCTTCCCCGCTTCCAGCGCTTCCCGCACGGCGCATCCCTTTTCCTTGGTATGGCTGCAATCCAAAAACTGGCACTCCCCCAAATAGGGAGCGAACTCCCGGAAGGTCTCCGGCAAGCGATGTTTCAGCTCCAGATTCAGTTCCTCCGTTTCAAAGGAGGAAAATCCCGGTGAATCCATGATCTCCGCCCCGCAGCTCAGACGGAACAGCTCCACATGGCGGGTGGTATGGCGTCCCCGGCCCAGCGCCGTGCTGATCTCCCCGGTCTTTAGCTGGAACGCCGGGTCCAGCGCGTTCAGGATGCTGGATTTCCCTACGCCGGAGTTGCCTGTAAAGGCAGATAGCTTACCAGTGATCAGGGGGATCAGTTCCTCCAGACCCTCTCCGGTCTCCGCGCTGATCCGCAGTGTCGGGAACCCGGCGGCGGTATAGATGCGGTACAGTTCCTCTGCCGGGTCCAGATCGCACTTATTCAGCAGCACCACCACCTCGCAGCCCTTCAGGGCAGCGATGGCCGCAATGCGGTCGATGAGAAAGGGGTCTGTTTTGGGGATGGCGGCGGAGCCGATCACAACCAACTGGTCGATATTCGCCACCGCCGGCCGTTCAAAGGCGTTTTTCCGGGGGAGGATAGACTCCACGAACCCCTCGCCGTTTCCCAGCTCCCGGACCGTCACCCGGTCCCCCACCAGAGGGGACAGGCCCTCCTTCCGGAATTTTCCCCGGGCACGGCAGGTCAGCACCTCCGCGCCGGTATCCACATAGTAAAAGCCGCTGAGGGCTTTTTGAATCCGTCCCTCTGCCATCGTATCAACCAAAGCTCCGCTCATAGGATTGCTTCTGATCCAGCACGCCGTCAAAGTAGACCTTCACCATTTTCCGGCCCGTGCCGTAAAGGGTGGTGCTCACGGCTCCGTCCGCCTCGTAGACAGTCTCGCTGTACTGGGGATTCGGCTCGTCGCCCACATAGATCTCCACCTTGACAATGTCCTTTCCGTTCTGGGGAATGTCCACCGTGATGGGCAGGGCGCTGCTGGCCAGTCCCGCACTGACCCGGAACTTGATGGTCGTCCACTCCGGCACGGTCTCGCCGCTGGCCGGGCTCTGCCAGACGATGGTGCCGCCGGGCTTGTCGCTGTCCACTACTTCCACATCCGCGGCGTCGCAGGTCAGCTTGTAGCTTTCCAGCTGGGACAGCACACTGTCAATGCTCATTCCCACAAAGGGCAGGACCGTTACCGGTTTGATGTCCGGGCCCTTGCTGAGGATCAGCTTTACGGTATCGCCCTTTTTCAGGATCTCGCCCTGAGCCGGCTCCGTCTTGATGACGTACCCCTCCGTGATCTCCTCGGAGAACTGCTTCAATTCCTCCGGGGCCTCCACGGTCAGCTCCAGATTGTATTCCTTGTTCAGCTTTTCCAGCAGGATACGGGCGTCCTGCTCGGATTTGTTTTCCAGATCCGGCACCTCGCCGGTCTCCTCACCGGCGCTGACCCACACCTGGATCACCAGCTGGCTGCCCTTCCGGGTCTCCTCCTTCTTGGGGTCCTGCCGCAGGATATGCCCCTCCGGCACGTCGGCGCTGAACTCAGAGCCAGCCTTCTGGATCTCAAAAACACCTTCGATCCGGGGATCGTTCTCCGCTTCCTCGATGGTCATGTTATACAGATCCGGCACCTGATACTGGTCCACCACCGCAGGAGCAAAGGAGCCGAGGATGGTCTTGAACAGCACGATCACCACGGCTACCGCCGCCACCGTCACGGCACCCACCAGCACGCCCCGCTTGCCGCTACCGGCGCGGCGGGGCTCCTCGTCCTCGTCCCGTTCCCGGCGGGGATAATTCCGCTCCGGCTGATGGACGGGGATGGTCACCGTATGGCTGGGCATGGTGCGGATGGTCCGGGTAGGCTCGTCATTCTCCTCCGGGCGCAGATCCGAAAGGTCGAATTTCATCTCCACCTCCGGATTCTTCCGGAAGGCCTCCAGATCCGCGATCATGGCGTCCGCCGACTGATAGCGGTGCTCCAGATCCGGGGCCATAGCCTTCATGCAGATCAGTTCCAACTGCTCGGGAATATCGGGATTGATCTCCCGCGGAGCCAGCGGAATGGAGCTAAGGTGCTGGATGGCCACAGAAACGGCAGACTCCCCTTCAAAGGGCAGCCGTCCGGTGAGCATCTCGTAAAGCACCACGCCGGAGGAATAAATATCGCTGCGGGCGTCGGGCCGGTCGCCCCGTGCCTGCTCCGGAGAAATATAGTGGACGGAGCCAAGGGCTTCCTGTGTCAGGGTTTGGGCGGAATCCGCCAGACAGGCGATGCCGAAATCGGCCACCTTCACGCTGCCGTCCCGCAGGACCATGATGTTCTGCGGCTTGATGTCCCTGTGGATGATGCCACGGCTGTGGGCGTGGCTGAGGCCCCGCATGATCTGGGTGATGAAGTACAGAGACTCCCGCCAGTTCAGCTGGCCCCGCTTTTCCATATACTGCTTGAGGGTGATGCCGTCGATCAGCTCCATGACGATATATTCCATATCGCCGCCCCGTGACACATCGTACACCGATACGATGTTGGGGTGAGACAGCTGGGCAACAGCCTGCGACTCCGCGTTGAACCGGCGGCGGAACTCCTCGTTCTGCGCCAGATCGCTTTTCAGAATTTTGATCGCCACCAGACGGTTGAGGCGATGGCACTTTGCCTTGTAGACGATCGCCATGCCGCCTGTGCCGATGCGCTCCAGGATCTCATAGCGGTTGTCCAGCATTTTTCCAATGTATTGATCCATACGTCTCCCCCCTTCTTACAGCTTCTGCATCAGGACTGCCGTCACGTTGTCCGGCGCGCCCTGACTTTTGGAAATATGCAGCAGCCGATCCAGACAGGTGTCCAGATTGCCGCCGTGGACGATCTCAAAGAGCATTTCCTGATCGGTGACGGTGTTCACCAGTCCGTCGGTGCACAGCAGGATAAAGTCCCCCTGCTCCATAGGGCGGATATACCCGTCGCAGGCGGCGTTGGTATCCCGGCCCAGAGCGCGGGTGATGAGGTTCCGCCCCGGATGGCGGCGGGCCTCATCAGCGGTGATGTCGCCGTGGTCCACCATGGTCTCCACCAGAGAGTGATCCTTGGTGATGCGGGTGATCCCCGCCTCCGTGATGTAATAGGCCCGGCTGTCGCCCACGTTGGTGATCACCGCGCCGTTCTCATAGGCCACAGCGGCAACCAGCGTGGTACCCATATTGGCAAGCGCCGCCTCCGCCTCTGCCCGCTCCGCCACGGCCCGGTTGGCCATGGCCACCGCGTAGGCAGAAGCCTCCCGGAGCTGCTCCGGGGTCATATCCGGTTTCAGGGCCTTCTCCATCTCCGCCGCGTAAGTCTCCGACGCCAGCGTACTGGCAAGCCGGCCGCCGGCGGCACCACCCATACCATCGCACACCACACAGATGTCACCGTTCCGGGCGATCCGGTAAGTATCCTGATTTTCCTTTCGCACAAGGCCAGTATCCGTAACGGCCCAGGTTTTTATCATGATTCAGCCGCTCCTTTTTTCCGTTCTTCCATTTCCTTCCGCCGCAGCTGGCCGCAGGAGGCGTCAATATCTCCTCCGAGGCTCCGCCGCACCGTGGCGGTCAGGCCATGAGATTCCAAGCGCTTCTGAAACGCCGCTATCCGGCGGGAGGGCTTCAGCGGACTTTCCGCCACATCGTTCAGCGGGATCAGGTTCACATGCCCCGGCATCCCCTTCAGCTTTTTGGCAATAAGATCCGCCTGCCAGTCATGGTCATTGACACCGTCGATCATGGCGTATTCAAAGGAGATCCGCCGCCCGGTCTTTTTAAAGTACCGGTGGCAGGCGTCAAACAGCTTTTCCACGTCATAGGCCCGGTTCACCGGCATGATTTTGGATCGTGTCTCACTGTCCGGCGCGTGGAGGGAAACCGACAGCGTCAGCTGTAATTCCAGGTCCGACAGCCGGTCGATCCCGGGGATCACGCCGCAGGTGGACAGAGAGATGTGCCGCATACCAATGTTCAGCCCGTCCGGGTGGTTCACCAGCTCCAGAAACCGCAGCACGTTGTCCAGATTGTCCAGCGGCTCGCCGATGCCCATCAAAACGATATTGGAAATGGGCAGGCCGGAGTCCTTCTGGGCAAAGATCACCTGATCCAGAATTTCAGACGGTGTTAAGTCTCTCACCTTGCCAGCGATGGTGGAAGCGCAGAAAGCGCACCCCATCCGGCAGCCCACCTGCGAGGAAACACAGACGGTGTTTCCGTGGTGGTACTGCATGACCACCGTCTCGATACAGTTGCCGTCCAGCAGCTGCCACAGGTACTTCACGGTGCCGTCCAGTTTGGAGACCTGCTTACGGGCCACGGAGGGCGCCGTGATATAGCACTGCTCCTTCAGCTTCTCCCGGAGGGGTTTGGAGAGGTTGCTCATCTCGTCAAAAGAGGTGACGCCCTTATGGAGCCAGGTAAAGACCTGCTTGCCCCGGAAGGCCGGTTCCCCCATCTCCTTCAGGGTCGCCGTCATTTCCTCCAGGGTCTGGGATTTCAAATCGATCATATCGTCCTCGTTATTTCCGCTTCATGCGGCAGATGTAAAAGCCGTCGGTGCCGTGGCGCTGGGGCCAGAGGGTCAGCTGCCCCTCCGTCTCCCCCACCGGCGCCGGCAAAGTAAAACCGTCCCGGCAGAAATCGCTGTGCTCCGCCAGGAAGGCGTCCGTCACCTGCTCGTTTTCCTCCGGCAGAATGGTGCAGGTGGAATACACCAGCACACCGCCGGGGGCCACATACCGGGCTGCGTTGTCCAGCAGCGCCGTCTGGATCACCGGCAGGGTGAACAGGTCATCCGCCTTTTTGTAGCGGACGTCCGGCTTCTTCCGGATGATGCCCAGACCGGAACAGGGGGCGTCCACCAGCACCGTGTCAAACCGCTCCGCCCATTCTGGACGGAACACCCGGCCGTCTCCAGCGGAGGTGGTGATGGAGGTCAGGTCCAGCCGGGCCGCGCCCTCCTGAATTCGTTTCAGCTTGTTTTCGTGGAGGTCGCAGGAGACGATCTCCCCCTTGTCCTCCATGGCAAAGGCGGCGCTGAAGGACTTGCCGCCAGGGGCGGCGCAGAGATCCAGTACCTTCTGCCCCGGCTGCACGCCGGCGATCAGGGACACCAACCGGGCGGCGGGGTCCTGCACCAGCAGTTTACCCTCCCGGAAGGGAGCCAGCGTGGTGAGATCCCCGGCTCCGGTCAGTTCCAGACAGCCGGGAACCCAGGGGTGGGGGGTTGCTGTCACGCCCCAGCCCTCCAGTTCCTTTATCAGGCTTTCCGCATCGGTTTTCAGGGGGTTGACCTGTACCGTTAAAGGCGGGGTATCGTTATTCGCCGCCAGGAACGCTTCCGTCTCCTCCCGGCCTAAAATTGACAGCAGCCGCTTCACCAGCCATTTGGGATGGCTGTACCGGATGGAGAGGTATTTTGCCTCGTCCCGCTCCGGGATGGGCGGCAGCGCCGTCTTATTTTGAGCGATCTTGCGGAGCACCGCGTTCACAAGGCCGGATGCCTGCCCTCTGCCGGAGATCTTCGCCAGCTCCACGGAGGTGTTCACCGCCGCGCTGTCCGGCACCCGGTCCAAATATAAGATTTGATATGCACCCAGACGCAGGATCTCCAGCAGCGGCGGCTGAAGATGATCCGGCTTCTGGGAGCAGTACGCGCTGAGGTAGAAATCCAACAACTGCTGGTTCTGGACCACGCCGTAAACCAATCGGCTGCACAGCGCCGCCTCCGGACCCACCAGACCGTCCCGGCCTAACTGAGCTTTCAGAGCGGCGTCCGCCCAGGCATGGTTATTCCGACAGGACATCAGGACCCGCAGGGCCGTTTCCCGGGCGCCCATCAGTCGTCCCTCCGTCCGCGGTTATTGCGGCCCACAAAGATGAGCACATAGCGCAGCAGCTGCAAGGCGGACATCAGCAGCGCCGCCACATAGGTCAGTGCCGCCGCCTTTAACACCTTCCGTGCGCCGGGAAGCTCATCGTCATACAAAAGCTGTTCGTTTTCCAGCGTCTGCAAGGCCCGGTGGGAGGCGTTGAACTCAACCGGCAGGGTGACAAGCTGGAAAATCGTGGTCAGGGAAAACAGCAGGATACCCACGAAAAACAGAGATTGGCTGTACAGAACCATGCCCACCAGCAGCAGGATGAATGAAAACTTGGAGCCGATCTGGGTGGCGGGGATAATGGCCGTCCGCAGCCGCACCGGGCCGTAGTTTTCCGCGTACTGCACGGCATGACCGGCCTCGTGGGCCGCCACGCCCACCGCCGCGATGGAGGTGGAGTTGTAGACGTTTTCCGACAGGGAAATGCTGTTGTCCCGGGGATCGTAGTGATCCGTCAGGCTGCCGGAGCAGGGCCGGATGGCCACGTTGTAGACACCGTGGGCCCGCAGCACCGCCTCCGCCGCCTGCGCGCCGGTGAGACGCCGCCGGTTGGCGACGCCGCTGTACCGCTTGAAGTTTCCACTGACCTGCGCCTGCGCCCACAGGGACAACAGGAGCACCGGGATCAGCAAAATGCAGTAGATATTATTCGCTAAAAAATCGCCGTAACCGCCGTAATAACCGTAGTAAGGCATGGCGTTCCTCCAATCAGATATTCATGGGATGGCCCAGCAGATAGGCCGCCGCGCTCATGCGCTTGCCGCCCTCCGCCTGAAGCTCCGTAATCCAAAGGCTCCGCCCGTCGCCGCAGGCCACCTCGATGCCCTTCTTTCCGGCGGAAAGCAACGTACCGGGCGTCTTGTCCGTAGCCGCGCCAACGGCTGTTTTGTAAATTTTGAACCGCTGGCCCGCCAGTTCCGCCGTGGCGCAGGGCCAGGGGATCAGTCCCCGCACCTGATTGCGGATGGCCACCACGGGCTTCGTCCAGTCAATAGGAGACAGCTCACGGGACAGCATGGGCGCAAAGGTGGCCTGTGTGCTGTCCTGCGGGGTCCGGGGGGCGGTCCCCGCCGCCAGCAGAGGAAGGGCCTCCGCCAGTGCCTCCGCGCCGACCTTTGCCAACCGGTCCCACAGAGAGGGCAGATCCTCCTCCGGCTCGATGGGCGTTTTCGCCGTGAGGATCACGTCGCCGGCGTCCAGTTCCTCCGCCATATACATGATGGAAACGCCGGTCTCCGCGTCGCCGTTGAGCATGGCCCAGTTGATAGGGGCAGAACCCCGGTATTTGGGCAGCAGGGACGCATGGACGTTCACGCAGCCAAGGGGCGGCACATCCAGAATGTCCTTGGGCAGAATACGGCCGTAGGCCACCACCACGATCAGCTCCGGGGCCAGAGATTTTACCAGCTCCAGGGCCGTGCCGTCCCGCAGCTTGGTCGGCTGATACACAGTCAGGCCCTGTGACAAGGCGTACTCCTTCACAGGGGAGAAGGTCACTTTGTTCCGGTTCCGGGGCTTATCCGGCTGGGTGAACACACCGCAGATCTCGTGGCCGTCCTCCACCAGCCGTTTCAGGGACACCGCCGCGAAATCCGGCGTGCCCATAAACAGGATGCGCATTATTCCTCGCCCTCCAGATATTCCTTCAGTTCCTCCTCGGTGAGGAAGTGGTCGATGTGCTCCACGAACAGGTGGCCGTCCAGATGCTCGATCTCATGGCAGAAGGCCCGGGCTGTCAGGCCCTCGGCCTCCGCCTCGAACCAGTCGCCGTCCCGGTCCTGCGCCCGGACCCGCACCCGGTTAGGCCGGGTGACGATGCCCCACTTGCCGGGGACGCTGAGACAGCCCTCCAGCCCGGTCTGCTCTCCGCTCTGGGCGATGATCTCCGGGTTGATGAGCTCCAAATATTCTTCTGCTTCCTCGTCCAGCACCAGACAGACCCGGCGCAGGATGCCCACCTGGGGCGCCGCCAGTCCCGCGCCGTTGGCGTCTGCCAACGTCTCCGCCATATCGTCCAGCAGGTCATGCAGCCGCCGGTCAAATTTTGTCACCGGGCGGCAGACCTTTGTCAGACACTCGTCGCCCTGTTCTACGATCTTTCGTAATGCCATGAATGGCACCTCCTTGATTTGATCACGGCGGTCAGTCCGCCGCGTTATGGTCCACAAACAGATTCATGCCCCGGTTGGCGCTGTCTTTGGCAAAGTCCTTTTGCAGCCATGCCAGCATCTCCCGGGTGGCCTTGTCATTCTTTCCCACCAGTGTGCAGCGGTAGCGGAACCGGTTATTCACCTTCACCACCGGTGCGGGGGCGGGGCCTAAGACCTCCGGCTCCCCGGCGGCCAGCTCCGGCCGCCTGCAAAGCTGCCGCAGCGTCTCCCGGACGGACACGGCGGCCCGGAGCACCCGGCCCTCCTCCGTTCCGGAAACGGTGACAGTGAAAAGGTCCGCAAAGGGAGGATACCGCCGCAAACGGCGCATCCGGATCTCGCTTTCGTAAAAAGCGTCATAATCCTGCCGGGCGGCGCACCGGATCACATCGTTCCCCGGCGTGTAGGTCTGGATCACGGCCCGGCCGGTTTTCCCGCCCCGGCCCGCACGGCCTACCACCTGGGTCAGCAGGCTGAAGGTGCGCTCCGCCGCCCGGTAATTGTCCACATACAGGGAAATATCCGCGGAGAGAACGCCCACCAGCGTCACGTTTTCAAAATCCAGTCCCTTTGCCACCATCTGCGTCCCCAGCAGAATGGGGACACGCTCCCGCTCAAAGGTCTGCAGGATCTCCTCATGGCCCCCGGCGGTGGTATCGGCATCCATCCGCAGGATGCCCGCCTCCGGGAACAGTTCCCGCAGTTCTTCCTCCACCTTCTGGGTGCCCGCGCCAACATGCTTCATCCAGCCGCCGCATTCCGGGCAGGTGTCCGCCGCCGGTTCGGAGTGTCCGCAGTAGTGGCACATCAGCCGCCCGTTGGCGGAATGATAGGTCATGGCGGTGCTGCACCGGGGACACTGGGGCACATAGCCGCACTCGCCGCACAGCAGCATCCGGCTGCTGCCCCGGCGGTTCAGAAACAGGATACTCTGCTCCCCCGCCGCCAGATTTTTTTCCAGCTCCTGCCGCAGCGGGGTGCTGATCAGGCCCGG
>Ga0129310_1003306_pt1 | contig 10596 bp, 10 predicted proteins | sample Go1ome_2_FD_94433 | JGI IMG/M metagenome (GOLD analysis project Ga0129310, IMG submission 94433) | Western lowland gorrila individual fecal microbial communities from Wisconsin, USA - Go1022A metagenome | ecosystem: Host-associated > Mammals > Digestive system > Large intestine > Fecal | place...
CGGAGAAGTGATCGTATCTTCTGATAAGGACATTGCAGAGGGAAGCAGGGTGAAATTAGAGGAAGAATAAATTTTGTTTGGATGATATCAGGGATAGATTTTTGAATGGAGTAGGAATGAAAAAACAGTGGAGATGCCATTTGAATGTGCGGGCAATATGGGATTTATGGAAACAGAAAAAAGCAATCGTGGTGGTTTTGATGGTTCTTATTGCCTGCGGATTGACGTTTTATGCCATGGGAATACGGCAGAAACAGGAATTAGCCATGTATCAGAACCGGATTACACTGTTTCAAAAAGACCGGCATTTTTATACCTATGAAGATGCAGTACAGATGCGGCAGAGAAATGAGGAAATAAAGGAACCGTTTGCTTATGTTATCTGGGGAACAGAAGGGACACACCTGTTGGAAAATCAGGATTTGGGACGAAGCAGCAGAGTGGAAGTGTATGCCGTAGATGGAAACAGTCAGTTATTGTTGCCTTCCACTGCCATGTTGGATGGCACGATTACAAATGGATGCCTTCTGGGAGAAAAAGCAGCACAGGAATTGTTTGGTGTTGCGGATGCTGCCGGACTTTCTGTTACCATGGACGGACATACGTATCAGGTACTTGGGATGCTGACCAGAGAAACACAGGGAGCAGTGTTTTCTGCAAAGGATCTGCATGCAACCAGATTGGATTGCATGACGGTAGAGACCTCAGAAAACAGTACACTGTCGATGCTGGAGCAGACGGTAGAATGGAAGATTGGATTTGCAGGAACGGCATTTGACTATCGGTTCATAAACAGTGTGACAGGCTTACTGAGTATTGGTTTATGCATTTTATTATGGCTGTGGTTACTTCGACTGATGTTTCGTGAGTGGAAAAACTATCGGAAGCAGCATGCGGCACAGGCAGAATATTATAAAGGAGGATATCGGATTGCACCTGATTATGTGAAGGGAACGGCAGTCAGAATTTGCTGTATTGCGGGGGTAATCCTTTTGATGGTGATATTTTTGCGGTTTCATGCAAAGATACCGGAAGATATGATACCTACAAAGTGGTCTGATTTTGCATTCTGGAGCCGTTGGGGTACTGATAAGGCAGAGCGAATGGCTGATTGGGTGCGGTGTGAGAAATATGCTCCGGAGTTGGAATATTTGGAGAAATCAGTGGGAGCAGTTGGCTGCTTTGTTATTTCTTATTTATGTTATTTGCTGATTCGGATATTGAAGTTTGCTAATAATGTTGAATATAATATACATTGACATACTAAAATATTAATTTTATAATTGATAAAAAATAAGGGGGAATTTATGAATATGAAAAAAGACTTACCATGTGAGATGGTACGTAGAGATATTGAAGAGTTAATTATTGAAAGAAAGTTGACTGTTGATACTTTAAGCCGAATAACTAAAATAAATCAACAATGGTTTATCGACTTTATTTCACAAAAGAAAAAGATAAAGAAGATTTCTGAATATGACATTAGATTTTTAACAGATTTAACTTCTATATTGAAACTGGGAATAGATTTTGACTGTGATAGTAGATTAAAATTTATTATTGAAACCTTGATTATAGAATATGAAATGGACACAGAAACCTTGTCGCTATGTTCGGGTGCAAATGAAGATGTTATGTGTAGATTTTTATCAAGTACTAATTTAGTCTCTACAGAGGAAAAATATGAATTAGCAGTTAGAATAATGTTTATATATTTTGTATTCAAATTCCCATATTATGAAAAATATTAGCATGTAAAGACGTTAATATCTATAAGATGATTGGTGATATTTGAAAGTTGAGATTAACCAAGGAGTGTAATTTATGTGAGCAGCATAAATTACACTCCTTTTCCTCTGTTTTATAGTTCAGGTGGTGCACCAGAGTATGAGCGAAATGAATTAATTGACAGATCGATATTATTGAGTAACGTCAAAAATTAGTATGATCGTGTAGCAAAGGAACATTCCCCCTTCCTTTTTATGAGTGCAAATATTTTGGCCGAGAAACTACAGAAAATATTAAGAATTTTATCGGTGGGGGTAATATTGTCTTACATTCACTAGCTATGATATAATTAATCTGACAATCAGGAAGAGTCGTGAAGCGTAATAAAAAGAAGAGTGAGGAGTGTACGTTTTGAAGGGGAAAAGATAACCTGTTTATTTTGAAAGATGATGGAAAAATGTATGCCTGTGGTAAAAATATGGGGACTGAGCAGCGTACATTAGACATATCTGCTGAAGATAGTGGAGCACCAGATGATCAGGAAATCAAAGGACAATATGGCGTGGATTTCTGTCCGATTCAGATTGAAGAAGCAACATTTGTTCCGAAAGAAGGTTAAAATGCACGATATAGGGGGGAAAAACGATGAAAAGTAAAAAGTTAATAGTTATTGGGCTTATAGTATCGATATTGCTTATTTTTTCAGGGTGCGGATCAGAAAAAAATGCAGAAGCGACAGAAGAAAATTTTTTGACGAGTGTGTTTACTACGAATTATGAGGGACGATGGGATAATTATAAGGATGCGTTGGGTTCAACAGAAAATGATCCAGTGAAGGTATACTATTCAGATTTAGAGCCTTTGTGCACAAAAAATGGATTGGATTCTATGTCTGCGAACCGGATTCCGTTTGAATATGAGGAATTAGCTGAAAAGTATGGCTATACGTTTAAACCTGAAAATATTTCAGTAGAAAAAGCAGACTTTACACTGGATCTTAATATTTTGAGTGGTGAGAATGTAGTTGGTTCTGTCAAACAAACAGGACAGATACAGATTGTTTCTGAAGATGGGAAAGAATTAGTAGATTCCATATGGATTTCTAATTTTAATGAATTAGTTCGTTATTTAGAGGGTGAGCTGGACGGCTTGGCAAAGGTTTCAGATTATAGCAAAGTAGTGGCTGATAATTACCAGACTATCACTGATTATTACACGGAATCATTATCTGTAGATGGTCTTTCACGCAGTCAAAAAAAAGAATATCTGAGCAGAGATGATATATATGCAGTTGGAAATAATATCGCTATTTCAAAAGCAGAAGTTCAGCAGTATACAGACTTTTACCTAAATAACGGTGAAAGCAAAGAAAATGCACAGAAGTTAGCTGAGAAAGATGCTATGGAACGAAATGCTTTATATGTTGCGGCAATTCAGAACGGATATGAAGTTACAGATGAAGATATTAATGATTGGCTGGCGGAACTTCGCACGATGTTGGAAAACGATACGACGGGAGTATATCAGTCGGCGATGGAAGGATTTGATTCTGAGGAAGCATACTGGGAATACGAGTATGAAGTGTATCGCGTAGATTTACCGATTCAAAATTATGTATCATCACTTCAGATTGATACAAATGTGTCAGCTGATTCAGAAAATGGTAATGCAGATACCGATGCATTGAGTGAATTAAAAGAGCGCTTGGCAGATGAGCAGGATTTTAAACTGACAAATTTATAAAATGCTGCGAAGAGAAATGATTATTGAATCATAAAAGAAAAACAGCACAGAAAAATCGAGGAGGAAGAGGTATGGAGAAAATAAAACAGATTTTGCTGACAATTGTATATTTTATCGTTATAGTATTTATTATTAACAAACTGATTAATTTATTGCTTCCGTGGAATTTTCTGACAGATTTGTTTACTTTGTGGTGTTGGGGAGTTGCAGTTATAGTAAGTACTGGTTTGGCACAGTATACATTAAGAAAAGTACGTGAATTATAGTGAGTGGATGATTGAAGAGGGCATTTGCCCTCTGCTTTTTGCGTAAAAAGAATTATAAAATATGCATATTCGACTTAAAACGAATCTTAGAAAACCATTTGCATGTTTCATTTGTCTTATATATATCAGATGAAAAAATGATTTTTTCTGTTATAGGCAGCAGTACTTTTTATCTCAGTCGAGAAGACTCCCACTTCTATAAGTGGTGAGTAATAACACGTATATTTCAGTGGGAGTCCAATCTCTGACTGAGATAAAACGCTCCGCGAGGATGTGCAGTGATTCTGAGAAGAATATGTCAGCTTACGCTGACCAGAATCACGCACCAAGTCTCACGTGCGTTCGACTTGAATTAGCATCTGATACAGGTAAAAATATAGAGAATTGGTGGACAAACTTATATGAGTGTAATGAATAAGGATGAATTGTCAAAGCTGATCTTGGAAAATCAAAAGGAAATGTATGTGCTGGCTTATTCCATCCTGCAAAATCAGGCGGATGCGCAGGACAGCACTTTTTATCTGCCGGAGACGGCATTGAGTGATGAGCAGATGTTGGAATTGATTGATTTTTATGCTAAGAGGGATTACAGTGTGACGGCACAGGGACAAAAGGATGCCGACGAAGCGAAACTGCCAGCAGATGTGACAGAGATTTCACAGGAGGAAGCGATAGAAAAAGCAACGGATTTGTTAAGCCGGTTATATGGAATTGATGCTGATACACTGGCAATCGAAACAGAACATGATCAGGCGTCAAATGGAAATGGCGAGGCATTTACAACGGATCACATTTCTTATAGGGAGGAAGCAGCAGGTATTTCTTACTTGATATCGGTAAATCTGCAGAATGGTGAAATAAAAACAGTTTCCGCAGAAAAGGATGCCGGTTCGAATTATTCCAAAGGGATAGCGGCAGATGAAGCGCAGTACCAGAATCTTTCTTCAGATGCAGAAAAAATGGCAAATGCTTATATGGGAGAAAATACTACATGGACTGCGAATCGAATTGAATATATGCGGGATGCGGATTATATGCTTGGAACCGGAATCGTAAATTATATTTTTGAAACAGATGCGGATTCCTGTGTCATAAGTTATAGCTGTGCACAGCAGTATTTTTATCAGGTTCGGTATTTTACAAAGGATGAATTGAACAGTTATCTGGCGGATGAGAAAGAGCAGGGAGCAAAGCGGAGTCTGGAACAGGTAATTGTGGATGTGAAGTAGCAGATTAATAAAATAGGGTATAAAGAAGACCTCCAAGTCGATAAACGATTTGTGTAACTGTATGCGGACAGAAATCAGAATGTATCAGTAAGTGCATATATGGCAGGGAATAAGATGAAAATCAAATTCTCTGTCATTTTTTGTGGCACAAAATAATCTTTTTCAAATGAATTATTTATGTTATAATGGTTTAAAAATAATGATAAACGGGTTAAATGTGACCTGTTTGAAATGAAAAATAAACAGGTGATAGAGTATGAATTTATATTATGAGTTATTAAATAAACCAGTATTTACATTGGAAGATGTAAAACAATATTACAGTAACCCAGAGGCTGCGCGAAGTGCCATCCGGCGTTTGATAGAGCAGGAACTAGTTGTGAGAATCAGGAAAAATATGTACACTTGCATCAGTGGAGAAACGGGATGTTCAGTGGCAAATAAATATCAGATAGGAAGTGCTGTTACTCCAACTGCTTACATTTCTCATCATACCGCGATGGAATATTATGGTGTATGTGATCAGGTATATTATGATATTTATGTATCTTCAGAAACACCATTTAAAGAATTTGAATTTGACGGATATACCTATTGCTATGTATCTTCAAAATGCAAATCAGGAATAGATAATGTACGTTATAGTGGAGGCATTTGGATAACAGACAAGGAAAGGACGGTACTTGATAGTATAAAAGACATGGATAAAATTTCCGGAATTGAAGAAGTACTGGCAAATATAGAAGGCTTTACATCTTTAAATGAAGAAAAACTGATATGTTATCTGCAAGAATATCATAATCAGTTTTTATATCAAAAAACAGGATTTATCTTGTCTCCATTTCTGGATAAATTGGGGTTGAGTCACAGTTTTATCAGACTGTGTCATTATAAGGCAGGTATGAGCAAGCGATATTTGACGAAGGAATTTACAGATGGCACATATAATAGGGAATGGAAATTAGTTGTGCCAGATGAAATTTACAGATTGAAGAACGGGGGTTTTACAGATGATAGAATATAACAGAGTTGAATTGGGAAGGCAGCTAAAGAAAAACTATCAGGAGATATGAGTTTATGAGTCAGATAACATTTAGTATACCAGAGGAAGTTCTTTATGATACAAAAATGAGCCATGAGCAGGCAACGCAGTTTGCAAGACAGGCAGTAGCACTTAGTTATTATACTCAGAGAGGTGTGTCCGTAGGATATTGTGCTCAGATAGCAGGAATGACAGAAGAAGAATTTATAAAATATTTAGGTCAAAATCATATATCAATTTTCAAATTTAACGATGAAGAAGAATTTCTGGAGGAGTTAGATAATACGCAACAAGCAATTGATGCTGAAAAGTTGGAACTTTACCGCTTGATAGGTGAAGGATATAGGGCAATGAAGGATGGGAGAACTAGTACAATTGATGAAGTAAGAGAAAGATTGGAAAAAAGAAGAGAAGAACGTAGATAGTGTATGTAATATTTTAATTTATGTGGATGTATTTACTGGAGAAATTTATTATTATACAACTAGTATGGATGCAGGTGAATGATACGTGAAAAAATATAGTCTTGGTATGAGACAGCGCCTTGGACTTGCACAGGCGATTATGGAAAAAACATAAACCGAAGGATTATAAGGATGGATATGCGATAGCGTAAATAAAACTCGCACCACTGGTGCGAGAAATGGAGAAGTATATGGGAAAGAATGAAATTGTGGGATATGAACCACTTGTGGATGATTTAAAGGAATTGATTCATAAAAAACAATATAAGGTTCTGAAATTAATCAATTCAGAGACGATAAATTTGTATTGGAAAATTGGAGAAGAAATCTATAGGCAACAGGAAGAAAACGGTTGGGGAAAATCAATTGTTCGGGTGCTTTCAACAGAATTGCAAAAAGAGTTCCCTGGTGCAAAAGGTTATTCAGCAGCCAATCTGTGGAGAATGCGTAATTTCTATTTGACTTATCATGATTCTGAAAAACTCGCACCATTGGTGCGAGAAATTAGCTGGAGCAATAATATCATCATCATGGAAAAATGTAAGAATGATTTGCAACGTGAATTTTACATTCAAATGACGAAAAGATATGGTTGGACTAAACGTATTTTAACTAACTTTATTGAGGCACAGACCTATGAAAAATATTTATTGAATCAAACGAATTTCGATTTAACACTTCCGGTTGAGCAGAGAGTACAGGCTAAACTTGCAGTAAAAGATGAATATACATTTGATTTTGCGGAATTGTCACCGGAATACTCTGAACACGAATTAGAAATGCAGTTGGTAAATAATATAAGAGCGTTTTTAATAGAAATGGGTGGAGACTATACATTCATAGGGAATCAATATCATTTGATGGCGGGAAACAGAGATTTATATATTGATTTATTGCTATTTCATAGAAGGCTGAGAACCCTGATAGCCATAGAACTGAAAATTGGTGAATTTGAAGCAGAATACGCCGGAAAGATGCAACTGTATCTGACAGCATTGGATGAACAGGTTAAATTACCAGACGAGAATCCATCTATTGGTATTATTATTTGCAAGAGTAAGGATAAAACTTATGTAGAATATGCTTTAAAGAATATTAATGCGCCGATTGGTGTGGCTACATATCAGTTAAGAAATACGTTGCCGGAAGAGATGAAATCATTGCTGCCAGAGCCAGAGGAGATTGTGAAGAGATTGCGGTTATTTGAAGAATGATAAAAAGTACTTTGATATGTATATGAAATAGAAAAAAATTTAGAAGAAATATGAATTATAGTGAGTGGATTATTGCAGAGGGCATTGGCCCTCTGTTTTTTTTGCAAACAAATTTATCGGAGTACATAAAGAATACATATCAATTTTGTATAATGAAAGTAATAAAAGGAAGGTACAAAACAGGTGTAAAACATATGAAGCGGGGTGGCATGATGAAAAGAAAACTGTATTTATTGGGAATTTTTACAGGAATATTGATTACCTGTGTAGGGTGTTCAGAGAAAACGGTGGCTGGTGACGAGCAACAAAATGAATTTCAGAAAAAGTCTATCAAAGAAATAACACAAGAGGCAGCAGAAAATGACTTTTCGTTTGATAATCTGGATTTTTCCAATACTAAATTTGAAATTCCGGATGTGACGGAGATGTCATCTGTAGTGTTTCCTGTTTCAACAGATTCGCTGGAAGAACAGATGAAAAAGTTTGAAACAAATATCCGGAAGTTTGAAAATCTGGAAGATGATAAGGATCTTACACCATACATGAAAATTGCATACTGGGATTATGAGAAAAATGACCGGGTGGTTGTGCCGTTAAAGGAAGCAACAGAGGAACAGTTAAAAAAGATCCAGTATCTTAGTTATAATGATGGCAGTTATTCGGAATTGCTTGTTTTTTCCGATTACATGTTAGAAATGGGAAATTATGAATTACCGGTATCATTAACAGGGGATACCACAGATTATTCAGAAAATGCATATGGATACCGGGGAATTGATCTGGGAGAAACAGTAGCTTCTTATAATATCCCTGAGGATGATATTTCAGATGTGTCTTATACTTTGTCAGACGGGGAAATGTCATTGCAGGAAGCCATTAATTATGTAGAGCAGCATATAAAAGAAGATTATTATTTTGTCGGTTCCGAGTATTTGGATTATCATGTGAGAGAAGCAGAGGTACGACAACTGACAGATGAGGTGTTTTATTATCAATTCCGGATTCAGGCATATTATAAGGATGTTCCTATCAATCGGGATGGCGGGGTAGGACTGGAAGCGTCAGAGGATGAGGATCCATTGGCAATGGCACCATTTGGAACAGCACACAGAGCTTCTATGTTCCGGACAAATAGTTTGGACTTTATCTGGAGCAGCTGTCACTCATATGAGTCTGAGGATGTACAGACAACTTATAAAGAATTTATTTCTCTGGAAGATGCAGAACGGTGTCTGAGCCAGTATATCTCAAACAAATATGTTGCTAAGATAGAGAAAGCAGAGTTATTGTATCAGACAGAATTTCAGTATGAAAGTGAAGAAAAAAGAGAGTACGGTTATATAAAATCAATCTATTGTCATCCTGCATATCATTTTACGGTTGGAAATCCCGGAGCTATGGGATATGAAAAGGTATACTTTGATGTGGATGCGGTTTCAGGAGAAGTTACGACAACCGTTTCTTGACAGAGTTCTCAAAAAGAAGCAGGGATTGAGACGGTATTTGTGAGGGGATAGATGATTTATGCGAAGAAAAATACCAGGAAAGTATATATTGGCAGCCATGCTGGTGACATTGCTGTGTTTATGCTGCAGATTTTATGGTGACGCGGCAAATCCTGACATATTGGTGATACAGGCTATTTTCAAATATAGCAGGGAAGAACTGATTTATATGGGAGAAACAGCAACCTCATTTCAGGCAGCAATCAGTTTCCGGGATACGATATGGTTTGTAGTATTATTTCCGGTGCTTGCTGTGTTCCCATGGATACACGAATTTGCAGATCAGTGGAATGGGGGAAATTATTACTTAGTGGTCTCAAGAAAAACAAGAGTGCGTTATGCAGTCGATCATGTGGTTCGTGGGATGCTGTCTGCCTTTTTTATAATAGTCACCGGTGTATTGATTTATGTTGCCATTGTTTATATAAAATTTCCATTATACCGAATGGAAGATGCAGAAGGCACGATCGCATTTGTATATGGCAGTACAAAAATAATGCGGGCAGCTAATCTGTGCAAGGCTATGATACACACAGGCATTTTAGCGTCCGTCGGGTCTGTCCTTTCTATGATCGTGATCGTTCTGCTGAAAAATCAATTTTGGGCAGTGAGTATTCCAATGCTGGTAGGATATAGCAGTGATAAACTGGACAATGTATATCAATACTATCTGTGTCTGAAATATGATTATGGGGTTGCGCCTGTCAGATATCAGGTGATCGGGATGTTATTTCCGTCCAGACATTTGTTTTATGATATGACATTTTCATCTGCTTTTGGAATCAGCTATGGAGTATACCTGATACTGCTGTTTGCATTTCTTATCCTGATTGTACTTGTGTTTGTTCGGTTGATAAAAAGGAGAAATGTATGATGAAAACGGTTCGCCAGATTTTGTGGATTGCAAAATGTCAATATCGGAGATTCTGGAATATAAAGAATGTATTTTTGATGATCTGCTCCGTTGTTTTTCTCGGAGAGAGTATTATTCATAAAATGCTGGAAGTTTCTCAGGAAACAGGATTGGTTTTGAATTATCTTGAGCCCGTCATATTAGTGATGTCGGATGCATTTTATGCGATGATCATACCAATTACCTGTCTGGTGTTATTATCGAATTTTCCTGATAACAGTTCCAGTGGGATTTTTATGATGGTACGTGTGAAAAGGAAGAACTGGCTGTTAGGACAGCTGTTATATGGGATATGTGTTTGCAGTACCTATATGATTACATTATTTGCGGGAAGTATTCTGTGGATTGGAAAATATGGGGAATTCTCTTTGACATGGAGCACCTTTATGACGGAGATCAGAAATAGTTTTCCGGAAATATATGCCATAAGTACAGAGGTTTTTATACCGTCCAGTACGCTGACACAGGGTACGCCGGTTCAGGTATTCCTGA
>Ga0129310_1003307_pt1 | contig 10595 bp, 9 predicted proteins | sample Go1ome_2_FD_94433 | JGI IMG/M metagenome (GOLD analysis project Ga0129310, IMG submission 94433) | Western lowland gorrila individual fecal microbial communities from Wisconsin, USA - Go1022A metagenome | ecosystem: Host-associated > Mammals > Digestive system > Large intestine > Fecal | place...
TAAACATAACGGTGCATGCTCTCTGGAAGAACCGCATCCGAAGTTCTTTCTTGCCACGATGATGTCACCCGGCTGTACACGCTGTGTAAAGGTCGGATCGATGTCAACCATTGCGTGTGTTGCCAGTTCCTGAGCGTCAAATGAATTCAGATATCTAGCCGGAATGATTACGTCGGTATCTACGTTGTCACCATATTTAAATACATGTCCTTTTGCTGCTTTCATTATTTGTCACCTACTTTCTCAGGATTTGCGATATAACCTGCAATCGCACTTGCTGCTGCCACTTCCGGGGAAGCCAGATAGATCAGGGAATCTACATCACCCATTCTTCCGACAAAGTTACGGTTTGTGGTAGATACACATTTCTCGCCCGGAGCCATAACGCCCATATGACCGCCCATACATGGTCCGCAGCTTGGTGTGTTAAATGCACAGCCTGCATCGATAAAGATATCAACAAGACCTTCTTTGATACATTCTTTGTATACTTCCTGTGTGGCAGGAACAACCATAACACGTACATCCGGATGAACCGTATGTCCTTTTAAGATTGCTGCTGCTTTTCTCATATCGGAAATACGTCCGTTTGTACATGATCCGATGACTACCTGGTCAATCTTAATTGGCTCCATAGCCTCTACTTCATCAATTGTCTTTGCATTGCCCGGAAGATGCGGGAATGCAACCGTCGGACGAACCTCAGACAGGTCGATCTCAACAACCTGATCGTACTCTGCATCCTCGTCCGGCTCATAAGCGGTATACTGTTTGTCAGAATGAGCATCCATGTAAGCTCTTGTCTGATCATCTACGATAAAGATACCGTTTTTTGCACCTGCTTCAATGGCCATGTTTGCCATAGTAAAACGGTCATCCATAGTCAGGTTTGCGATACCATCACCGACAAACTCCATGGATTTATATAATGCACCATCTACACCGATTTTGCCAATGATGTGGATGATCACATCTTTTCCGCTGACATATGGACCTGGTTTTCCGGTCAGTACGAATTTGATTGCAGACGGAACTTTGAACCAGAGTTCTCCGGTTGCCATACCGGTTGCAATATCTGTAGTACCTACGCCAGTGGAAAATGCGCCAAGTGCGCCGTATGTACAGGTATGAGAATCTGCACCGATGATGCATTCACCAGCTACAACAATACCATACTCTGGTAAGATTGCATGCTCTACCCCACATTTTCCCTGTACCAGATACCATTTCAGATCCTGCTCTTTTGCAAAATCCTGAATCGCTCTGGAGTTGATCGCGGATTTGATATCCTTATTCGGGGTAAAATGATCCGGTACCAGTACTACTTTATCCTTATCAAATACTTTGTCTGCCATCTGTCGGAAAATCGGCAGCGCCATCGGACCTGTAATATCATTTGCCATAACAACGTCCAGTTTTGCTTCAATTAACTGACCGGCTGTTACAGAATCAAGTCCTGCATGGGCAGCAAGAATTTTCTGTGTCATAGTCATTCCCATTGTATGTTCCTCCTTATGTTTCACAGTAAAATACGTTTTATCACTTTACTGTAGTAATTTAACTCATTAAATAATATTTTATCATACACATTTTCAGAATACAAGAGTCAAAGAAAAGACCTCCCCTGTTTATTACTTTATACAATCAAAACAGGAGAACTTCCTTAAATTTGGTTAAAAAAAGAGGGCTGCTTTACGCAACCCCCGTCTTTTATTTCTGATTAGTTATTGATCAGTTTGTCTTCGCCATTCCAGCTGTAAAGTTTACGGATTTCAGCACCAACAGCCTCAGACTGATGCTCTGCTGCTAATTTACGCATAGCTTTGAAGTGAACCTGACGTCCTGCAGGAGACATATCCAGTAAGAACTCTTTTGCAAATGTACCATCCTGGATGTCGGAAAGGATTTTCTTCATTGCTTTCTTTGTATCTTCTGTAACGATCTTCGGTCCTGTTACATAATCGCCATACTCAGCTGTGTTGGAGATAGAATATCTCATTCCAGCGAAACCTGACTGGTAGATTAAGTCTACGATCAGTTTCATCTCATGGATACACTCGAAGTAAGCGTTTCTTGGATCATATCCAGCCTCAACCAGAGTCTCGAAACCAGCCTGCATTAATGCACAAACACCACCGCAAAGTACTGCCTGCTCACCAAAGAGGTCTGTCTCTGTCTCTGTACGGAATGTTGTCTCAAGAACACCAGCTCTTGCTCCACCGATAGCCAGTGAGTAAGCAAGTGCAAGATCCATAGCTTTTCCTGTAGCATCCTGCTCTACAGCTACCAGACAAGGAACACCTTTACCTGCCTGATACTCACTTCTTACTGTATGACCCGGTCCTTTCGGAGCGATCATTGTTACATCAACATCTGCTGGTGGTTTGATGCATCCGAAGTGGATGTTGAAACCATGAGCGAACATCAGCATGTTGCCTGGCTCAAGGTTCGGCTCGATATCTTTTTTGTACATATCTGCCTGAAGCTCATCGTTGATCAGAATCATGATGATATCTGCTTTTTTTGCTGCCTCTGCTGCTGTATATACTTTGAAGCCCTGTGCCTCTGCTTTTGCCCAGGATTTGCTTCCTTCATAAAGACCGATGATTACATCACATCCGGAATCTTTTGCGTTTAATGCGTGTGCATGTCCCTGGCTGCCATAGCCGATAACTGCGATTGTTTTACCCTCTAAGAGAGAAAGGTTACAATCTTCCTGATAATAAATCTTTGCGTTTGCCATTGTCTTATCCTCCATTTGCAAATGATTATTTAATCTATAATAGTAACATCCGCTGAACCTCTGCTCAGACCGGTAATTCCGGTACGGGCCAGCTCAAGGATGTCATATCCTTTTACCAGATCCAGGAAAGCATCCAGTTTACTCTGTCCTCCGGTTAACTCGATCACCATGGAATCATTGGATACATCCACGATCTTCGCCCGGAAAATATTTGCAACAGAAAGTACTGCCTGACGCTCTGTATCGTTGATCTTTATCTTTACAAGGATCAGCTCACGACATACGGACTCTCCATCCTGAAGCTTCTTGATATCAATTACATCTTCCAGTTTAGCCAGCTGTTTTTCAATCTGCTCCAGAATCTGCTCATCTCCGCTGGAAACAACGGTGATTCTGGTAAATCTCGGATCTGCGGTCACACCTGCGGAAAAACTGTCAATGTTATATCCGCGTCGGCTGAACAGTCCTGAGATATGGCTTAACACACCGGAAGTATTTTCAACTAACAGTGATAACACCTGTTTTCTCATGTAAAAACCATCCTTTCTACGTTACTGCACATTCTAGCAACATCTATTTTCTTTGTCAAGGGCAGGAACACCTTTGTCACGCCATTTTTTCTACTTTTTTGTATAAATTTTCAATTCTTAAGAATATTTATAAGTGACCCAAAAGTGTCCAGCTTTCGGTACAGTAACCGTTCTGTCTCTTCATCCGGCTGCGTCAGATCCGGGATCATAATTACCCTGCATCCGGTATCATACGCTGAACGGATTCCGTTCGGTGAATCCTCTACTGCATAACACTCCTTTGGTGCCACACCAAGTTCATGACAGGCATATGTATACACATCCGGTGCCGGTTTTCCCCGCTCCACCATAGTTGCGCAGATCACTGCATCAAAACACTTCCGGATTCCTGCAGTACACAGATTATGTTCTGCCTGCTGTGGATCTGTGGCCGTCACAACTGCAAGACGGTATCCCTGCTCTTTCAAAAACTGTAAAGTCTCCGGAACCGCTGGTTTCAATGGAATCTGCCCTGCCAGGAATTCTTTCATCAGTTCCTTGCGGTGATCCCGGATGGCCCAGTAGTCCACCTCCGGTCCAAACCAGCGTTGAAACTGTTCCACCGCAAAGGGACGCCCCAGGCTGCGAAGTTTTAACACTTCCTCCTCTGGCAGTTCATATCCCGCATCGAAAATCGCCTGCCTCCATGCGCGATTATAATATTTCTCCGTATCAAATAAAGTTCCATCCATGTCGAACAAAAACGTTGTCATATTTTTTCCTTACCTTTTTTCAAAACAGTTCACAAATTCACAAAAAATGTCATGTAATGTCAGATGTGCATCTTGCTACAGGAATCCAAAACACATTCCTGTTACTCATTACTCGCTGATTTTATCAATCTCCATATTTTTCGGCAGAATCAGACTCAGAATAATGGCTACCACAAATACAACTGCCACACAGTTTGCAGAAAATACATCTTTGACGATCTGTGGGAAAATATTCCAGATCTCCACTTCACTGGTGGATGTAAATCCGATACCGATAGCCAGTGATAACGCTGCAATGGTTACGTTTCTCTGAGAAAATCCTGTTTTTGCCAGCATCTGGATACCACTGATCATGATCGTACCAAACATCATAATGGTACATCCACCCAGTACAGACTGCGGCAGACTTGCAAAAAAGTTACCGATTGGCGGGAACAGACCCGCAAGAATCATAAAGACAGCACCTGTCATAATGGTAAAACGGTTGACTACTTTTGTCATGTTGATCAGACCGACATTCTGGCTGAAAGAAGTAACCGGCGGGCATCCGAATAATCCGGAAATGGAGCTTGCGAAACCGTCACAGGCCAAAGCACCGGAAATCTCTTTTTCTGTAATCTCACGTCCAAGTCCACCGGAAACAAGTGCAGTGGAATCACCGATGGTCTCTGCTGCGGATACCATAAAGATAATCGCAACGGAAATAATCGCACTCAGATTAAATTCCGGTCGATACGGGAGCAGATGTGGTAAAGAGATCAGTCCGCCATCTAACATACCAGACAGATCTACCTGTCCCATGCATAATGCAATGATATAACCTACGATCAGTCCGACCAGTACGGACAGCTGTTTTAAATAACCTTTTGCCACGGCATTGAAGATCAGGCAGACAGCCAGTGTCACCAGACCAAGCACCAGATTCTGGACAGAGCCAAAATCATCCGTATAACCACCACCGAAAGAACGGGCTCCTACGGTAAACAGGGAATATCCGATGGCGGTAACAACGGACGCGGAAACCACCGGTGTGATAAACCGTTTCCAATATTTTGCAAACAGACCAAGGATACCTTCACAGACACCGCCGACTAAAACGGCACCGATCATCGTCGGATATCCGTACGTGCCACCGACGTAACTCAAAATCGTTACAAAGGTAAAACTTACACCCATAACGATTGGCAACTTTGCACCGACTTTCCATACCGGGTACAGCTGGATCAAGGTCGCAATACCTGCAACAAACATGGCATTCTGCAACAGAATTGCCAGTTCTTTTCCGCTCAAACCGGAAGCCAGACCGATCATGGTGATCGGTGTCAGGTTGGATACAAACATGGCAAGCACATGCTGCAGACCAAATGGAATTGCCTTCAGCAGCGGCACACGTCCATTCAACCGGTAAATATTACCGATCGTTGCTTTTTCTTTTGATTTCATTTTCATACCTCTGATTTTCTATTTTTTTACACGCTGCCTTTCGGCAGACACAAAGCATTTTTTATCATACCACCTGTAGTTTTGTTTTGCAATGACGGTCTGCTCTTTCTTGCCAATTCTTTGCCACTGTGCTATGATAAATTGTAACATTTCAGAGCAGCGTGACAGCGAGATGACTCTGAATTATTACTCAATCCAAAACTTAACAATGGAGGTTTTTATGATAGAAAAATGGGATATCACCATTCCGGAACTCACCGGCGACGAGATACGTAGTGCATACATTTGTCTGCCAGAGGCATACACTCACAACTTTAACCAAAGGTTTCCAGTATTGTATATGTTTGACGGGCATAACCTCTTTTTTGACAGCCATGCCACCTACGGAAAATCCTGGGGGCTGAAAGAATACATGGAATACACCCATACCCCGCTGATCATCGTTGGCATCGAATGTAACCACAGCCCGGATCACGGACGGCTGCAGGAATATTCCCCTTACGACTTTACTTTACCGAAGGAAGGCAAGATTACCGGAAAAGGCAAGATCACCATGGACTGGCTGACCCGCACTTTTAAACCATACATTGATACACATTATCGGACGATCCCGGACCGGGAGCACACCTTTATCGCCGGAAGTTCCATGGGCGGACTGATGAGCATTTACGCACTGCTCCATTATAATCAGTTCTTTTCCCGTGCTGCGGCACTCTCTCCGTCCCTGTGGATCGCACCAAACGACGCCATGCAGATGATCCGCCGTTCCCGCCCCCTTCCGGGAAGCATTTTATATATGGATTACGGAAGCCGTGAAATGAAACAGCATCGGAAAATGAACCAGTCATTTGGTCAGGCAGCTACTCTGCTTCTGGAAAAACAGATTTATCTGGACTGCCGCATCGTACCAGATGGCGAACATTGCGAGGCAAGCTGGGAAAAACAGATTCCATTTTTTATGAATACACTGATGTATGATCTGTAACAAACGTTTTACTATTATCAACTATGATAACATGAATACAATTTCATGTTCCCTGTATATACATGCAATCTGTTCACATAAACTCATAGTATAATATAGAAGAAACACAAATTCTACCCACTGTGTCCTAACCACTTTTGTGATTGTCAGACACCTACTGGAAGGAGTATTTTCCCATATGAATATACAATATTTTAAAAATTACAGTCCCGCACTCGGTCGGGATATGGAATGTAAACTGTACGGTCACGGCGGACAACCAATCCTTTTTATTCCCTGTCAGGACGGACGTTTTTTCGACTTTGAGAACTTCCATATGACGGATGTCTGGGCACCCTGGATCGACTCCGGGGAGGTCACTATTTTTACGGTAGATACCATTGATGCTGAGACCTGGTCCAACACAAACGGCGATCCGCGCTGGCGCATTTGTCGCCATGAAGACTGGTTCCGCTATCTCACCGATGAGATGGTTCCTTTTATCCATGCAAAAATGAAAGAATATCAGTCAGATTACACCGACAAAGGAATCATTGCTTTCGGATGCAGCCTTGGTGCTACCCATGCAGCAAACCTGTATTTCCGCCGCCCGGATCTTTTTAACGGACTGCTGGCCTTAAGCGGTATTTACGATGCGTCCTACGGATTTGGTTCTTATATGGATGATCTGGTTTACATGAATTCACCAGTGCACTATCTGCCAAATTTACCGATGGATCACCCTTACATGGAACTGTACCGTCACCGCAAGGCAATCATCTGTGTCGGTCAGGGTGCCTGGGAAGAACCTGCCAGCACTTATCAGCTACGGGATATTCTGCAGCAAAAACAGATTCCGGCATGGGTAGATTTCTGGGGATATGACTGTGCCCATGACTGGGACTGGTGGTATAAGCAGGTGACTTATTTTGTACCGCATTTGCTGTACGATCCGGTGTGATTTTTACAATGAGATAATAAACGGATTAAAATACTACAGATAGAGAGAATAATAATTATGAAAAATGTGATTTTTATTTCCCCGAATTTTCCGGAGAATTACTGGCACTTCTGCCATGAATTAAAAGAAAACGGCATGAATGTTCTGGGTATCGGCGACTGCCCTTATGACGACCTGCGCCCGGAACTTCAGGAAAGCCTGCAGGAATACTATAAAGTCGACAGTCTGGAAAACTATGATGAAGTCTATGGCGCTGTCGGCTACTTCATCTGGCATTACGGCCGTATTGACTGGCTGGAATCCAACAATGAATACTGGCTGGAGCAGGATGCCCGCCTGCGTACGGATTTTAATATTCCAACCGGTTTTCATAACGAGGACATGCCGCGTATCAAATACAAATCCCGTATGAAAGAATATTATCAGCGTGTCGGTATCCCGGTGGCCCGTTATCACATGGTAGACACTTACGAAGGCTGCCTGAATTTCATTCGTGAGGTTGGATACCCGGTCGTCACGAAACCGGATAACGGTGTCGGAGCCTCCCATACCTTCAAAATTTCTTCCGATGAAGAACTTGGCAATTTCTTCGCCAACAAATGGGACGATACCGTTTACATCATGGAAGAATTTATCAATGCAGAAATCAATTCCTACGATGCGATCATCGACTCTCACGGCAATCCGATTTTTGAAGCAGGAAATGTCACACCAATGTCTATCATGGATATCGTAAATAATGCTGACAACGCACTGTTCTATATTGTGAAAGATCTGGCTGATGACACCCGCCATCTCGGCAGAGAAACCGTAAAAAGCTTTGGTGTGCGCAGCCGTTTCGTGCATTTTGAATTTTTCCGTCTGCTCTCCGACCATGAAGGGCTCGGCAAAAAAGGTGATCTGATGGCACTGGAAGTCAATATGCGTCCTTCTGGTGGATTCACCCCGGATATGATCAATTTTGCCCGTGAAACCGACGTCTACAAAATCTGGGCGGATATGGTTGCCTATGATTCCACACAGAAATCGGTCGGCGCTCACCACTTCTGCGCCTTTGCAGGACTGCGTGATGGCAAGGATTTTGCTATGACACCGGATGATATTATCGAAAAATATGACGCTCAGCTCAAAATGGTAGAACGTATGCCGGATGCGCTGGCCGATGCCATGGGAAATCAGATGTATCTGGCTACTTTTGATACCGAAAAGGAGCTTAATGCATTCTTTGCAGATGTGACCAGACTGAAAGAGACTGAGGATTCTGCGGAATCAGAAACAACCGAAACACCTGAAGAAGAATAATATACATTCTGAAATAAAATACAGCATTTTCTTAAATATGCTTTCACAGTATACTCAGAAGATGCTGTATTACATTTTTGTTGACTTTTTATGGTTTTTTATTATTATATCTTTCAAGAAACGAAGTTTGCTACCGTGTAGTAATTATTGCTCAGACTGGCTGCTCGTTTCTTTTTTATGCATATCATAATTTTATCACTCAAACGTATAATAAACCGCACCGGAAATCATATCGACATAGACATACAACCCTTGATTTTTCACCTTATTTACACCACAAAACTTCCAGAACGGATAATAGATATCTGTCTTTTCTTCCAGATCTGATATGTACTTAGCATATCCAATACCAACCTCATGCACTTCCAATTTCAGAAAAGAAGCCAGCTTCTGGCTCATAATGTCCACCGCCTGCCTGATGCCCACCATCTCGCTGTCCTGATACAGCACATGAATCTGGTCAGAAGTGCTTTCGCCAATGAAAAAAGCTGTCACTCCCTCGTCATCGACCACATAGGCTTCGTTCAAAGGATACATAATGGAATATCCATCATAGACATTCGCATATGCATTTGCCTCCTGACGATGTTCATACAGAAACGGCATATTTTCATACCAATACCGCACACTGAATTCATATCCACAGGCATTTTCATCCAAACGAAATACACCGGCCTCTGGGGCATCAATGGTCACACCTTTTTCTAACGGTAACAATGTTCCCGCCTCAAAATACGCTCTGACCTGCTCCGCACTCTCTCCGATGGTACTTTCCCCGCTGATCAGCGGATAAGCTTCTTCTTTCAATTTCTCCACATTTCCTGACTGAAGCAAGGTAAAATCATCTTTCATATAAATATCATTTCCCGGTTTATTCGTTTCTCCAAGATATGCACTGATTTTTCCATTACTCATCATGAAAATCCCACCTGCGCCAACCATGGCATAGCATTGTTTCGTATCCAGAAGTAATGCATCTGCGTTCTTCAGCTGTTCGATTGAAACATCTGTCAAAAGAGGATAACATTCCGGTGCATCTTTACTTTCATCAATCTCAACGTCAGGACTTATGACACGTACTTCTTTTTCCAGATTAACATCCTCCTGTTTTCCGATACTCACCAGCCATTTTCCCAATGTAGCAAGCCCTTCCTGCACAGACATTCCATGTTCTGTCGTGTAAAATACGGACAGTCTCGAAAGTTCTTCTGGAAACAGATCAAACGTACAGTCCTCTGTAAAATGAATATTCGGATAGGACAAGTTCTGAATCTCCTGTATTTCCTGCTCATAGTGATTTGGATATTCTGTTATATCAATTCTGTTGTCTACGATTTTTTCCAGGTACTTTTCCTCAGAAAAATTTATTTTTTTCGTCTCTGCCTCTGCACTCTGTGACTGCTGGTTCTTGTCTTCCTGCTGACTTTTCGTATTTCCACATCCACATAGTACAAATAATAAAAGGAGTAATCCTACGGTCAGCCCGCCTAATAATGTCTGCTTCATCGTACTTTTTTCTGTCATAGTAATTCCCTCCCACATACAAATCCACTTCTCCAAAATCAATTTTTTATCATTTTTCTTTTGTTCACGTCATTTCTATGAGTCAACATCTGATCAGCTTAACTCTCCCCGTTCCATCTCATGTACTTCATCACAAAGTACGCGAATATCTTCCGCATTGTGACTGGCAATGACAATGATCTTGCGCTCATCTTTCATGGATAACAGCAGCTTGCGGATTTCTTCCACCCCGTTTTTATCCAGTCCGTTCATCGGCTCGTCCAGAATCAACACCGACGGATTTTCCATGATGCCCTGCGCCAGTCCCAGTCTCTGCCGCATTCCAAGACTGTATTTTTTCACCGGAAGTTTAAGATTCGGATCCAGACCGACCGTA
>Ga0129310_1003309_pt1 | contig 10594 bp, 8 predicted proteins | sample Go1ome_2_FD_94433 | JGI IMG/M metagenome (GOLD analysis project Ga0129310, IMG submission 94433) | Western lowland gorrila individual fecal microbial communities from Wisconsin, USA - Go1022A metagenome | ecosystem: Host-associated > Mammals > Digestive system > Large intestine > Fecal | place...
CCTCGTGGCCATACATCGTCTCCAAAAAACCCGCCTTGATCTTGCCCACGCCGTGCTCGGCGGAGACGGCGCCGCCCATGGCCGTAACCTCGGAGGCCCACTGGGCAAAGAGCTCGCCGCCGCGACGGTAGTCCTGCGCATCGCGCGGCAGAATGTTTACATGCAGGTGGTTGTTGCCGATATGACCCCAGGCAGCGGACTCAAGTCCACTCTGGGCCAGCGTGCGACGATAGAGGGCAATGACATCGGCCAGGCGTGCATTGGGCACCGACATATCCGAGCCCAGTTTGGTGATGGTGGGGTCGGTGCGGCGACGCTCGTCGATAAGCATGTTGACGCTCTCGGGCACGGCATGGCGGAAGAACCGCTGACATTCGCGATCGACCTCGGTGCGCGCGACCCATGTCGCATCGTCGCGGCCGCCTGCAAGCTCCAACACCCAGCCCAAGTGATACAGCTCCTCAGTCGCCTGGGCCTCGTCATCGCAGTCGAGTTCCACGTAGACGCAGACTTTGGCCTCTTTGTCGAGCGCCGGCAGCGAAGAAAACGCCGTCGACTGCTCACGCTGACGGCGCAGGATATCCAGGGCGCCTGCATCGAAATATTCGATGGCGGCTGCATGGGATAGGACGGGACGCACGGAATCGGTAAAGGACACGGCCTTGTCTTCGCTGTCAAAGAAACAGCTCACGCCCCAAACGACCTCCGGTGCCGGCTGCAGGGCAATCTCGAGCTCGGTGATGACGCCGAGCGTTCCGCAGGCACCGATAAAGAGGTCGATGGCATCCATGTCGTCCGCGACGAAATAGCCCGAGGCATTTTTGGTCTTGGGCATGACGTAGGTGGGAAGATCAAGCTCGAGCGCACGACCTTCCGCCGTCACGAGTGACAGGTGGCGGCCCCCGGCAAAAACTTCGCCACGCCGAAGCTCGATCAGGCCACCGTCGGTCAGCGCGACGTGAAGGCCCGTGATATGCGGGCGCATGGGGCCATAAGCGTAGCTACGGGCGCCGGAAGCGTTGCATGCCGCCATACCGCCCAGGCAGGCAGATGCCTCGGTGGGATCGGTAGGAAAGAACTGCTCGGGGGCTTCCTGGAATTCCTCGTAAGCCTTAAGCGAAGCCTGGTCCCAATCTGCGGTCGGAAGCACCTTCTTGCCCAGCTGCTTGCGCAGCTCAGACAGCACGACGCCGGGCTCAACACGCAAGAGAAAGTGGCCTTCGTCATCGCGGCGAAGGCCTAGGTAGCGATTCATGCGGGAGGTATTGAGGATGTGGCCGCCATGGGGCACGGCGCCGGCAGCGAGACCCGTTCGAGCGCCCTGGACAGTCACCGGGACACCGTCGACATGGAGCTGCCGCAGGATGGCGCGCGTCTCGTCTTCCGATGTTGGAAACGAGATGCTCGAGGCCTCGCCCGACGAGCGAGACTCGTCGCGACCGTATTCCTCGAACTCATCGGTGAAGGGTTTGATGGTTGCAGACATGCAGAACTCCCCTTTAGCTAACTACAGTGTTTGCAGGGAGATGTTACCGCATCGTTTCGTTGACGTGTTCGAGACCGTCTCCATAATTGAGGATTTTTACGTTCGCGCAATTCGGCGAGCGGCCGCTAGTTCTCGGCAGGCGATGTTTTTGACACATATCGCTTCGCCGCCAACGATCGCGAAATTGGCACTCAAAAAAAGTTGAAGTATTTTTTACCACCTGCTACCTGCGGCGATGCAAATCCGTCAAGCATTTGGTCAGCTTTTGGTCAAGTTGTGGCTGATACGGTCGGCATCGACAGCCAAAACCAATGGAAGTTTTGGCCCCAGAAGCAGGGAGGTTCCCATGGCATATTACTGGCCCCAGTACGGCGTCGCCATCGAAGTCGACGACGATCCCCATCTCCTGCCTTTCGAAGAAGAGGCATTCCCCGACACGACGGTCTACCACGTCACTACCGATGTGATCTGCGACCCCGAGTCGTTCTCGGCGCTCGCCCACCACATCGCGCGTATCCACGACATCGAGCTCCCCCACGACTTTGACGAGCTCATCTACTCGCGCCGCCTGATGCTTCACATGCTCTTTGGAGCGGACCCGTCCACGTTCGCACGTGTCTATACCACCAAGGACGCCGCATGAGTGCGAAGAAGCCGCCCCGCCTTGCAGGACTGGGTCGTCGCAAAAAGTTCATCGTTGCCTGCTTGGCCATCGTCTGCGCCCTTGTCGCCGTAGGACTATACGCTTGGCAGTCTCAACCCGTACCCGAGGCGGGCGCTTCAGTTACGACGGCCGAGGGCAAATCGCGCCAAGAGATCCAAGATGAGCTCGACGCCATCGTCCGCGACAACATGATGACGATCTCGGTCGCGCCGGTCGCCCAGTTGCAGGAAGGCGGCAAGTTGCGCGTCAACGTGCAAAACGTCCAGGACAACAAGTTCCCCCAGCGATTCCGCGTCATTCAAAACGACGAGACCATTTATGAGTCCGGCATCGTCGAAACCGGCAAGACGGTCGAGACGTGTCCCGCCGGCGACATCGAGGAAGGCGAGGCGTATATCGAAATCCAGGCACTCGACACCAAGACCCATGACAACCACGGCAATCCGACGCGCGTCAAGGTCCGGGTGGAACAGGCTGAGAACTAGCCCCTAACGCCCGCTGATCATTGCGCGCGGCCACCAACACTCGTCCAATCATCGCGGGGACGGCCCGCGGCGAATAGAAAGGAACGACCATGGACATCACCAGAAACATGAACGGAGCCAGAGCGCTCGTCGTGGGCGCAGGGCTCGCGCTCGCGCTCGCAATGGGCGCCTCCCCGACGCCAGCCATGGCAGCCGGGCGTGTTGGAAGCACGAAGGTAATGGTCAGGACCGAGATCGACAACATCGAGTTCAAAGCACCGACGGTTATTCCCTTCGTCGCCCAAGCCGACGGCACGCTTCAGGGTCCCTCAGAAGATGCAACCACCATCGACAACCTTTCGGCCTACGGCATCCATGTCACCAACATGAAGATCGACGCCATGAACACCTGGACCATTGCCGCCGACGCAAAGACCGGAACTGCACAGAATTCCATTGACTTTAAGGTCGGCCCCGAAGGCGCACTCCAGGACGCCAGCGCCGCAACGCAGGGAACAGGAATCGATCTTTCCAAGAACGCAACCTTTGATATGGGCTATCAGGGTATTGCCGGCGGTTCGGACAAGATCAAGCTCAAGACGAGCGGAAATGTCGCCCGCGTCACGCGCGACATCTTCCATATAACCGGCGAAGGCGATCAGGTTGCAACGATCACCTGGACGGTCGAGCCCGGTGCGCACACGGCATAAGGCCGTCGCCCTGGCCGCCGCCGTCAGCATCCTAGCGTTTGGGCCAGCCAGGGCCTTTGCCCAGCAAGAACAGGCGCAGGCCGCCACGCAAGTGACGGTCGACCTCTCGGAGCTCGACCGCGGCGACCGCGAGGAACCGTTGGCGCAAACGGGCGACGAAAAGCAGCTCTTGGCAGCAAGCGTCGCTGTGGCAGGCGCGGGAGCCGCCGGGCTCGGCCTGTACATCAAACGCAGCCAGTAGCCAGACACAGACAGGCCACACATAATTTGGTAAGGAGACCCCATGGCATCAAAGAACCTTTTGCCCGTCGTCGCACTCTGCGGCGCGCTCGCAACCGGAACGCCTGTCGCCGCTTGGGCGACCCCCATCATGGCGGACTCCTTGCCGGTAGCCCTAAGCCCCGCACCAGACCCGTCGAGCACCATCATGTGCAAGCGATTTTCGCTCAAGCAGGCCACGATCCTGACCTCGGGATGCCTTCGCCGGAATACGGACGCCTCGATAGTCGTGGATATCGAGCGCTCGAATAAGGAAAACGAATCCCAGGCAGGTTGTGCCGTCTGCACATGGCATTCGGTTGTGCTTGACGCAGATGACGATCCATGCGATTTGGAGCTGCGCATCGACATCGCTTCGATCGATGACTCGGTGAACGGAGCGAAGGTCGCCTTCGACAGCACGTTTTTCGAGAAAGGAGGCGGCATATGTCTGGGCTGCGCCGCCGCGAATGCAGACGATGCGCAGCCCACCCTCTCATTCACGGCATCGTTGCGGCTGACCAAGGCCGGCACCGATGCCATCGCGGCGGGAGAAGCGTCCCTGCTGCTCTACGCCGTCAGCACCAAAGACACAGACATTCATTTCGAGAAGTCAGCCGGGGCACTCAGCCTTACGCGAGGGACGAAAGCAGGCCCCATTGAGATTGATGCCCACGCGCTAGGCAGGCAATGCATTCTCGCCGACCCGGCGCTTCTCGAAATGGAGTGGAACGGATCCGGGGCCGTCGGGATTGTCCCCTCCGCGCTTGGAGCCAAGACGCTTCCCTCAAACGAAGGACCCAGCAACGCAACCATACAAGAAGAGAGCGCGGATAAAGAAGCAGGTGCGGGCGACATGCCGTCGCCGACAAACAGCGTCCCAGCTTCTTTCGAAGCACCGGACGAAACCATTGCCGATCCAAACGATTCCGAGCTTGCGGACAGCCTAGGGCTTGCTGGTCCTCAAGAAGTCGATGAGGGCAACTGTTGCGTGCTTGCCGCGCTCGACCACACAGAGACTATCGACGCCGCGAACATCGAAGTTGCCGCCGCCAATCAGCCCGTCCGCAAGTCGGCCATCATCGCATTTCCCGAGTCCGTCGAGGTCGTCTTTTTGCCATCGGGCGAGGTTGTGGCCCCGACACTGCTCACCTTGCTGGGTGCTAAGAATACTCGAAACGAAATTAAAAAGATCACGGTTGTCGACCCTGCAACTACCGCCAAGCTGCGTCTATACGCCGTTGCCTCAGACGGAAGCAAGACCCTGGAATTCGATGGCGACACGCTCCTGGCCTGGCGGCGTCTGGACATTATGCAAGACGTCTCGTATCAGATCGAACTCGAAGGGTTTGATCGAGCCCGCGATGCCAATATCATCGCCGCGGCTATTGAATCCCCACAGCGACTTATGACACTGCGCTTTGACTACTATCCCTATGTCCCGACAACCACCTGAGGCTTAAATGCTGCGCGTCGTTTCTAATACCACTTATATAACGTATTAGATGAGTCGCGATGTGCCTCGCATTCCGTTCTGCTACGATTGCCACGTTGGCATCAATACGGGAGGGCTCATGCCGGGCTTGGGAACAATCATCAACGTTGTGCTTTTGATTGCGGGCGGTCTTTTGGGATTAGCGGGCGGTCGCTTTATCACACCGCGCATCCAAGACACGCTCATGAAAGCATCGGGGCTGTGCGTCCTGTTTATTGGCTTGGGCGGCACCATGCAAAAGATGCTCGTCATCGACGGCGGCGTCCTGTCGACCACCGGCACCACCATGTTGATCGTCTCATTTGCGCTCGGCTCGCTTATCGGCGAGGCCATCAACCTGGAGGCCGCCATCGAGAACCTTGGCGAATGGCTCAAGCGCAAAACCGGGAGCGAGGGAGACAACGAGTTCACCAACGCCTTTGTCTCTGCATCGCTCACCGTGTGCATCGGAGCCATGGCCATTGTGGGATCGATTCAGGACGGCCTGCTCGGCGATTGGTCCACGCTCGCCCTGAAGGGTGCACTGGACTGCATCATCGTCTGCACCATGACGGCCTCGCTCGGACGCGGCTGTATCTTCTCGGCCCTGCCCGTTGCCGTGTTCCAGGGAACGATCACGCTGTTTGCCGGCGCGCTCTCCCCCATTATGACCACCGCAGCCCTCGACAGCCTCTCACTCGTGGGGTCCATGCTCATCTTCTGCGTCGGCGTCAACCTTATCCGACCTCAGACCTTCCGCACGGCCAACATGCTCCCCGCCGTCGTCATAGCCGTCATCTACGCCCTCCTGTTCTAAGTCTATCTACATAGCGGTATCTCGAACATCTGTTTGATGCTGTGCTATGATATGAGGTCACCGACGCCGTATAGGGAGAGGAGAGGGCGGTGGCCGACCAGGACATCAAGATGCTCATCGAGCGCATTATGGCCGAGGCCCGGACCCATCAGTCCGCCCGCTTCTCAAACGAAATCTACGCAGACGAGCCGATTCTCAAAACCGGCCGACAGATGCAGAATTTCCTCCCCGACCAGTACCGTAAAATGCGCGAGATATCGCGCTGGCAGGATGACCCCAAGGGCGGTGCGGGCCGCTGGCTTTCGGAAGCCGAGCTTTTTTACCGCCAGGGCCTGCTGATGGCCGACTTTGAGGACGACTGTCCCTACAACGGCACCTTTAAGTCGTACTTTCCCACCTACAACGCCATGAGCGACCGGCAACTGCGCGGCTACTTTACCTGGCGTGCCCAAGTGCGCCGCGGAACCGTCGAGGAAACGTCTACGTCCTTTGCCTTTCTGTATCTCTATGAGCTGATCTGCGGCATTGGCGTAGATAATCCACTCGATGGTTTTAACAAGATCAAGGCTTTTTGGGATGTCTATCGCGCCTTCGAGCCCGGCATCGACCGGTTTGCGCGCGTGTGGCTGCAAGATTACGCCGTGTTCCACGGGCTCGACCCCAAGCTGCTTCGCGACTCTAAAACCGTCATGTTCGATAACGCCCTTATCGAACTGCGGCGCGCGGCACGAGACCTTGTACCGGCACCGGCGCCGTCCGGCCAGACCCCTAAGCGTCGCAAAACCCCCGAGCCCACGCTCCCCCTTCCGCCCGATGAGGTGCGCGAGGAGCGACTCATGGCCGCCATCAACGCCCTCTCCACGTACAACCTAAGTAGTTCGCGGCTCGACCGCAGCCACCACCGCGATCTGCGCCACGTGGCGTGCGCCGTGTATGTCCGCATGGCGCGCTACTATGACACGCACCGAAAGACCGGCATCGTGGCAAGTTTATTTGGGGAGGAGACGGCCATGCCCTACACCATGTTTGCCTCGGCCGTATTCTTTGCGCCCGAGCGCCACGAGGACTGCGAATACCGTCTGGACCCCATCCATATCTACCGCTGCCAAAACGGTTTTTGGGAATGCATGCGGATTCACGGCAGCAGACAAAAGAGCAGCAAACTTGGCGAGATGATGCGCGCCTGCGACCAACGCCTGCGCCTGGCCCTGGACCCTGCCCATCCCCTTAAGGAAGAAAAGGTCCCCAAATATCTGGCCAAGATTATCGATGACGAGATTGTGGCATGGCTTTCGTGGGACGCCGCACACCAGCCCGTCAAGATCGATATCGATTTGAGCCAGCTGGGACATATCAGAAGTGCCGCTGCACAGACGCGCGAGGCGCTTTTGATCGACGAGGAACGCGAGAACGGCGCGTCCGCAGAAGCCAAGGCAGCGGACTCAGGGCAACCGGAAGCCGAGCCCGTAGCCGACGCGACGGTCGAGGCGGTCGCGGCGGCCGCAGGGCAGGACGAGTCCGACGAGCCGACCATATCCACCGAACAGTTTGGTGTCGTGGCACCGCTTCTCGCGCCGACGCCCGCGTTCGCAGCTGCTGCGCCCGCTGACGCCACGAACGAACTCGCGCCCGCCGCAGACGCCTATCTCCGCGCGCTGCTCGAGCACAACGCAGTACAGGCGGAATCAGCGGTAGCGCAATCGGGGCAGAGCGAGGACATGCTCGTCGATACCATCAACGAGGCGCTCTTTGACCTGGTGGGCGACACCGTAATTGAATTTAGCGCGGCAGGGCCGCAGATTATCGAGGACTACGAAGCAGACGTGAGAGGATACCTAGACCATGAGTGATACCGCATCCGCAGCACCCCGCGTGCCCAAGCGCGTCGCTGCCGTCATTCTCAACTCGCTCAAGGGCGGCGTGGTCCCGCGCATCGGCCTTCCTTACATCACCGTAGGGCGCGAGGTCGAGATCCGCGCCCTGCTCACCGATCTGAGTCTCATCGCCGACGGTGGCGCGAGCTTCCGCTTTCTGGTCGGTCGCTACGGCGCCGGCAAGAGCTTTTTGCTTCAGACTATCCGCACGCACGCCATGGGCGAGGGATTCGTCGTCGCTGATGCCGACCTGTCGCCCGAGCGCCGCCTGCAGGGCGGTCAGGGACAGGGCCTTGCCACCTATCGCGAGCTCATCCGCAACATATCGACCAAAACGCGCCCCGAGGGCGGCGCACTCAACCTTATCCTGGATCGTTGGGTTGCCTCGTGTGCCGATGCCGACGAGTCGGCTATCAATGCCCAGCTCGCTCCGCTCGAGGAGATGGTCCACGGCTTCGATTTCACCCGTATGCTCCGTCGCTATCGTACGGCCGTCACAGAGGGAGACGAAGAGGCCATGAGCCGCGTGACTAAATGGATTCGCGGCGAGTATCGCACCAAGAGCGAGGCGCGCGCCGAGCTAGGCTCCTCGACCATCATCGGCGACGACGACTGGTACGACTACGTCAAGCTCATCGCACGCTTTTTGGTCTGCAGCGGCTACAAGGGCATGCTGGTGCTCATCGACGAACTTGTAAACCTGTACAAGATTCCCAACGCCATCACGCGCCAGTACAACTACGAGAAGATCCTGACCATGTACAACGACACGCTGCAAGGCAAGGCGCAGTACCTGGGCATGATCATGGGCGGCACTCCAACCTCTATCGAGGACCGACGCCGCGGCGTCTTTTCCTACGAGGCTCTGCGCAGCCGTCTCGCCCAGGGCCGCTTTGCGCGCGAGGACCTCAAGGACATGCTCGCGCCCATCATTCGTCTGCAGCCGCTCACCTACGAGGAGTTGTTGGTCTTGATCGAAAAGCTCATGCAAATCCATGCCGGCTACTTTGGTTGGACGCCCACGCTCACCGAAAACGACTTGGTGGACTTCCTCATGATTGAGTTTGGCCGCGTGGGAGCCGATACGCACCTGACGCCCCGCGAGGTCATCCGCGACTTTATCGAGCTACTCGACATCCTGTGTCAAAACCCCGATGCCAACGTGGCCGAGTTGCTGCAAAGCGTCGGCGGCGATTCGCTAACACCGGTAGCTGCGACAGGCGACACCGACACCGCAAGCGGCCGCAACTTCGCCGAGTTCACCATCTAACCTACCAAAAAGGGACAGGTATATTTTGGCAGGTTTTATCTGGGCAAACGCCGATGTTGCAAGATATCGCGCCGTTGCCCGCTACGTTGATCAGCCCGTTGTTGAGAGGAGGCCCCGTGAACGCTTTTGACCGATATGCTCCGTTTATCCAGGATTTCATCTACTCCCACGACTGGGAGAGTCTGCGCTCTATCCAGGTTGCGGCAGCAGATGCAATCTTTAATACGCAAGACAATGTGCTCCTAACGGCATCCACAGCATCTGGCAAAACCGAGGCGGCCTTCTTTCCCATCCTGACCGAGTTTTGGGAGAACCCACCGGCGAGCGTGGGCGCCCTCTACATTGGCCCCCTTAAAGCACTCATCAACGACCAGTTCGTTCGCCTCAACGATCTGTGCGAAGAGGCCGATATCCCCGTCTGGCACTGGCACGGAGATGTCTCACAGTCGCACAAGGCAAAGCTCATCAAAAAGCCGAGCGGTATCCTACAGATTACGCCTGAATCACTCGAGGCACTCCTGATCCACAAGCACATGGCAATCCCGCGTATGTTCTGCGACCTGCGCTATGTGGTCATCGACGAGGTCCACTCGCTCATGCGCGGTGACCGCGGCGGGCAGACACTCTGCCTTATCGAACGCCTCTCGCGCATGGCGGGCGTGCAGCCCCGCCGCATTGGCCTTTCGGCTACCATCGGGGACCCGGAACGCACGGGTGCCTTCCTGTCGCAGGGGACGGGACGCGACTGCGTCATCCCCCGCTTTGAGGAGCCGCGCCGCGTGTGGCGTATCTCCATGGAGCACTTCTACAACTCGGGTCCCCAGGCGCAGCAGCGAGGATTCACGAGCACAGGTCCGCGGGAAGCTGAGGTGCTCGCTTGCGAGCGCATTGAGGCGGCACCACCCGCGGCACTGCCCGTCAGCACCCAAGACATGCGTCATAGCGGGCAACTCACACAGGAGAAACGGCGCCAACGTCGCGAGCAGGCACGGGGCAAGGCTGCCCCCAAGGACCATCGCACTTCCTCGGCCCCCGAGGGCGAAGTCGACATCCCGCAGGCAACCGAACAGGCGCTGCTCAACCCCACCGACACCGCACCCGACAACGCCGACCCCGGCATGGGCTATATCTTTGAACATACCCGCGGCCGCAAGTGCCTGGTCTTTGCCAACTCGCGCGAGGAGGCAGAGGCCGTGTGTTCCATGCTGCGCAGCTACTGTGAGAACCGACACGAGCCCGACCGCTTCCTCATCCACCACGGCAATCTTTCGGCATCGCTACGCGAGACCGCCGAGGAGCTCATGCGCGACGAGGAGCAGACACAGACAACCGTCACCACCTCCACGTTGGAGCTCGGTATTGATATCGGCCGTCTGGAGCGCGCGTTTCAGATCGACGCACCGTTTACCGTCAGCTCCTTTTTACAGCGCATGGGGCGTACAGGCCGCCGCGATCTTCCGCCCGAGATGTGGTTCGTCATGCGCGAGGAAGAGCCCGAGCCGCGCACGATGATGCCCGAGACCATTCCCTGGAAGCTTCTGCAGGGCATCGCACTCGTACAACTCTATCGCGAGGAA
>Ga0129310_1003310_pt1 | contig 10593 bp, 7 predicted proteins | sample Go1ome_2_FD_94433 | JGI IMG/M metagenome (GOLD analysis project Ga0129310, IMG submission 94433) | Western lowland gorrila individual fecal microbial communities from Wisconsin, USA - Go1022A metagenome | ecosystem: Host-associated > Mammals > Digestive system > Large intestine > Fecal | place...
AGGAACTTCTTCCAGGGGGAAGAATATATGAGCAGAGGGAGTGTATCTGCTCTATGCTCAACGATATCGACGGCATCTCAGCAGTTAAGCCGAAAGCAGCATTCTACATATTCCCGAAAATAGATGCGAAGAGATTTAATATCACAAATGACGAGCAGTTCGTTCTCGATTTTCTGAAAGAGAAGAAAATACTTCTTGTCCACGGCGGCGGATTCCATTGGGAAAACCCTGACCATTTCAGAATAGTATACCTGCCCGAAAGAAAGGATCTCGAATTTGCCATGGGCGAACTCAGGGATTTCCTAAAGGATTACAGACAGAACTGATATTTCAAAAGCGGAGAAATTTTTGTTTCTCCGCTTTTTTTGATAAAATATTTGCCGTGAGGACTTTATTTTTATAGAAAAATGTTGTATAATTAAAATGAGCATATCTATCATATCATTAAGGAGGCTTTTTTATGGTGAATAAATATAAAATTACCGTCTGCAATAAGGACTATACCCTCGTCAGCGAGGAAAGCAAGGACTATACAGTCAAGCTTGGTATGACTCTCGATAAGAAAATAAAGGAGCTTAAAGTCAAGTTCCCAAGCCTTTCCGTTACCGACTGCGCCGTGCTTACCGCAATGGACTGTATGGACGAGCTTATAAAGGCTAATCAGAATATAGACAATATCCGTTCTCAGATAAAGGACTACGTTGACGACGCAGGCAGAGCAAGAAATCAGGCGAACGCTTCTCAGCGTGAGATAAATGCCCTTAAAGAAAAGGTCGCCGCATTGGAAAAGGAGCTTAGCGAGCGTACAAATTTCGATGCCGCTAAAACTACCGAGGAAACTGTCAGCGCCGAGGATATAATTTCGCAGGATATAAGAGAGGCAATAGCAAAGCCTGTTGAAAGACCTGCCGCAACAAATCAGGACCGCCGCTCAAATTTTGTCGGAACAATGAACTATAATCCCGACCTTGAAACCAAAGACGGAGGAAGAAACTAAATGACGGAGATACTTGCGCCCTGCGGTTCTCCCGAAGTCCTGACCGCCGCCCTGAGAGCAGGCTGTGATGCAGTTTATCTGGGCGGAAGCAGCTTTTCCGCCCGACAGAACGCAGTAAATTTCTCTGATAAGGAGCTTGCCAAAGCCGTCTATGAGTGCCATAAGCGTGGCGTAAAGGTCTACCGTACCATTAATACCGTCATTTTCGACAGCCAGCTTGAAGAGTGTAAAAAGGCTGTGGAGTACTGCGCAAAAATAGGCATAGACGGACTTATCACGCAGGATCTTGCCCTCGTGGAAATAGTGAAAAAATGCTGCCCCGATATGGAGATACACGCATCTACCCAAATGACCGTCCATACCGCTGACGGAGTGGAAATGACAAAGCGTCTTGGCTTTTCAAGAGCCGTCCTCGCAAGAGAACTTCCACTGGATATCATCAGAGAGTTGTCCGATCTCGGCACTGAAACCGAAGTCTTTGTCCATGGCGCAGAATGTATGTCCGTTTCGGGACAGTGCTATATGAGCGCAGTTATCGGCTCACGAAGCGCAAACCGTGGCCTGTGCGCACAAGCTTGCCGCCTGCCATGCAGCGCAGTTAAAGGCGCAGACCGCTATGACCTCTCTCTTAAAGATATGTCCTATCTCGACAGCATACAAAAACTTGCCGACGCAGGCGTAACGTCATTTAAAATAGAGGGAAGAATGAAACGTCCCGAATATGTCGCCCTCTCCGTAAAAAGCCTTAAACAGGCGCTTGCAGGCGAAAAATACGATAGATCTGCCCTTTCAGATGTCTTTTCAAGAGGCGGATTTACCGACGGCTACCTATATGGAAAAACAGGCAGAGAAATGTTCGGCATAAGACAAAAGGAGGACGTAAAAGCCTCCGCAAAGATACTCCCCGAAATACATGAAATTTACCGCCGTGAGGAAAAACGTGCCGAAATTAAATTCAGCGTCAAAATAAGATCAAACCAGCCTTTGACCATTACCGCACAGGATAATGCAGGCTGTTCAGTCACCGCCGCAGGGGATATCCCCGCAAAAGCCAAAAGCAAAGCCTGCTCAGCGCAGACAGTCGAAAAACAGCTTTCCAAACTTGGCGATACGATCTATTCGTTCGGCGGATTGGAATGTGATATGGACGGTGGCCTTTTCGTCAGTCCCTCTGTGCTTAATGACCTCAGACGTACCCTCTGTGAAGAGCTGAATAAAAAACGTGCGGAGAAAAATTCTGCCGCCGTTGATTTTAAAAACGCTGATATCCTCAGCTTTGAATGTCCCGAAAAACGTCTTTCACAGCCAAAGATAAGAGTGAAAGTCAGCTACCCACAGCAGCTTGAACAGCTTGACTTTGATAAGATCGACCTCTGCGGAGTGCCCCTGTCCTTTGCGGCAAAAGCAGCAGAAAAATATCCTGCCTATAAGCTTATGGCAGTAATGCCAAGGTTCACCTTTGATGAACAAAAGCAGAATAAACAGCTCGATATCATAAAAGCCGCAGGCATAACAAAACTGCTTGCCGAAAATATCGCCCACGTCAAATGTGCACAGGAGAAAGGCTTTGAACTGCATACCGATTTCGGTTTTAATATCACAAATTCAGCCGCCCTCAATGCAGTGAAAAAACTCGGCGCAGCTGACGCAGTCGTGTCCTTTGAGCTTAAAGCAGGTCAGATATCCGCACTTAAAAAACCTCTCCCCATTGGAGTTACAGCCTATGGAAGACTGCCCCTTATGCTGACGGTGAACTGTCCTATAAAGCAGGCGGCAGGCTGTAAAAACTGCACAGGAAAAGTCACCGACCGCACAGGACGTGATTTCCCCGTAAAATGTTCAAAGCACTGCGGCTATACAGAGATACTTAATTCGGAAGTGCTGTATCTCGCCGATAAGCTTGACGAATTCAGAGGGATAGATTTCATCACTTTAGAATTTTATGACGAGTCCCCCGAAGAAGTTAATGATACCGTCAGCCGCTATTTAAACAAATCGAAAAGCGGAAAAAGCGTCATAACAAGAGGATTATATTTCAGAGGAGTATTGTAAAATGAAACTGCTTATAAAGAAACTTAACGAAAAAGCCATTGTCCCCGCAAGACAGACTCAGTACAGCGCAGGCTATGACCTCTGCGCCTGCACAGACGAGCCGATAGTGATAAAAGCAGGGGAAACCGCAAAAATACACACAGGAATAAGTGCCGAAATCGAAGGCACAAAGGACGTCGTCCTGCTTATCTATGCAAGAAGTTCCCTCGCCACAAAATTCGGCATCGCCCCAGCAAACTGCGTCGGAGTAGTCGATTGGGATTATAGAGGTGAGATAATCTGCGCCCTCCATAATTCAAGCAAGGAGGATTACACAATTAACCACGGCGACCGCATAGCGCAAATGGTAGTGACCCCCGTCTTTACCCCTGAAGTCGAAGTGAGAGAAATCCTCTCTGACACCACCCGAGGAGCAGGCGGCTTCGGCTCAACAGGAAAGTAACAAAGAATATCAAAAAGCACCCGAAAACTTCTCAGCTTTCGGGTGCTTGCTTATTATGTGATATAAATTTATTCCCACTCAATAGTAGCCGGCGGCTTTGTAGTTACATCATACACTACTCTGTTGATGTTCTTTACCTCGTTTACTATCCTGCTTGAGCATACCGCAAGTACCTCGTATGGTATCCTTGAGAACTCAGCAGTCATAAAGTCAGTTGTTTCTACTGCCCTCAGCGCAAGAGTGTAATCGTATGTTCTGAAATCACCCATTACACCAACCGAGCGGTTGTTTGTGAGTACAGCAAAATACTGGTTGATGTCCCTGTCAAGACCGGCCTTTGCGATCTCTTCTCTGAATATCCAGTCAGCGTCCTGAAGGATCTCAAGCTTTTCGTCTGTGATCTCGCCGATGATCCTTATTGCAAGTCCCGGACCTGGGAAAGGCTGACGCCATACCAGCGTGTCAGAAAGTCCAAGCTCCTGTCCGAGCTTTCTTGTTTCGTCCTTGAAAAGCATTCTCAAAGGCTCGATTATCTCCTTGAAATCAACATAGTCAGGAAGTCCGCCTACGTTGTGGTGAGATTTTATCGTCGCAGCGTCACCTGCACCCGACTCGATAACGTCAGGATATATTGTTCCCTGCGCAAGGAAATCTACCTTGCCTATCTTCTTTGCCTCAGCCTCGAATACTCTGATGAATTCCTCGCCGATAGTCTTTCTCTTTGTCTCAGGATCTGATACGCCTCTCAGCTTGTCCATAAATCTGTCCTTTGCATTTACCCTTACAAAGTTTATGTCCCAGTCCTTGAACGCAGCCTCGACCTCGTCACCCTCGTTCTTTCTCATAAATCCGTGATCAACGAAAATGCAGGTCAGCTGATTTCCTACCGCCTTTGAAAGAAGTGCCGCGAGTACAGAGCTGTCTACTCCGCCCGAAAGCGCCAGCAGTACCTTTCCGTCCCCAACCTTTTCCTTTATGTCCTTTATTGCCTTTTCAGCATAGTTCTCCATTGTCCAGTCGCCTGTGCAGCCACATACGTTCTTTAAGAAGCTGTTCAGCATCTCAAGACCATGCTCGGTGTGGTTTACCTCAGGGTGGAACTGTACAGCATAAAGCTTTCTGTCAGCGTCAGCCATAGCAGCGCATGGGCAGTTAGCTGTGTGAGCAGTTACCTTGAATCCATCAGGTATCTTTGCAATGTAGTCTGTGTGGCTCATCCATGAAACAGCCTTTTCAGGCATATCCTTTACTGCACCGAAAAGTACACAGTCCTTGTCATATTCAGTTTCGGTCTTGCCGTATTCCGAAGCGATGCAGGTCTTTACTTCTCCGCCCAGAACGTGCGCCATAAGCTGTGAACCGTAGCATATTCCCAGTACAGGTATGCCAAGCTCGAATATCTCCCTTGAAACGCTCGGTGCGCTGTCGCCGTAAACGCTCTGCGGACCGCCCGTAAAGATTATTCCCTTAGGAGAAAGCGCCTTGATCTCGTCAATAGTCACCTTATTGTAAGGCTTTACCTCACAGTAAACGTTGCATTCACGCACACGTCTTGCAATAAGCTGATTGTACTGACCGCCGAAGTCAAGAATAAGTATAAACTCATTAGTCATATATTTAACCTCATTTCCCAGTGTAGTTTATCTCCATATCAGTCAATAGTAATACATAATTTATTATAGCATACTTTCTCACGCTTTTCAAGGAGAAAGTATGCCAATTTGTTTCTTTTTAATTAATTTTTTTATCACTGCATCTCTTAATTTCTGCGCATATCCTCCCCGACAGCCGGAACAAAGCCTGGTAAAATGTGTATTATAAATTTACGAATTAAAATTTAAGAAAAAAGCAAGCCTGCGGCAGTTGCTTATTCATTCCGAATGTGATATAATAAACAATGTGCCGATTTTTCACATATCGTGAAGAAAAGCAGAATTATAGGACGGAGAACAAAGAGAATAAAGAGAATAAAGAGAATAACGAAAATAAAAAAGATAGAAATGGGAGATATATGACCAATATGAAGAATTTTATATGTAAGCTTAAAAACCTTTTTGTAAAAGAAAAAAAATCAGAAGATCAGCAGAACTCAACTGACCCCGACAGCATAACAGATACGCCCCTCGACCAGTCCGATGCAAAACCAAAAACCGTTAAAGGCAGCGTCCTTATCTCGAAGTATATAAATACCATTATTTCTTTCGGTATAGGTTCTTTCGTCTTGGACTATGTTGGAAAAGGTGTTTTTCCTACATGGTGCTATATTTTCGCCGTGCTGTTTTTGGGTTTCTCCATAGCCGCCGTCGTATCCATTATAATAAGCCTCAGAAGATCAGAGTCAAAGCCTGTCATAAACCGCTATGCGCTCTGCTTCCTCCTCGCTGTAAATTCATTCTATGTCCCTGAGTTTGCAATGGATGCACCACCGGTAAAAATAACAGCAGATTTCTTCCTGCTGGGCATACTGCTGTGCTACCTTGTCCACTTTGTGGGCTTTGTTCTGTTCCCTAAAGGCAAGGTTTGGAATATAGTCGCCACAGCCTTTTTCGACCTCTATGCCGCTATGCAGTATTATATCTATGAGTTCAGAGGAAATCCTATTAAGTTTTCCGACCTGTCAAATGCAGTTTCCGCATTGGATATAAAAAGCCAGTATAGCTTTGACCTTAACCCCGTCGTAGTTTTCTGCCTCGTGGATTTCGCCTTTATAACCTCGCTCCTCCTTGTTTCCGAACCCTCAAAACCGTCAAAAAAACAAAGAGCCTTTTCCGCAGGCGGACTTATCATCGGTATGGCAGCAATGTATATCATCGGCGGCTATTCTTTCGACAGCGGAGTGAAAAACAGATATATAACCCTTAACTTCTCAGGCGAGGAAAATCTCTATACCTACCGCCTTGTGGGCTTTGACCTTATGCTCTATTTCGACGGAGTCTATAACAGAGTTTCCGAACCCGAAGATTATTCAGATGAAAAAGCCAAGGAAATATTGTCCGAGTATACCACCGATAATAATGAAGATGACAGCGTATCCACCAACGAAAAGCCTGTCATAATCGGCATAATGAATGAGTCCTTTGCCGACTTTGAACATATCGCACAGTTCGATACAAATAAGGACTATATGCCGAACTACCATAAACTCCGGCAGGAAAGTATCTCAGGCTATGTTACAGTTTCAGCCTACGGCGGATATTCCTGTAATTCCGAGTATGAGTTCCTCAGCGGCAACAGCCTTAACTTCCTGCCCTCAGGAACAGCCGTCTTTACACAATATCTGAACGACAGCCGTGAAAGCACCGTAAGCTATCTTAAATCCATGGGTTATTATACCGAAGCCGTAACCCCATGCAGTACCACCCTCTGGAATATAGGTGAGGCATACGAAAATCTCGGCTTTGATAAAAGCATTTTCGACTGCCTGTCTTATGAAAGCGACCCCGAATTTGTAAACTATAACTATTCAGATAAAACCCTCTTCAAAAAGGTAGAAAAGGTCTATGAGGATAGTCCAAAGGATAAACCTTTCTTTATGTGGGTAACAACAATGCAGAACCATGGACCATATACAGGTCTTGAAAATCCGGCCACAGGCATAACCCTCAATGATATCGACTGTGAAGAAGCAGAAACCTTCCTGAGTTCTATCTATAAGTCCGATGAGGCAATAGGGGAGCTTGTGGATTATTTCAGAAATGTTGACCGTGAAGTAATAATCGTTATGTTTGGCGACCACTATCCACATATAATGGACTTCACCACTAAACTCTACGGCAGTTCAGTGTCCACGCTCTCTGTCGAGGACTATTCAAGACTTCAACAAACACCGTTCTTTATCTGGAGCAATAAAGGCGTTTCCCCCGAAACTATCGAGGATATAAGCCTTAACTACCTCTCCAATGAGGTGCTGAAAGCCGCCGATATCCCCCTCTCTCCATACCAGCAGGCATTGGAGGATATACGAAAGGATATCCCGATAATAAGCGGCTTCGGATATAAGACCGCCGACGGCGAATGGCATGGTGCGACCGATAAGTCCGCCTATGACGATACGAAAAATAAATATCATATCTTAGAATATTACCGAATGTTCGGCAAAGCCTCATAAAATAAAACAAAGCTTACTTGTAGTGGCGACCTTCGGTCGCCGCTTTGACACCACGTCACCCCAAAACCTCTGCATTTAACTTTATCCACAAAAATTTTTCCCCGCAATTAAACCCCATACGCATAAAAATTCTACAAACATAAAGCACCGCACAAGCTCTTATCATCAAGCTTGTGCGGTGTTTTATTATTGTTTGTAATAGTCGTTGAAAAGTATCTGATTGTTTATGTCTATCCTCTCTCTGACCATCTCGTTCATCTTCTCAATGAAATCATCATCTGCCACAGCGTCAGTGTAGTTCTTTGCTATGCTGCCGCCTGAGTAGTAGAAGTCATTTGTTATCCAGGAAAGATTCTGGAAGCAGGCATATCCATCATAGCTGTCGTCAAAAATATCACTGCCTATGTACTTTCCGCAGTTCTCCATGCCGAACAGATTTATGAGCGTAGGGAGAATGTCGCTTGTGTTGCATACCTTCTCCACCGTCTGCGGTTCGATCCCCTTTGCGTAAATAAAGCATGGCGTGTTGGATATAAGCGCCTCGCTTACGTCATTGTCCGCAAGATCTGCACAGAAATGGTCTGTTATAAACAGTATAACTGTGTTTTCCATAAGTCCGTCCTGCTCAAGCCGCTCCACCAGTTCTCCGGCCATATCGTCTGTAAGTGAAGCCTTTGCACGGTATATTGAAAGCTTGTCATAAAGATCGTCCGTCTTAAGCTCAGGGTGTCTTTTTATCGCCTCAAGGTATACAGTATCATAGATCGAATAAGGCAGATGTGCGCTGTATGTTACAATGTAGTCAAGAAACTTGTCGTCCTTTGTAAGCTCATTGTACAGCCCATTGTCCGTTACGACCGTGTCGTCTACCTCGAAAAGCTGATCTTTGTTTTCTGCATATTTTTCAAATTCTATGTAGTTGTCAAATCCGAAAACCTTGCTCATTACACCTCGGTTGTAGTAGTCAGCCGTGTTGAAGTGGAATTCATTTGCGCTGTATCCGTCAGCCTTGAACATTGATGCCAGCGAGTACGGAAATGAATTTTCCACATAATCCGTTGAAAGCACTGCGCCCGACGGAGCAAAAAGTCCTGTGTTTATAGCCGTTTCCGTTCCGAACGTAAATGTGTTTCCGAATCGTGAGGAGTAAAAGTTCTTGAAATTTATTCCCTCCTCCATGAACTTTGTGAGATTCGGACAGTTTTCAGCAGTTAGGCCCTTGTAATCAAGACTCTCCATCTGAACAACGATAAGATTTTTGTCCTTGAATATCCCCGTCATATCATTGTCCTGATGAGGCTGCTTTTTTTCAAAGTAGTTGTTGATGTTTTCCACACTGTCGCTTGCCGTAAACTGCTGTTTTACAGTGCATACAACGTCACGTTCAAGACAGGTGAAAAGATCGTTTCGCTTGAAAAGTGTGGTAGCGTCAAGAAAATTAATGTAATTGTATTTGTCAAAACTGCCGTAATTGTCCATTCTTCCCGAAGATAGAAAGTAAGGTATGAGCAGTACGACAGTAAGAGATGCCGCAAGTATTATCCCGTTTACTATGTACTTGAATTTTCTCGCAAATCCCTTTTCAGGAGATGATGAGAATTTCAGCGTAACAAATGTGACCACCGCCGTCAGTATGATAAGCACTATAAACCCGATCTTTACTTTTGTGCTTATCTCTGACATTATGCTCCCTGCAAATCCTGTGCCTTCCTTAGCAGAGAAAATTGCAGATATCCTGAACAGCGTTTTGTTTGCGTGGCTGTAACACATCTGCGCAAAGCCGTATACGATAAACAAAAGCTCAGATACCGCAAAAAGTATCGCCGATGTTTTCTTACCGAACATAAATATAAATGATGACAGCAGAAAAAGATTTGAAAAAATAATTCTCCTCAGATATGAGTCTACTGAAATATATGGATTTCTGAATATCGCATACATCATAAAAAGATCTGTTATTATATATGCACATAAGTATAATAAAAGTGGAAACCAGTTTTTTATCTTTATGTCCTTTGTGGTTTCCGACACATGGTCATTCCACTTTTTAAACCTTTCAGTCATGTGTTTGCCCCCTATTTCCTTGCCGAATAATGCGCAACAATATGCCTCTGTTTCCCTGTAACGTGATCCTTTCCCTTTATGTCAGCACCGTTGTGGCTCATAAGCTCCGCACATATAAGCCCCTCCAGCGACAGATCCGCCACAGGCTTTCCGTTGCATACTATGGTGAGCTTTCCGTTCGCCTCGTCAACGGATATTCCGCCCGTCCTGCCGATGACCTCTTCATCACCGCCGAAACGCTCCACCACATAGCTAAGCCGCTTGCCGTGATATGTCATTATCTCTTTCAGCGGTGTTCCTGTCTGCTTCTTTTTAAAAAGTCCCATTATGCCTCAGTTCCCTCGTCACAGCCGCAGTTCACTCTGTTCTGTACGTCCTCGAATTCTTTCAGTATCTCTTCATCAGGCGCTTTCGTCGCAAGACTTACGATAATTATAAGAAGTATCGAAACGATAAATCCCGATACAAGTGAGTAAAGTCCCGTTGCTTCCGCAATGGTCTGTCCACCTATGATCTTTGGATAATCCCATAAAAGTACAGTCACCGCACCGCCTGCAATGCCTGCCGCCGCTCCTGCGAGATTTGTCCTCTTCCAGTAAAGCGACATAAGTACGATCGGTCCGAATGATGCTCCAAGTCCTGCCCATGCGTTTGAAACAAGTCCCATAATGCTTGATTTAGGATCAAGCGCAATAAGATAAGCTATTACCGCAATGCAGAGAACCGTTATTCTGCTCACAAGAAGTACCCTCTTGTTGTCAGCCTTCTTGTTTATAAGTGAGTGGTAAATGTCCTCCGATACAGATGATGCCGTTACAAGCAGCTGTGAATCAGCCGTTGACATTATAGCTGCCAGAACACCGCAGAGGAAAATTCCGCCGATAAATGGTATGCCTATGTCCTTGTTGAATACTCTCTGTATCATCTCGA
>Ga0129310_1003311_pt1 | contig 10589 bp, 10 predicted proteins | sample Go1ome_2_FD_94433 | JGI IMG/M metagenome (GOLD analysis project Ga0129310, IMG submission 94433) | Western lowland gorrila individual fecal microbial communities from Wisconsin, USA - Go1022A metagenome | ecosystem: Host-associated > Mammals > Digestive system > Large intestine > Fecal | place...
ATGGATTCGATGTTGCACTGATCAAGGCAGTAGGTGAGAAGCTGGGCATGGAAGTTCAGGTAGAGAACATGGAGTTTGACTCTCTGGTAAGCTCTATCGGCAACAGAATCGATGGTGCTATCGCAGGTATGACCGTTACCGAGGAGCGTAAGGCACAGGTAGATTTCTCTGATCCTTATTATGAGGCTGTACAGTTTGTAATCGTACCGGCAGATTCCGACATCGCAACTGCTGATGATCTGAAGAACAAGACCATCGGCTGCCAGCTGGGTACTACAGGTATGTTCCTGGCAGAGGAGATCGAGGGCGCTACCGCACAGACCTATAACAGAGCTATCGATGCTGTAAACGATCTGGTAAACGGCAGAGTAGATGCAGTGATCATTGACAAGAACCCCGCAGAAGTATTCAACACCAAGTTCGAGGGTAAGGTAAAGATCATCGACGGTGCAGACTTCGACTTCGAAGCTGAGGAATATGCTATCGCACTTCCTAAGGGAAGCGAGCTGGTAGAGAAGGTAAATCAGGCACTGGCTGACCTTAAGGCTGACGGTACCTTTGATGCACTGGTATCTGAGTATATTGGCGAATAATTTTTATACAAAATATACACGAAAAAGAAGAGAATGGCTTGTGCCATTCTCTTCTTTTTGCTATATTAAGGTAGGCAACATATACATTTAAGCCAATCGTACACACATATATTCAAAGATTCATAAGAAAGGCACAGGAAATAACATGCAAACTATCTGGCAACATATTTATGCAGCCTTCATTGAAGCGGACAGGTGGAAGCTTTATCTGAAAGGTCTGGGAGTAACCTTAGAGGTTTCTTTTTTTGCAGCTCTGCTCGGTATCCTGATCGGAACCATAGCGGCATTTTTGAAATTATCCACGAAAAAGAACGGATCGAAGACCGTAGCGTCCCGCATTGCGAGCGCTTATATTGATATTATCCGCGGAACCCCTACCACGGTACAGCTGCTGATTATGTGGTCCGGCATTCTGGCTACCTGCAAGAACAGCGTACTGATCGCCAGCCTGACTTTCGGTATCAACTCCGGCGCTTATGTGGCGGAGATCGTCAGAGCCGGTATTCTGGCAGTGGACAAGGGGCAGATGGAAGCGGGCAGATCTCTGGGACTGAACAAATTCCAGACCATGCGCTACATTATCATCCCGCAGGCATTCAAGAGCATTCTGCCGCCTCTGGGCAATGAATTTATCGTGCTGATCAAGGAGACTTCCATTGTTGGTTATGTGGGAATGAGCGATCTTACCCGTGTGGCAAACCAGATGACTTCCAAACTGTTTGATGTGTTTACACCGTTATTGGGTATTGCATTCATCTATTTTGTACTGACCAAGGTATTGTCCATTCTGCTTGCAAAACTGGAAAGGAGACTGCGTAAGAGTGATAATCGTTAAAGATCTGCATAAAAGCTTTGAAGATAATCAGGTATTAAAGGGAGTGAATTATCATATTCATCCCGGAGAAAAGATCGTAGTGGTAGGACCTTCCGGCTCCGGTAAGAGTACTTTTTTACGCTGTCTGAATCTCCTGGAGAGACCCACCAGCGGTGAGATCTGGTTCGACGGACAGAACATTACGGATCCCAGGATTGACATCAACAAGGTCCGTCAGCATATGGGCATGGTGTTCCAGCATTTTAACCTGTTCAATAATCTGACGATCATGAATAATATTACTCTGGCTCCTGTGAAATTAAAACTGATGAGCGAGGAAGAGGCAAAAGAGAATGCCCTGAAGCTGTTAAAGCGAGTGGGACTGGAGGAAAAGGCGGATGCCTATCCGGCCTCTCTGAGTGGCGGACAGAAGCAGAGGATCGCCATTGTCAGATCTCTTGCCATGAACCCGAGAGTTATGCTGTTCGATGAGCCTACCTCCGCACTGGATCCCGAGATGGTAGGAGAAGTACTGGAGGTTATGAAGGAACTGGCGGAAAGCGGTATGACCATGGTGGTCGTTACCCATGAGATGGGATTTGCCAGAGAAGTGGGGACGAAGGTGCTCTTCATGGACGGCGGTAATATCGTGGAGGAGAATACCCCGCAGGAATTCTTCAGCAATCCCCAGAGTCCCCGGTTACAGGAGTTCTTATCCAAGGTGCTGTAGGAATACAGGCACACACAGAATGCGGGAACGGAGATGCTGAATGATCACAATATCTTTGTGCATGATTGTAAAAAATGAAGAACGGATCCTGGCAAGATGCCTGGACAGTGTAAAAGACCTGGTAGATGAGATCATTATTGTGGATACGGGATCTACGGATGCCACAAAGTGGATCGCAGCCGGATACACCGATAAGATATATAATTTTACGTGGATCGATGATTTCAGTGCGGCGAGAAATTTTGCGTTTTCCAAGGCTACGAAGGAATACATTTACTCCGCGGATGCGGATGAGGTGCTTTCGGAAGAAAACCGGCGAAGGTTTCGACTGTTAAAGGCAACGCTGCTTCCGGAGATCGAGATCGTCCAGATGAAATATGGCAATCAGCTGCAAAACGGCGCGGTGTATAATTTTGATGAAGAATATCGTCCCAAATTGTTCCGCAGATTGCGGAATTTCGTGTGGGAAGAACCAATCCATGAGACCGTACGGCTGGAGCCGGTGGTCTATGACAGTGATATTGTCATCACCCATATGCCGGAACAGAATCATGCGGACAGAGACCTGGCGAATTTCCGGAAACAGATCGTGCAGGGAAGACAGCTTTCCAGAAGATTATATGGAATGTATGCCAGAGAACTGTTTCTGGCGGGAAAAGCACAGGATTTTCTGGAGGCGGAAGATTATTTCCGGAGGGAAGTTTCCTCCCCGGACAGAAGTGGGGAGGAGATCACGGAAGGCTGTTGTGTGGCGGCCAGAGCGGCCAGACTACGGGGAGCCACCGTGTTATTTTTTAAATATACTTCCAAGGTGATCGCGGGAGACGGCTGCTCGGAGATCTGTTGTGAACTGGGAGCTTTCTATGAAGAGGCGGGAGACTTCGAGGAAGCGGCTGTCTGGTATTATAATGCAGCTTATGAGACACAGCCGGTACTGGCGCTGAAAAGCTCGGTGGAAGAGCCTTTACAGGGACTGATAAGGTGCTATGAACAACTGGGACTTTCCGCACAGGCGAGGAGCTATGCGGAAGAGTTAAAACATCGACAGAATGACAAAAACAGATAACTGCCCGGCACACAGGGCAAAACAGTTAGGAATAAAGTGTGCGGAATGAGGAGTAAACAGAAATTATGAAGTGGGAAGAAAATGTACGCAAGGTGGTTCCCTATGTGGCAGGCGAGCAGCCGAACCGCCCGAACATGATCAAACTGAATACAAATGAATGCCCTTATCCTCCTGCCCCCGGAGTAAGGAAAGCGGCGGAGAACATGGAGAGTGCGGCACTGCGGCTGTATCCGAATTCGAATGCACAGCCGTTAGTAGATGCTTTGGCGGCTTATTACGGTGTGAAGCCGGAACAGGTATTTGTGGGCGTAGGATCCGATGATGTCCTGTCCATGGCATTTTTGACATTTTTCAACAGTGGAAAGCCGATCCTGTTCCCGGATGTGACCTATTCCTTTTATGATGTATGGGCAGATCTGTACCGAATCCCGTATCACACCTGTGCACTGGATGAAAACTGGCACATCAATCCCGAAGATTACAAACAGCCCAACGGCGGTGTGATCTTCCCGAACCCCAACGCACCTACTGGCGTGGAGGAATCCCAGGAGCTGATCGAAGAGATCCTGCAGGCCAATCCGGACGTGGTGGTGATTGTGGACGAAGCCTATGTGGACTTCGGCGGCAGGAGTGCGCTTCCCTTGCTGGAAAAATATGAAAACCTTCTGGTGGTACAGACCTTTTCCAAGTCCAGAGCCATGGCGGGAATGCGTATCGGTTTCTGCATCGGCAATGAGAAGCTGATCCACTACCTGAATGATGTGAAGTTTTCCTTCAATTCCTACACTATGAATCTGCCTTCGCAGGTCATGGGTGTGGAAGCGGTAAAGGATGATGCCTATTTTAAAGAGACTACGGCGAAGATTGTGGCCACCAGAGAGCGGGTCAAGAAGGAACTGGCCGATCTGGACTTTACTTTCCCGGATTCCAGGGCAAACTTTATCTTTGCTTCCCATAAGGAAGTCCCCGCAGAAGAACTGTTCCGGGCACTCCGGGAGGCGGACATCTATGTCAGACACTGGAACAAGCCGAGAATTGCCAATTCCCTGCGTATCACCATCGGTACGGATGAGGAAATGGACCGCCTGATCGCTTTCCTGAAGGAATATCTTCAGAAGCGGATATAATGAAAAAAGAATAAAATAAAAGAATTGGAGTAAAATACATGTTAAAAAAATATTTGATGATTTTCCTGGTATCCATGGTTCCCCTGATTGAACTGAGAGGTGCCATTCCCATTGCCGTAGGTATGAACCTGCCGCTGCTTCCCAGCTACATTATCTGTATTCTGGGAAATATGCTTCCGGTACCCATTATCTTCTTTTTCGCCAGAAAAGTACTGGAATGGGGTGCGGACAAGCCGGTGATTGGTAAGTTCTTCACTTTCTGTCTGGAAAAGGGACACAAGGGTGGTCAGAAGCTGCAGGAAAAAGCGGGCAGAGGTCTGTTCGTGGCATTGCTTCTGTTCGTGGGAATTCCACTTCCCGGAACCGGCGCCTGGACCGGGACTCTGGCAGCCAGCCTGTTAGATATGGATTTCAAGTCCAGTGTGATTGCGGTAATGTGTGGTGTGGTTCTGGCCGGCGTGATCATGGGACTGCTCAGCATGGGAGTCTTCGGCGCACTTGGGACTATTTTCTAAATAACTGGAGATGCTGTAACTATGGAGAATACAGAAGAGATCTATACAGATTTTGCAAGAGTATATGATGAACTCATGGACAATATCCCCTATGAGATGTGGTGTGATCGTCTGGATCAGCTGATCACTGCTTACGGTGTGTCAAAGCCGGAGCGGGATGCGGAAGGAATTCTGGATTCCGAGCGGAATCTGGTGGTGGATCTGGGCTGCGGCACCGGCACCCTGACGGAACTGTTATATCAAAAGGGATATGACTGCATTGGCGTAGACAATTCCGAAGAAATGCTGAATATCGCCATGGACAAAAAGGCAGAGAGCGGTTCGGAGATCCTCTATCTGCATCAGGATATGCGGGAACTGGATCTGTATTCCACCGTGGGAACGGTGATCAGTGTATGCGACTCCGTGAATTATATCCTGGAAGAAGAGGAACTGCTGCAGGTATTTCAACTGGTGAACAACTATCTCTATCCCGATGGCATTTTTGTCTTTGATTTCAATACGGCTTACAAATATCGCGAAGTAATCGGTAATACTACTATTGCTGAGAACCGGGAGGACTGCAGCTTTATCTGGGAGAATTATTATGATCCCGAGGAAGAGATCAATGAGTATGACCTGACGATTTTTGTACAGGAAGAGGATGATATTTTCCGGAGGTTCACCGAGACCCATTTGCAGCGGGGATATACCGTAGAACAGATGCGGGCTCTGGTGGAGCAGGCCGGACTGAGGATTCTTGAAATCACGGATTCCGACACCGGAGGGGCGGTCACGGAGACCAGCGAAAGAGTCTGTATCGTAGCAAAAGAGCAGCAGAAACAACTGTAGACAGAAAGGTACGTGGAGTAAATGAAGGATTATATGGTACGTGCAACGGCGGCCAATGCACAGATCCGTGCGTTTGCCTGCACGACAAGAGAAACGGTGGAGACTGCAAGGGCAGCACACAATACCAGCCCTGTGGTAACGGCAGCACTGGGAAGACTGCTCAGTGCGGGAGCCATGATGGGCAGCATGTTAAAGAGTGACGATGAACTGATCACACTGCAGATCAAGGGAGACGGCCCCATCGGCGGCCTGACGGTCACAGCAGACGGGAACGGCCATGTAAAGGGTTATGCCAATGTGCCTGACGTAATTCTGCCCGCCAATGCTCAGGGCAAACTGGATGTGGGCGGTGCCGTAGGCGCGGGTGTCTTAAGCGTGATCCGTGATATGGGACTGAAGGATCCTTACGTGGGACAGACCGAGTTACAGACCGGAGAAATCGCAGAGGATCTGACCTATTATTTTGCGGTAGCTGAGCAGGTGCCCTCCGTGGTAGGCCTGGGAGTGCTGATGAACAGAGACAATACGGTGAGGCAGGCCGGAGGATTCATCGTGCAGCTGATGCCCTTCGCAGAGGAGGAAGTGATCAGCAGACTGGAAGAGAATATCAAGAACCTTTCTTCCGTGACGACCATGCTGGATGCCGGTAAGACTCCGGAACAGATGCTGGAAGTACTGCTGTCCGGAATGGATCTGGAAGTCACCGATACTCTTCCGGTGGAATTCTCCTGTAACTGCAGCAAGGACAGAGTGAGAAAAGCACTGATCAGTATCGGAAGAGAAGAATTACAGTCCATGATCGACGATGGAAAAGACATCGAAGTGAACTGTCATTTCTGTAATAAGAACTATAACTTTACCGTGGATGAATTGCAGCAGATGATTCAGTAATGGATGCCGTAAAGCGAGGAAACATATGAAACAGGGATTTGTCAAAGCAGCATCTGCCACACCGGTGATCCGGGTGGCGGATCCGGTCTATAATGCGCAGGTGATCTGCGCGCAGGCAGAAGAGGCGGCAAAGCAGGGAGCAAAGATCGTAGTGTTTCCGGAATTATGTATTACCGGATACACCTGTAACGATCTTTTTTTGCAGAATCTTCTGTTGGAGAAGGCGAAAGAAGCATTGCTTTTCATCGCGGAAGAGACGGCACCGCTGGAGGCACTGCTTGTGGTGGGACTGCCGGTGGAGAAGGAAGGCCGCCTGTACAATGTGGCGGCGGTCTTATATCAGGGAAGGATCCTTGGGATGATCCCCAAGAAAAATATTCCCATGTATGCGGAGTTCTACGAGGGCAGACATTTTACACCGGGAGAGGAAACGGTGACGGAGTATTTTCTGGGAGGAGAGGAGATCCCCTTCGGGACGAATCTGCTGTTTCGCTGCGAAGAGCTTCCGGAACTGGTATTGGGGTGCGAGATCTGCGAAGATCTGTGGGTGGCAGAGCCTCCCTCCACATCCCATGCACTGATGGGAGCCACGGTGATCGCCAATCTGTCGGCTTCCAATGAGACGGTGTCCAAGGATGATTACCGTCTGCTTCTGGTAAAATCCGCCAGCGCGAGACTTCTGTGTGGATATATCTATACCTCGGCGGGCGAGGGGGAATCCACGCAGGATCTGGTATTCGGTGGACATGATCTGATCGCGGAAAACGGAACAATGCTGGCGCAGTCTTCCAGATTTTCTACGGGAATCCTTTATGCGGATCTGGATGTGCTGAAAATAAGCAGTGAGCGTAGAAGAATGGGAACCTTCGGAAAAAGGCCGGTGCAGCCCTATCGTGTGATTTCCTTTTCCATGCATCTGACAGAGACAAAACTGGATCGTAAATTTGCGGCGCATCCTTTCGTGCCGGAGGATGCGGCGGAGCGTAACCGCCGATGCGAAGACATTTTGTCCATACAGGCTTATGGCCTGAAAAAACGGTATGAGCATATCGGATGCAGGACGGCAGTGCTGGGAATCTCCGGAGGGCTGGATTCCACACTGGCTTTATTGGTTACGGTGCGTACCTTTGATTTGCTGGGGCTGCCCAGAGAGGGAATCATTGCAGTGACCATGCCCTGTTTTGGCACAACGGACCGGACCTATGAGAATGCCTGCCTGCTGGCCAGAACGCTGGGAACCACGCTGCGGGAGGTGGATATCCGGCAGGCTGTGACCGGTCATTTTGCAGATATCGGTCAGGATATGGAGTGCCACGATGTCACCTATGAGAACGGACAGGCCAGAGAGCGGACCCAGGTGCTCATGGATATTGCCAACAAGGAGAAGGCACTGGTCATCGGCACCGGAGATATGTCGGAGCTGGCATTAGGGTGGGCAACCTATAACGGAGATCATATGTCCATGTACGGTGTCAATGCGGGAGTACCGAAGACGCTGGTAAGACATCTGGTGGATTATTATGCGGACATCTGCAATAACGAGGAACTTACCGCGGTACTCAAAGATGTACTGGATACACCGGTGAGCCCGGAACTGCTTCCGCCGGTGGAGGGAAATATTGCCCAGAAGACGGAAGATCTGGTGGGGCCTTATGAACTGCATGACTTTTTTCTGCATTATATGCTGCGGTGCGGATATGCACCGGATAAGATCTACCGGATCGCGGTGGAGACCTTTACGGGAAAATACGACGATTCTACGATCCGGAAGTGGCTGAAGAATTTCTATCATAGATTTTTCACACAACAGTTTAAGCGCTCCTGTCTGCCGGACGGCCCGAAAGTGGGAAGCGTGGCATTGTCCCCCAGAGGAGATCTGCGGATGCCTTCCGATGCCTGTGCCCGGATCTGGCTGGAACAACTGAAAAAAATATAAAAATATTGTTAAAATTTCGTCGAAATTCTTAATTTTCTGTTTTTTACTTGAAATGAAAAACGGGAAATCGTATATTATAGCTATACCAATTTTGGAGGACACGTGGAGGAATAAATATGACTAAGGCAGAGATTTTGAAGAAAGAGATTTTAAGACAGTATCGTAGTGTCAGACAGTTTGCCATGGAGATGAATATCCCCTACAGCACACTGGTGACTGCTCTGGAACGCGGAATTGAAGGGATGGCGTACGGAACAGTGATCAAGATGTGTGACAAGCTGAGTCTGAATCCGGTGGATTTCTCCTCCCTGGAGAGAGATGCTTCTCTGGGAGCACAGCTGCTGGAAAACCGTGTTATGCAGAACTATGTGAAGCTGAACCAGACAGGCAGAGACAAGATTCTGGAGCTGATGGATGACTTTGTACAGATCGACAAGTATAAGGCGAAATCCAAAAAGACAAAATAAGAATATCATAAGCAAAAGACAAAATAACAGCTACTGTTGTGATTCCCCCTTCAGGGGATCAACAGTAGCTGTTAAACATCATACCGCTGTATGCGCTGGTGATATAGGGACTGGCAAAATTGTGACCTGGATTTTTATAGGCCACAATTTTTTTGTCTACATAATCCATGGGGTTCAGTGCCACCTGATCGCTCTTGTTCAGAAGAGAGCTGCTGAACTCTTTCAAAACACTGAAACCGGACAGATCATTTCCGGATTCCGCAGCGGTCTGCCGCAATACTTCGTCGTTGACAGAGAGAATACCGTCTTCCTGCAGATGCATTCCCATATTTTCCAGAGAACTTCCGTAACGGGAAGCAATGGAGGAGAATTCACGGATCAGCTGTCTGCTTCTGGACTGCGTCTCCAGATAGGAGGAAGCTGTTCGGATAAATTCATTGTAACTGCCCACCAGCTGGACGATGTTGTCGGTAATGGACTCCGTATCTGTTTTCAGACCGATATGTACGGGCTTATCCTCCGGGCTGACAGACTTCAGCTGTACGTCGAATGATTTCCCTACGGTGAAATGATTGGAAGAAGCGGTACGTTCTTCCCCGTTCAGCAGGAAGCTTGCGTTCCCGGCGGGGTGGCTGGTGTAATTCAGCCCCAGATAATCGACAGCCCCGGCAGTCTTGCTGGTGTGGTTGTCACTCACCTGAAAATGACTGGCCTTGCCGTTTGGAATACCGGTGGCATCCGAAGTAAGCCGGAGCGCATAGCGGGAATCGGATTCGGCCACATCTGCGGTGATGCCGATGTCGGCGTTGTTGATCAGGCGGGACAGACGTTCCGTGATCTGCCGGTTCGTATCCCCTTCATTGATATTGAACTGGAATTCGTAGTTCATATCATTGATTGCAATATCAAAAGAATAGGTCGAGGGAGACAGTGTCGTGGGCAGATCCGGAAGGAAATATCCCAGATTCTCCTGCGGCGTGGCAAGCTGTTTTACTTCCAGATCAAATTCCGGAGAAACACCGTCAGGGGTATCGGAGCCGATATAGGAGACTTCCACAATATCATTGTCCGTGGAGTAAGCACTCTTTTTGCGTAACAGGCCATCCTTCTCCAGACCGCCGATCTGTGCAATAGTATTGTGAAGCTCTCTTGCGTTCTCCTTCAGATCCACTGCGTAGTGCTGTGTGTCCTTACTGGTGGTGGGAAGATACCAGGGAGCGTCCTTATTCAGTTTTACGATGGAATTATATACGTTCCGAAGTTCGCTTTTTTTATGTGTATCGTATTTCGTTATCTGCTTCGGCGCATAAGCCGTCAGATAGTTGTTATAAACAGTGTTCAGCAATGCACTCACAGGTATCTCCTTTCTCCCCCGCATATATAGATGGGAATTTTATGTAAAGTACTCCACTTTTATGAGGCCATTATAGCATAATACATAAGAAGAAACAAGAAAAAATAGTTGTATTTTCAGGAAAACAGTTGACGTAGACTGCGGATTATGTTATAGTATCCAAGCGAGATGAGATTTAGGTCTTTTTTTTATGCTTAAATTTAGAGATCAGAAAACACGTGGAGGTAGAAAAATGCGTACAAAAATTACTTTAGCATGTACCGAG
>Ga0129310_1003312_pt1 | contig 10587 bp, 11 predicted proteins | sample Go1ome_2_FD_94433 | JGI IMG/M metagenome (GOLD analysis project Ga0129310, IMG submission 94433) | Western lowland gorrila individual fecal microbial communities from Wisconsin, USA - Go1022A metagenome | ecosystem: Host-associated > Mammals > Digestive system > Large intestine > Fecal | place...
CAATGAGAACTGGAAGCTTTATCCACAGCTTGATTACATTAGCGACATGGATGGAATGTTTTAAGAGCCGAAGACTATTTCAAAACTATCGCTAAAAATTGCTTGACAAATGCACCAGTTCACGTGACGATGAAAATAACATAAAATATACGGATTTTCGTGGAAAATCGTACATGAGGTGGCTGTGGCGTTGTGAGTGCGGTCTGGCATAAAAACATAGTCACCCACAGCGATGATGGTGTCATCTGGAATATGGATAGGGGATACCGTAGCGCAATGGCGTTTTAGGCGCCATCGGGCATAAGTACAAGGGCTTTGGTGACGAGCGAGTGACGCAGAGGGTTACATAACTGCATCTGCTTGCACGGAGGCTGTTGGAAATTATTTGACAGGTAATTGGGCCGGAACTGGCTCACAGAGATTAAAAGATGAGACGTTTCGGCTCAGACTCTTTGAGATGAGTCTGGGCTGTTTTGATGTGGAGAGAGGAATGTAGGTGCTTATGGGTGTTGGAGAGTACAGAGAATACTCAGTTCTCATGTCGGTTTACCATAAAGAAAAGCCAGAATATTTGAAGCAAGCAATTGAGAGCATTCAAGCACAGACACTCCCGACGGATGATTTTGTGCTGGTATGTGATGGCCCTTTGAATGATGCATTGGATGAGATAATCACCAAAAAGCAACAGGAGATGGGGACGGCTTTGAATGTTGTTCGACTCGCTAAGAATGGTGGACTTGGCAATGCACTAAATGAAGGCATCAAGCACTGCAAAAATGAGTTGGTCGCCCGGATGGACAGTGATGACATTGCGTACCCGGATCGCTGCGAAAAACAGATTACTGTGTTCAACGCACATCCGGAAGTGAGTATTTGCTCCGGTATCGTGGAGGAGTTTACAACTGATCCGAACACTGTTGATGCGAAGCGGGTGCCACCGGAGACAAATGCGGAAATCGTAGAGTTTGCAAAGAAACGCAACCCGTTTAACCATCCGTGCGTGATGTATAAGAAATCCGCAGTTGAGGCAGTTGGTTCTTATCAAGATTTTTATCTGCTGGAAGATTATTACCTATGGCTCCGGATGCTGATAGCAGGATACCAAGGCTACAACATTCAAGAGTCGCTGCTCCACATGAGAGCTGGCTCAGATATGTATTTAAGAAGAGCCGGTTGGAAATATGCTAAAACGCAGGCGAAGCTGTTCAAGTTTATGAAGCAGCAAGGCTTTATTGGGAATGGCCAGTACATAAAGAGCTGTGTGATTCGTAGTGGATCTTCATTGGCTCCGAACTGGCTGCGAAAGTTTATGTTTGAGAAAGTGATGAGGGGTTGATGATGAAGATTGCCTTTTTAATGCAGTGCCATAAGAATCCCGAGCAGATTAATCTACTGCTGAAAGCATTGAAACATCCGCAAGTTGATGTTTATGTCCATGTGGATTCCAAGAGTGAAAACATTAGAGAAGACATTGAAAAGGACGAGAGTGTTTATCTTCTTCCAAAGCAAGACTGTGTTGATGTTCAGTGGGCACAATTTAGCCAAGTAAAGGCAACATTGAATTTGCTAAATGCTGCCATTTCTAGGGGGGGGGTACAGCCATTATTTCTTAATCAGCGGTCAAGACTTTCCAATTAAATCAATAGAGGAAATTGTCGACTTTCTGAATGCTCATGAAGACGATAACTTTATTGAATGCTCTACGGTAAAGAAATTTGAAAAAAGAAATGAGATTTACTTTCCTTCCTGTCTAATAGGAAGAAAGTTATGGCAGAAGGTAATAAAGAACCTTTGGATATATGGTACCGGTGGATGGAATCGGACATTTTCTCTTTTTAAGAGGAAGTCTGTGGATGGCTTTTCATACTATTTCGGTTCGCAGTGGTGGTGCCTTAATGATAAAACCGTAAGATGGATATATGACTACTTGCATAGACAACCAAAGTACATCAAACTGTTTAGTCATTCCCTATGCCCAGACGAATGCTTCTTTCAAACTTTAGTTATGAATTCACCTTACGTGGATAGTGTGAAACCGTATCTGCATTATATCAAGTGGGAAAAGGGAAAGAGTAGTCCAAAAACTTTAACAGTTTCAGATTATGAAGATTTGAAACAAACAAAAAAATATATCGCAAGAAAATTTGATATAGATATTGACCGACAAATACTTGAAAGATTGGGGAAGAGTTAGTGCATGGAGAAGGCAGTAAATCGAAATCAGTTTGTTGATATTATGCGTGGCATAGCGATGCTCTTAGTTGTTCTGGGGCATACGATGACCGGATGCACTGTTGATTCGCAGAAGAGTTTTCTTTTCAACATCATCTGGTCATTACAGATGCCACTGTTTATTTTAATTAGCGGATACGTGACGAAATATAGCCGCCCGATTTCTGATAGTAAAGGACTCTGGAAATATGTAAAACGCCGGACGGTTGCCTACATGTTGCCATGGGCTGTTTGGAGTTTTGTGGTTCGAGGTATTATCTTTGGACAAGATGGATTTCTAAATATCAAAAGTCTCTTGTGGAGCATGGATTCTGGATATTGGTTCTTGGCAACAATTTGGACCATCAGCATGATTTTTGGTATTGCGTCTTTCATTGCAGAGCGCTTGAGCAAGGAAAATGTGCTGAAAAAACAGGTGGTGCTTTTGGTGTGCTACTTGGCAGGTATGGTTCTGCTGATTGGAATTGGTTTGCTTTTGGGACTCTCGTTCTTTGCTATCAAGTTGACGCTTTATTATATGCCTTTCTACTATGCCGGATTTTTGTATGGTCAGTTTGATGACAAAATCATGGAATCCGAGAATGGTAAAAAGATTGTCGATTGTGTGGTTGCAGCCTGTTTCATTATCTGGCTATATGTCATTCTCAGGTATTCTCTTTACGAAATGTCGGATAGCGGTTTTGCCATTATTTTGCGCGCAGCAACATCACTGGCAGGCTGCATAGCAGTATGCGGGCTTTGCAAGGGTATCTTCTCCGAAAAAATCGGGGGGGGGGGTCTGGCATGGGTCGGAGAGCATTCGCTGGAAGGGTACCTCGCGCATTATCTGCTTCTCAGTTTGATCAAGCTGGACAGAACCCCAATCCTTTACAGTCCAGTGGGACTGACTCTGGTGTTGGTGAACTATATTATCACAGTGGCTCTCACGGCGATAATAGTAATGGTATTAAACAAAAACAGAGTGTTGAGGTTTGTTCTAACGGGAAAGTGAAAAGATTCTTTTTGTGGGCAGGAAAGAGAAGTCTAGAAATCTATATGATACACGGTCTGCTGCTCAATATCTTCAAAAGTGATGTTGTAGTTCAATTTAGCAGCATTGAAGGTTATCTATTAACGGCTGGAAACTTTGCGTTAACAGTAGGACTGTGTGCAGTTGTTATTAGCTTGCTCAATCAGAATACAGTTCTGAAGAGAGTATTGAATATTCGATAAAGAGTCAAAGGAGAAATAATATGCATCCAAGAGTGCTGATTGTAGGAACAGTTCCATATAACACAAAATCAACGTCACGCGCTTTTGATGCGTACTTTCACTACTGGGAAAAAGAAAATATCGCACAGATATTCTCCAACACAAAGAAACCCTGTAAGGGACATTGTGAAACACTTTTCCAGATTACAGACCATCGGGTATTGCAGCGCTGGATGGGTAAAAAAGTCGATACCGGTGTGATTTATCACTATGATGAGCTTGATACTGAGTGGAAGGACAATGATTTGGAACTTGGTGATGCAAAGGCAGAAGCCGCATACAAGTTCGGTGGAAAACATACGCCGCTTACGCATTTGCTTCGAGGAATCCTCTGGCGTAAGAAATTCTGGTGTACAGAGAAATTGAATAAATGGTTAGACGATTTCAAACCGGAATGCGTGTTTCTGGCTTTTTCGGATGACTATTTTATCCCACAGATCGCGATGTATGTAGCCAAGAGATACAACGTGCCAATTGTCTCCTGCATTGGTGATGACTATTACTTCAACGTGGAAAAGACATGGAATCCTATTTATCATCTGTATAAAACAACCTATAAAAAGCTAATTGATAAGGTTTTGGCATGGCCGGGTAGTGCAATCTATATCAGCGATAAAATCCGTGACAAATACAATTCGGAATTTGGCCTGGATGGCGAAACGGTTTATTTGACTTCTACTGTTCAGCGTAAACCATTCAGTGTCATTAACAAAGATTGTCCCGTTATAACCTATTTCGGAAATATCGGTATGGGGCGCAATAATTCCTTGAATGATATTGGATACGCGCTTGGAAAAATCAATCCAAAGTATATGTTGGAAGTTTATTCCAATGAAAAGGATGAACAGGTATATTCGGTATTCAAAGAAAACCCCAATGTCAAGTTTATGGGCTCTGTTCCGTACACGCAGGTTCAAAAACGTATGGAAGAAAGTGACATAACAGTTATCGTAGAGGGCTTTGAAGAAAAGGACATCAACCTTTCGCGCTATTCGCTGTCTACAAAAGCTGCCGATGCATTAGCTAGTGGAGCATCAATCCTTACATATGGTTCACTGGAAAGCGGCATCATTGAGTATATGCAATCAACAAATGCAGCGATGGTATGCACAGACAAAGATAAGTTAGTTGATTCCATCAAACGCCTGATTTTGGATCGGGAACTTCAGAAGAAATACTACGATCAGGCGATTGTGATGACAAGAGAGCACCACAATCTGCAAGCCAGCTGCAAGACTTCGGAAAACGTAATTGCAAAGGCGATCCAACATATGAAATGATTGGCAGGGAATACATGGTGATGGAGAACAATTTTTCGGTTATTATTTCGACATGTGACAAGTTTTCTGATTTGTGGGACGCACATGTTTTGCTTCTAAATCAGAATTGGGCAGACCGAAATGTGGAGACATTTTTGGTAACTGATAAGCCTACTGATCGGACGTTTGAGAATGTGACAGTGGTTGCAGCGGGTGAAGGAACCGAAATAACAGAACGTCTGCGGGCTGTGATGCCGCTGATTAAGACGGACTATGTTCTCTTTACTTTGGATGATTATTTCCTGACTGAAAAAATCTCCACTCAGGCGATTAACGAAGATATCCAAATTATGAAAGAACACCAGATCGATTATCTGCGCTTATTCGTTATGACGATGAAGAGCTTGAAAAACAGGAAAGCTGAGGAACTAGAACCAGGCATTTTCTTGCTGGATAACAATGCGGGCGATTATATTGTTAGTCTGTACGCAGGTATCTGGCGCAAAGACTTTATGGAAAAGACCCTGACAAAGACGCTGAATGCCTGGCAGTATGAGGTCGCGTTAACAAATATGGCACGGCAGTTGAATGCCCGTTGCGCAGATAGCCGCCGCGGTGAATTCCCGATTCTCGATGTGATCCGTAAGGGTAAGGTGTTGACGAAAGCGCGCAAGTATTTTGACCAGAATCCAATTTATAGTGGGAATCGGGAAGATATGAAAGCCAAAGATGAGTGGATGATTGAATTCCGGACGTGGCTGCGTGAGTGGCTTCCAAAGCCGCTGTTCAATCTTTCAAAAGCAATCATGAGACGCAGAGGATATACGTTTTTTAGCGATAATCAGTGAGGAGTAGAAGTAATGCGCATTGTGCAGATCAACGGTGGCGCAAAGGGAAGCACCGGAAAAATAATGATGGGGATTGCCGAAGTTGCAAGAGCACAGGGACACGAGGTAATGTGTGCATCGCCAATCACTACGACGAACCGAGACGCTGGTGAGGACTGCGGCTATTATCGAATTGGAACGTTCAATAGCCGTAGGGTAAATGTTGCTCTTGCTCGGGTTACGGGGTTCAATGGCTGTTTTGCATGGGGTGAAACGTATAGGCTTTTGAAGAAAATTGATGAATTTGAGCCGGATATCATCCACCTTCATAATTTGCACGATTCATATATTAACTTACCAATGCTGTTTTCATATATAAAGAGAAAGAATATTGCTACGGTGTGGACATTACATGATTGTTGGTCATTTACAGGACAGTGCCCATATTTTACAATGGTTAATTGTGAAAAATGGAAGGATGGGTGCTACGATTGCCCGCAATATAAAGAATATCCATCTACGGTGTATGACAACACAAAACGAATGTGGAAATTGAAAAGGAAATGGTTTACCGGCGTGAAAAATATGACGATTGTAACACCATCAAAATGGCTGGCAAAGTTGGTGAAAGAATCTTATTTAAAGGAATACCCGGTAAAAGTAATCAATAATGGCATAGATTTGAATATCTTCAAACCAACACCGTGTGATGATATGAAGTGGGGGGGGGGTAACTTAAACAAATTTGTTGTGCTATTTGTTTCTTTTGGATGGAGTGTGTACAAAGGGTTAGATGTTATAGTGGAACTCTCGAAAAAATTGACAGATAGATATCAAATTGTAGTAGTTGGCTCAGACGATAAGGTTGATGCATTATTACCGGATAATGTGATTTCGATTCATAGAACTCAAGATCAGAAACAGCTCGCGAAATTGTATTCGGCAGCAAATGTGTTTGCAAATCCAACTCGCGAAGAAATGTTTGGAATGGTAAATATTGAGGCATTGGCGTGCGGAACACCCGTTGTGACTTTTCGTACGGGTGGAAGCCCAGAGTGTATTGATGATAAATCTGGAATTGTTGTCGAAAAAAACGATATAGACGGAATGAAAAATGCTATTACTCAAATTTGCGAACAGCGATTGTTTAACAGGAGTGATTGTGTGAAGCGCGCCCAAATGTTTGAGGGAGTGAAGAAATATGAAGAATACATTGGACTATACGCAGAAATTGGATGACAAATATGTGGTGTTAGGAGTAGCTTTTGATTGGGGACGTCGAAAGGGATTGGACATATTTATTGAACTTTCTCGTCGCCTTCCAAAGGAATTATATAGAATTGTGCTTGTTGGAACAGATAACAACATAGATGGTCAGCTACCAAAAGAGATTCTATCAATTCATAGGACTCAAAATCAACACCAACTTGCCGAATTGTATACATTAGCAGATGTTTTTTTGATTCCAACGAGAGAGGAAAATTATCCGACAGTTAATATGGAGTCTTTAGCATGTGGAACCCCTGTAGTCACGTTTAGAACTGGGGGAAGCCCGGAGATGCTTAATGATAAAACAGGAATAGTTGTAGAAGTAAATGATGTCGAGGCAACAGAGAAAGCAATAAAGGACATTTGCGAGAAAAAAAGGTGCAACGATAAGGAGTATATCGTTACATATTCTAGAAAATTTGATATGCGAAAAAAGTTTACAGAATATATTGAGCTGTACTCGACTGTTTTAGAGGAATAAATAATGCTATCAGAAAAAAATTTCACAAGCAGGATTATATATATACTTCTTTTCCTGTTTTCATTAAACGTGTTCAATCAGAGCAGTTTGATCCTTGCAGCGGTGTTTGTTCTTGTGTTGATTTATGATAGAGGAAAACTGTATATTCCTGGAAAGGATACTGTTTTCTTTGTGCTTTTGTTTTTTGCGGTTACCTTTTTTGTATTCTCAGCGCAGAACGGCCTTAATGCGGGAATATCTGCAATTGGATGCCCTATGGCCTATTATATTGGGCTTAGGGTACAAAATGAACAAATGGAAATGTCACAGGCGGAAAAGCAGTTGAAGTCTGTGACACTATTGATAGTAGCAGGTATGACATGCCATGCCATTGTGAATTTCTTATATGAGTTGGTTCGTTTTGGTGGAATCAATTCAGGTGGAATACACTATGATTTTTTCAGTCTGGGAGCGCAAACATCAGCGACAGGAGCAGCGACATATTTGACACTGTTTGCAGGGGTAATTTTCTATTTGATTATGGAAAGTGACTCCGTGAAAAAGTGGATTGCAGGTATATTGCTAATAGTTGTCGCTTTTGCATATGACATGGTATTAGGAGGAAGAACTTTTTTTGCATTGACGGGCATCAGTTTTGCGTTGAGTTTGATTGTTTATATTTTGGGTCAAAAAGACGATGCAAAAAAGATGAAAGCAACGGGAAAGTTTATTCTAATTGTTTTAGCTCTTGGTGCCGTTGCCATAGCGGTGTACGTTCGATATCAGAACGAAATAACAAAGATTTTTGAGTCGACATATCTGTTCCATAGAATATCATATGCAAATATGGCACAGTCACAGGACTTATTCTCTTTCTTTAAATCGAGTGATAGGGGAAATGTTCGAAACCAATATCTTGCATTGATGTTTGATCATCCGTGGGGTGGAAGAAAAATATTAGGTGAAGTCGGATTCTATGCACATGAACTTTGGCTGGATGTCTTTGATTCTGCAGGATTGATTCCATTTATTCTCATATGGATTGTGACTCTTCAAATCACTTTCTGTAATCTTAAGTATATTTTAAATAAGGAAGTGCCAATTAAGAATCGAGTGCTGCTTGTGGGAATAACGGCATCCGTAACAGTTCAGTTCTTTTTTGAACCTGTTCTTACTGGATGTCGGGCTCTGCTGTTTTCATATTTACTAATTTGCGGGTTAGTCCGAAGTCAGTTATCACGGTACTAAGGAGGAACAGATGAAAATAACATACGTCTCTAATTTTATGAATCATCATCAGCTTCCTTTTTCACAGGGGATTTTAAGTCAGGAGGGTGTAGAATATACATTCGTTGCTTTAGAGGCAATTCCGCAAGAGAGACTTGATATGGGATATGAGGATATGAATCACAAATACCCATTTGTGATTTGTGCCTATGATTCCGAAGAGAAAATGCGTCAGGCTGAAAAACTGATTGATGATGCAGATGTGGCGATATACGGCTCATGTCCGGATGGGTTGATTATGCGCCGCACAAGCAAAGGAAAACTGTGTTTTAAGTTTAGTGAGCGCTACTTTAAGGAAGGAACGGGATTGCTGCAACTCCCACACAATTTTGCGAGCGCATGGGGGCATTTGAAGCCGTTTGAAAAGGGACCGTTGTATTTCTGCTGTAGCAGTGCCTATACTGCTGCGGATTTGAATCGCTACACAAATTTTAAAGGGAGAACCTTTAAATGGGGCTATTTTCCAAAGACCAAGAAATATGATATCGCTGAATTGATGAAGCAGAAGCTATCGGTTACATCAGCAGGATGGAAGCATCCTCAGGCTTCAATCCTATGGGCCGGCAGGCTTATAGGATGGAAGCATCCGGATGCTTCCATCGAGTTGGCGGCATCTCTCAAGGAAAAAGGCTACTCATTCAAAATGAGTATTATCGGAAATGGAGAGATGGAATCGCAGCTCCATGAAATGATTCGGAGCAAGGGCGTAGAAGATTGCGTGGAAATGCTGGGTGCTATGTCTCCAGATGAAGTTCGTGCTCATATGGAAAGTGCCGATGTATTCCTGTTTACCAGTGACTTTAATGAGGGCTGGGGAGCAGTTTTAAATGAATCAATGAACAGTGGATGTGCGGTCGTTGCAAGCCATGCAATTGGCTCAGTGCCTTTCTTGATCAAAGATGGCATAAATGGTCTGGTTTATGAAAACGGGAATCAAGAGCACTTTGAAAAGCAAGTCTGTAGATTGTTGGACGATGAATCCTATAGAAGAACGATTGGCGAGAATGCTTATTCCACGATTTCAGATATATGGAATGCGCAGGTAGCATCCGGGCGATTTGTTGATTTAGCGAAAAAAATGCTCGAAGATAACTCGGCGCAAACAGTGTTTGAGGATGGTCCCTGCAGTAATGCAGAAATACTGGATAATGGATGGTATCATGCAAATGAATCTTAAAAAAATGCTGCATTTAAATGGTATCAAGAGAACGTTAAACCTCTTTCTAATAAATCACATTTTTGTTGGAACAAAGCCGTTTGCGTGCAATATGAAACGTAAATTGCTTGGCGGAATCGGATGTCAAGTTGGGGATGGGACAACAATTGTTGGACCCATTGAATGCAAAGGTACCATTTCGATTGGGAAGAATTGTTGGATTGGAAAAAACTGCAAAATTAATGGAAATGGAACAGTAAAAATTGGTGACAACTGCGATCTCGGACCGGAGGTCACATTCCAAACAGGTGGACATGCAATTGGAAATAAAAACCGGAGAGCAGGGCAGGGCGAAATTTATCATCAAGTGATTGGAAACGGAACTTGGATTGGAGGCAGAAGCACAATCTGCAATAATTCAACTGTAGGCGATGGCTGTGTTGTAGCTGCTTGTGCATGTGTGGTACATGATGTACCTGATAATACATTGGTTGGTGGCGTTCCAGCAAAAGTCATTAGGAGTTTGGAAGTATGAAGATACGAGATTTGCTAAGCAGTAAAGTGACGAGAAATGCAAGCTGGATCATTGCAGGACGAGTATACCATATGTTGCTTGCGTTCTTTGTTGGATTACTCACGGCACGATACTTGGGACCAAGCAATTTTGGCTTGATTAATTATGCCGCAACATATACATCTTTCTTTGCATCATTCTGTACACTGGGAATCAATTCTGTCATCGTAAAGAATTTTGTGGATCATCCGGATGAGGAAGGCGAAACAATCGGGTCGGCGATTGTTCTAAGAACAGTGTCGAGTGTTTTGTCTGTTCTTATGATGGTGTGC
>Ga0129310_1003317_pt1 | contig 10575 bp, 8 predicted proteins | sample Go1ome_2_FD_94433 | JGI IMG/M metagenome (GOLD analysis project Ga0129310, IMG submission 94433) | Western lowland gorrila individual fecal microbial communities from Wisconsin, USA - Go1022A metagenome | ecosystem: Host-associated > Mammals > Digestive system > Large intestine > Fecal | place...
AGTTTGGCGCAAAAATCATATTATTGCTCAACGGATTTGTTTCGTGTTGCGCCAAACTCGCATCTTGCACAATTCGTCCTAGCAAGGCGGCAGCCTTGCGTCGTCCTCATTGTACAATCTGACGAAAAATCGAGTTTTGCCAATAAGCGAAGCATAATATTGGCAAAACTGACTGCGCAATCGCGTGACAATTATTATGCGGTATTGCCTTAGAAATATTCAGCAGTTTATCAATGCCTGTGCAGACCGGTTTTATGTTCATAATGATGAAAGATGGGTAATTACATGGCAGATATGCAGTAATACAGTGGATGAGGACCCCTTATAAGAAATAAAAAAAGCACCTACGCAGAGAACTGCATAGATGCTAATGAAATTGGCTCCCCGTCGCAATACTTAAAAGAACGGGTTGGGTGGGGTGTTGTTGGAGGGAGGTTGTGCGTGGTAGTTCGGGAGGATAGGTCTGAATTATAGACTTTAGCGCCTCGGAGAAATCTGCGGCGCTTTTTCGGGGTCTGAAAAAAGAAATGTGTAAACGCGAATAATCCTGAAAAACGTATCAATACTAAAAATGCAACGAAACAGGGAAACGCTGGGTAGCGACCCGACGCAGCTGCAAGATATACGGTGAAGAGCAGCGAGTCAATATCGCCGCTTTTCATACTTCACCGGTATCTTCAAGCGGATAAACTCTGAGGTTCGGGGCAGAGCCCCGAATTGAACTATGCTGCAAATCTATCCTCAAAATAAATCATAAACTGAGCGTAAGCAAGCCCACAGTCACGAACCGGCATAGTCCACTTCTTTGAGATTTCGGAAACGCCCATATAAATGACCTTCCGAATAACATCGTCGGTCAGGAAAATCGACTTAGACTTAGTGAATTTTCTGACCATTCTGTGGTAGCCCTCGACAGCATTCGTCGTATGATGTTGTATAATAAAACTTGACACATTCCCCTAAAAAATATATACTATAAAATATGAGGAGAGTGAAAAAATGTCAGAAGCGAAGCAATATGACAAGAGTTACAAGAAGCAGGCGGTAAAGCTTGCAGGGCAAATCGGAACGAAAAAAGCGAGCGAAGAGTTGAAAGTACCGTTATTCAACGTTGTATGGGTGGATCCAGGCGGCGAAAAAAGGCGACCTGGATATCGCCGGAAAACGTCATGACGCTGGCGGAGGAGGTCCGGCAGCTTCGCAGCGAGGTCAAAAGGCTCAACAAAGAGAACAAACGGCTTCAGGAGGAACGGGATTTTCTGAACGAAGCAGCATCATTTTTTGCAGCGAACCGTCGGAAGTAAGCAAAAAAGAAAGAATGAAATTCATTGCAATGAAGACTGATGATGGTCGGGAAAAGGGCAGTATATCATTCTATTGCAGAGTGCCGAAAGTGACACGTCAAGGATTTCATGAGTATCTTATAAACCGAGACAAGCCATGGAAGCACGAGAATCTGGCGGCTATGATGATGGATATAATCACCGAGGACGAGTGGAACGATACATATGGCAGAGAAAGAATGCACATGGCGCTTGAACTGAAATATCCGGAAGCAAATATACCCAGCGAAAGAACTGTTTACCGGGTGATGAAGGAGATCGGTCTTACACATAAGCCGAACCGCAAGCCCAACGGAATAACCAAAGCGAATAGGGATGCCCGGAAGTCGGACGATTTGATTCATCGGGATTTTCGTTCGGAGAAGCCCTGCGAAAATTGCGTTACAGACATAACAGAAATCAAGGCAAAAGACGGCAAGCTGTATGTATCGGCAATATTTGATTGCTTTGATGTAAGCGTGCTGGGGCTTGCAATGGACGATAATATGAGGGCTGAACCGTGCGTTCTCATAAATTACCGTTTTTTTGACTTTTGAAAAATTCACAGTGTGTTCACGCCGGATAGAAAAGTTTTATTGACTTTTTGAGTTTAATAATGTATAATAATTATAAAATGTAGGATGACAATCTACAAAAAGGAGAACTTATTATCTATGCCTATGATCCAACCACATAACAAATGGAGACACTATAATTCAGAATATGGTATTTGCATAAACGAAACATGTGAAATAGTTACTGAAAAGTACCTAATCCCCAATTATTCAAGTAAAATAAAGCTGATATTTACTTCACCACCATTCCCATTGAATAGAGAAAAGAAATATGGAAATCTATCTGGCGAAGAATATAAACAATGGTTGTGTTCGATTATTAAAGAACTCTTACCTGTTCTATCGGATGATGGTTCTTTGGTAATCGAGATTGGCAATTCTTGGGAAAACGGTTCTCCTACATTTTCTACGCTTCCTATAGAAACATTATTACATATTAAGAACGAGAATAACTTATTTCTTTGTCAGGAATTCATTTATTACAATCCAGCCAGGTTACCTGGACCAATAGAATGGGTAAACAAAAAGAGAATAAGAGTAAAAGATTCTTTTTCTAGACTATGGTGGTTATCTAAAACGCCCAACCCATATGCAAACAACTCAGAAGTACTTGAGCCATATAGTGCTCAAATGAAAAAATTGCTAAAATCAGGTAAATATAATGCTGGACAAAGGCCCTCTGAACACAATATAAACGAATCGTCCTTTTTGCAAGATAACGGAGGAGCAATACCTTCAAATGTAATCATTGCAGCAAATACAGACTCAAATAATGCTTACCTAAAAAACTGCAAAAAGAATAATCTTCCTATTCATCCTGCACGTATGCCCACAGCCATTCCAGAATTTTTTATTAAAATGCTAACAAATCCTAACGACATCGTCCTTGACTGTTTTTCAGGTTCTAATACAACTGGTTTCTGTGCGGAACAACTGCAAAGACAATGGATAAGTATAGAATCTGAGAAAGATTATTATATTGGCTCCAAATATCGATTTAAAAGGTGATAATTAATATGAAAATTGATTTTCCAGAATCATTTCCCACCATTGAGCGAATGGAAAAAATACTGCAAAAAACTATTGAAAAATCTTGGAAAACAGATATTGAGAAACAAGACATCCAACACTGGCTTTCAAATTTTCATGGTAAAGTATATAATTCAGATGATGAACAGAGATTGGCTTTATGGCTTTTGTGCAACTTTACATACTATTCTTATGAAGATGTCACTCATCTCTGTAAATATCTATATAGAGTATTTTTACATGATTATGTTATAACGAACAAACTTAATCCTAATAATTTGAGGAATTCTATCTCAAACCTTTTTTTCACATCAATCGGTAATGCGAGCGAAAGCGGCGGATTACTTTTGTACCATTTTCGACAAGAGGCTAAGCTTAGTCTGGATAGGTTCTTTTATCCCACTTCAATACAATCAACAGATAATGATACACTAGTTCTTATAGATGATGTATCTATATCTGGTGGAACTGCATTAAGAACATTTTACAATCTAAAACTCAATGATAAACCGAATAAAAACATTTATTATTTGACAATAATAGCAAGTGAAACCGCTGTAGAAAAGTTATCTGCATTAGGTATAAAAGTTATATATTGTTCATTAATTGATGAAAGAAATCAGTGTTTCAGCAATCAATCAATAATATTTAATAAGTTCGAATTTTTAAAAGAACCTACCAAGACCATGGTAGAGGAGTATGGACAAGAAATAGTTTCCGCTAAAGTTAAACCTCTTGGTTACAAAAACGGAGCTTATAATTTCGGTTTCTATTATAATATTCCCAACAATACTTTGCCAATCTATTGGTCAACCCAAAACTGGAATCCTATTTTCCCAAGAAAGGAGAAACTTCAAAATGAGCATGAATTCCAACTCCCTAAAGGCAAATTTATCTAGCACTTCTAATTTCGAAAATCCCTTTGACGATATAAATGCAAACCTTATCGAACCACATAGAATATTATCTTTATGGTGCTCACCTTTTACAAAAAACTCCATTATAACTGATGAAGATTTCAAGAATGAAAAAATGCCAATAATTTTACAGGGCACAAGAGGTTCTGGCAAAACAACGGTTTTAAAATATTTCTCTTTCGCTGTTCAAAGTGAAAGAGCAAAAAAAAATTGCGTATCATTGCTCGAACAAATTAAGTGCGAAAAAAGCATAGGATTCTATTTTAGATGTGATGATGCTTTTATAAACACAGCATGCAGTCTCTTCCATAATAAGCCTAAAGAGCATTGGCTTTCTTTTTTTGAACATTATTTCGAATTAATGCTGTCTGGATTTATCATTTCAGTTTTAAAAGAATTGGTAAGAAAAAATGATGTTTCTGTAGACAAAATTGATGAATTAATTTATAACTCTCAAGGAATAAAAGCAATGGTGGACACTACGGATTTCAGTTTAAAAACGCTGGAAGATATTGTAATCTCGGAAATCAAGTATATTAACCAATTTAGAAATGACTCTATATTTGATAACTCTGTTTTTAAACCTTTGCATATATTTAGACTATTCTCATTGAGTTTAGCATTGATAAAGGACGTGTTATATACTATTGTATGCAATCAGTTATCTTTTCTCATTTTAGTGGATGAATTTGAAAATCTCACAACCGATTTACAACAGCTATTCAATACAAAAATGAAATTTTCCAATTCATATGTTTCAATACGCATAGGCAGAAGAAGCGAAGGCGCTGTTACTACTGCAACAATCAATAATGATGAGTACCTGCGGGTTGATCATGACTATAAATTATTCACTCTCAGTCAAGGTTCAGCCATTGAAGAACAGAAAGAATACTTTTTACAAATAGCCAAAAAAAGGTTAGAAGAATCATCTTCTTTTTCTTCTTGCCATAATTTAATTAGTATTCTCGGCGATAAGGAAGACTTAGACACCGAATGTAAGAATTTGTGCTTGGGTAAAACAGATCACTTAAAAACTATCCTATCTGAAAAGCACGAGCTAAAGAACAACAATGCGTTAATGCAACAAGTTATAAATGAAATCGCATATCCTGATAATCCTATTGCAGAAACTCTAAACGCTTTATGGGTAATTAGAAATAAGAATTCAACTGCAGTTGAAGCGGCTCAAAAAGCCCATTGCGCAATGCTTGATTTTTTTGGCAAAAAAGAAAATTCACTGTCAAAAAAATATCGAAACGATTATAACAACAAATATAGATATTCAATCACAGTTTTACTCGCTTCAATATACAAGAAGAAGAAATTATATTACGGTTTTAATGCCCTAGTTCACCTTTCCGACAACAACGCTCGTACTTTTCTAAATTATTGCAAATCTATTTTTAACGATGCGTTTTTTTATGAAAGAGAAGAATTCTTGTCAACAAAAAGAATATCCAAAGAATCTCAGAACCGTGCCATTTTGGAATTTTCCGTTTCAGAATTTGAGAGCATATGCTCTATTATTAATTATGGTGATAAAATACGCAACCTAATACTAGGCATAGGTAATGTATTTTACACAAAACATAAAGACAGACGTATTCGATACCCAGAAACAACTCAGTTCTCTTTTATTGATCTTCCAACCTTTCCTCAAGAATATATAGATATAATTAATACCGCCGAAAACTGGTCATTAATCATTAAGCGTGAAAAAACGCAACGTGTTTCAATTGATGTTAGTCAAAAAGGCAATCTCTACCGATTAAATAAAGCTTTCTGCCCCATTTTCGGAATTTCTTATCGAACCAGAGGAGGGTATAATGAGCGCTTTTCTGTTAGCAACATTGAACAATTTATAAAAGCATCTCTTCCGTCTAGAAATAACGAAAACTTAGATACCGATCCAAAAACTGATACGTTAGATAACATTCAATTAACTTTATTCGATTTGGAGGATTCATCTGATGAATGATTATACAATATATTCATTATCTAAATTATCTTCTTATTCATTTCAACACGATAATTTGACACTAATTCTATCATTTACCGATGAAGATCGCTCATCATGCGCCATTGAATTTTTAATTGGCCAAAAAATTCATATAGACAATCTTATCATAATAAACTACTTTAACAAATCACTACCAGAACAGTGGAAAAATAACACATCCAATGTTATTATGGTATCTTCCGTAAAAAATGCCCCTGATTTTGCTCAAGAAATGAAAACAATCTTATCCACTCAAACTATCTCCAACATTCTTCTTGACATTACCTGCATTAGTAATCCTGATATGTTTATTCTTATAAAGATATTAAAAAAATTAAATATTGAATCTCTAAACATAGTATACAGTTCACCAACTGACTATTTCTTTGACAACGAACCTTTTACATCATATCATTCATATAATGGTGATTTAATTATGTATGAAATATTAGGTTTTTCTGGCGAGGAAACAACTGATTTATATGGTGGAAACGAACTTTACCTTTTTTTGGGATTTGAAAGTGCTATGTCATTAAAAGTTATTGAAAACTACACATATGATAAATTATTCTTAGTAAATAACTTACCAGCATTTTATCCAAAATATAAAGACATAAGCATTCTAAACAACTATACTATAATGGATTATCAACACACATCACTATATGTACCAGCAAATAATCCTTTTGAAGTATATAACTCATTAATGAATAACATATCTAAAAACAAACCCGTTTCAATCGCTCCACTAAGCAATAAGCCAACATCTCTTGGAATATGTTTGTATGCTTTAGATAACCCAAATGTAAAAATTGTATATCCGATGTCAAAGACTTTAAATCCTTCAAAATCTTTCGGTACATATGAAACATATTGTTATTCAATAAACTTTTAAATCTACATAGATTGTTTCTTGATGACTGCTGGATAAGGTATAATAAATTTCGCACAAAAGAATAGACATATTCCGAAATCTCTGGAAGAATGAAAGTAGCAAGCAAACATTCGAAAGGAGAAAGGAATATGTCTAAAAACAATATACAGCTAAATGAGGCGGATACAAACTTATGCAAACAACTCCCCCGCCGTATCCTTATAATACTCCGCCTGAGCCGTCCACAGCTCCTTGTAAACGCCGCCCTTGCCGATAAGCTCATCGTGCGAACCGCGCTCGGCAATTCGTCCATTGTCCATAACGGTTATCTCGTCGCAGAAGCGACAGGACGACAGGCGGTGGGAGATGTAGATAGCCGTGCGCGTTCCCACGATACCGTTGAATTTGGTGTAAATATCGTGCTCGGAAATCGGGTCAAGCGCGGCTGTCGGTTCGTCAAGCACGATAAATGGCGAGCCTTTATAAATCGCCCGCGCAAGGCAGAGCTTCTGCGCTTCGCCGCCCGAAATTTCCACACCATTTTCGTCAAAGTCTTTGTAAAGACAGGTTTCTATACCGTTTTCCATAGCTTCAAGCCGCTCGCCTAAACCTGCACGAATAACGCAGTCGGTCACGCGCTCTGCGTCATATTCTGTATCGGCAGCGACATTCTCCGCAAGGCTGAATGAAAACAGCTTGCTGTCCTGAAACACCACCGAGAACAGTGCCATATAGTCCTCATACTTGTATTTTTTGATGTCAATGCCGTTGAGAGTAATTTCTCCCTCGGTAGGGTCGTACAGTCGGCAGAGCAGCTTTACCAGCGTGGATTTTCCGCAGCCATTCTTTCCCACAAGCGCCATTTTCTCGCCGATACGCCATTTGAGATTAACATCCTTAAGCACATAATTATCACTGTCGGGGTACATGAAATAAACGTGCTTGAATTCAAATTCGTACTCGTTGTCGTCACGCTTTTCAGTGGGGATAGTCCCCTTGTATTTTTCGTCGGGAATGTCGAGAAAGTCGAAAAGCTGCTTCCACATCTGAGATTTGGTCAGAAGGCTTCCGAAATTGTCCGACAAGCTCTCAAATGCGTATTGTATCCTTACAAAACACATTACAAATACGATAACATCACCTGCCGACATTGCTCCGTTTGATGCACGAAAAATAGCAAATCCATACAAAGCGAGCTTTGACAGTAAATCAAAGAAATTCATTATTAAATTGCACTTGGTGACTTTCAAAATTGTTCGGAAGACCATGTTTCTTACCGTTTTGTGGGCTGTAACAAATTTTTCTTCAATAAGCTTTTGTTCACCGTAAAGCCTTATTCTCTTGCCGTTTCGATAATTATATAAGGTATGATTTCTAAAAAAGCTTCGCTCTCTCTCCGCCTGCAAGGTTTGGGGATCTGTGTACATTTTGTCCATATACTTTTCGGATCTTGGGATAAGCACTATTGCATGAAAAACTTCAATAGAACCGCAAAAAACAAACAGTGCAATTACTCCCCAGACCGACATCAGAAAGCTATGAATATCCGTCACCTGAGCCGATCTCACGAACAGCACGGGAGCTGCCAACGCAAATCCCAAAGCTATTTGAACAATGCTCGACATGACCTGCGACAGGTGTTTCGTCAGTGCAGGAATACCCGTATTACTGTTGTATACATAGTTTATTGCGTTGTCAAGCTTATTTTGGGTGGCAATGTCCTCAATCTTGGAATAGTCCATATTAAGCACTTTTTCCCAAATAAAACGCTCAACATTTCGATAATATAACGTGCCATGTGCCTTTTGGCGGCGGTCATTTATCACTTGAATAATCACGGATATAAGCTATATTCCGCATACAACAGCCGCTGCTGTCAGCAAATAGTCAACAGGCTTTCCGCCCGTTACTCCGTCAATTATCAGCGATGCAAGAAAGACACCCGAAAAAGTGGAAATAATATCGGGCAGCTTACCAATGAAATTCCTGCGGATATGTCCCTTGTCGGCATCTTCAATAAGCTTTGCTGTCCGCTTTATTATCCCAAGCTTTTCTTTAAAGGTCATTTTACTCATTTACTGCCACCTCCTTTTCATTGTAATAGCTGCTTTGGAGCATAAACAGCTCTGCATATTTTCCGTCCCGTTCCATAAGCTCTGCGTGAGTTCCGCACTCGATTATTCCGCCGTTTTCTATCATAATTATCCTATCGCAGAAGCGTGTGGAAGCCAGTCTGTGCGATATGAACAGGCTTGACCTTGACTTTGAAAATTCAAGATAACTCATATACATCTGCTGTTCGGCGATAGCGTCAAGTGCTGCCGTTGGCTCGTCCAGAAGCAATATGGGAGCATTTTTATACAGTGCCTTTGCAAGAGCAAGCTTCTGCTTTTCGCCGCCCGACAGGTCAACGGAATTCTGATATACTGAACGCACAAGCAAAGTGTCCTCCTTTTCGGGGAGGGTCATGACCTTACCGTATATTCCCGATTTTTTCATGCAGTCGATCAGCTTTTCACGGGCGCAGCTGTCCGCAGGCTGTCCCGTTATATTCTCCTCAACACTTACCGCCAACAGCGAAATATCCTGAAATACAGCCGAAAAAAGCTTGAAATATTCATCACGATCATACTCCTTGACATTCACGCCGTTCAGCAGGATCTCGCCCTCAGTCGGGTAGTAAAGTCCGCACATCAGCTTGACTATTGTAGTTTTACCTGCGCCGTTAAGTCCCACAAGAGCAAGCTTTTCACCCTTATGAAGCGTGAACGAAAGATTATTTATTGTAGGCTTGTCTGCGCCGCCGTAGGTATAGGTCACATTGCGAAATTCTATCTCACATTCGCCCGTGGGAACGGGTTTGCCCTCACCTCGGTTTGTAGTGTCCTCCATTTCCATATATTCACGGTAGTTGTTTATATTACCCGATATCCACTGATAACCCGACATATTGTTGCACCAGTCGCTTGTGGCTTCTTTCAGCTTAAACACGGCATTGAAATACAGAACAAAATCTCCTGCACCTATACCGCCGTTCACTACAAGCCATATCAGATAACCGTATGCTCCGAAATTTCCGATGAAATTCACTATCGCCGATAATAGATTGTGCCGAAATTCCCATGCGTCCTGCTGTCTGCGCCAGTTCATCAATTCACCGAGAGAACGGGAGAACGCCTTTTCAAACCATTCCTGCATACCGAAGATGCGGACGTCCTTTGCGTTGGCAAAATTACTGCTTTCATTTTTGATATAACCAAGCTGACGTTCGTATTTCAGCCAGTTGTTCTCCATATTCCATATCCAGTTCATTTTGTGCCGTTCAATATAATAACAGGCAACGGCAGGAAGTATGATGATCGGCAGCATACGAATATCAAGAAATGTTAGAAGTGCTGCATATGTAAAAACTTCAAGGGTATGGCGTATAGTACCTCGGACATTAAGCGCAATATTAAGTCCTATAACATTAAGACTTTCCACAGCCTTGTTTAGCTTGTCGCTTGTTTGGGGCTTTTCGTTGTTTTCATAATCGGTGGTCATGTTTTTGTGCATGACCTTGAGCGCAAAGTTATTGTACAGATTGTTGAAGCCGATATAGCCCTGATAAGTCCCTGCTGTGTTAAGGATAGTGCCGAATATTCTGTTCCCTGCGATAAGTGCAATGCAGATGATAAGCAGCCTTGTGTTCCCAAATCCTGCTCCCGCCAGCTCCACCACATATTTATCCGTAAATGTGGCACAGAGCCTTGCAAAATAGTTGCTGAACGCAAAAACAAAGCAAGCCAAAAACGTCAGCTTATCAATGCTGTGTATCTCACACAATATGTAGATAAGGTTAGAGATAATGCCGTAT
>Ga0129310_1003319_pt1 | contig 10567 bp, 6 predicted proteins | sample Go1ome_2_FD_94433 | JGI IMG/M metagenome (GOLD analysis project Ga0129310, IMG submission 94433) | Western lowland gorrila individual fecal microbial communities from Wisconsin, USA - Go1022A metagenome | ecosystem: Host-associated > Mammals > Digestive system > Large intestine > Fecal | place...
AATATATTCCTCTACAGAATAACTGCAAGCAAAATCCAGCCCTATATTCTTTAACAGGCTAATGCCAAAATTTCCTCCATGACTGCCATCCCCCAAGGTCACCACCGGCACACCCATATAGAGAGCATCACAGGTAGTACCGCCACCAGGATATGGAAAAGTATCAAGGGCAATATCCATATCATAATATTCCGGCAAATAATCTGCGCTAAAGCCCCGTAGCTGGAACCGCTCCTCCGGTAACCCCAAGGACAATAGCTTTTGCCGGAACAGCTCCCGTATATCACCATCATCCAAACTGGCACATTTCAGCAAAAGCTTAGACTTCGGCACCTGCCTAAGAATTGCTCCCCAAGTCTCCAGTACCACATCATTCACCTTAATAAGATTGTTAAAGCTACCAAAGGTAATATATAACTTGGACATACAAGGTGCCTGCCGTACCGGTGGCATTTCCTTGATAGGCACATAACAAAAATGAGAATGAGGCAATACCAACAGCTTCTCCGTAAAGCTTTCACTGCTGGCAAGGGCAGCTGCCTGTAAATTCTCATCAATAACCCTATTACTTTCAGCAGGAATCATGGCACAACCTGCAGCCAAATATTTATCAGACAGAAAATAATCCACCGCCTGCAAGCCCGTCGTAGCAAAATAACCAATACCGCTTATCTGAATCGGTGCCGGCTTATACCCCAGTACTGGCAGACAATTATCCCGGGAATGACCTGCCAAATCCACTAAAATATCCAGTTCCTGCTGATAAACCACCAAAGCTTTATCCCGCAAAGGCAACTGGGAAATATTACACCAGAAATCCACCTGTTTTTTGATATATTTGCTATATTCATCCTCAATAGGGGAGTTACTAAAGCAATATACCTCAAAATCCTGCCGATTGTATTTGGTAACCATAGCCCAAATAAACAACAGCACCACATGACGGCGAAAATCCGGCGAAATATAACCAATCCTCAGCTTGCCTCGCTTTTTTTGCAGACGCTTCAACTGACGCCTGTCATGGATAAAAGGCTTTAGCACAGAATAAAGAGCATTATATCCCTTGTGAGCCTCAACATACTCCCATTGGGGCATAAAAATATAATGAAGACTGAAAACATAATTGCTATAATTTGATGTCTTAACAGGAAAATACACTGCCGCTTCACTAGCCAAGCGATAACACTGAGCTGCCTGCTGAGCCATACCAAAATACTTATAGGCCTGTCCCAGCAGATTAAGAATAACTTCCTTTTCCCCAGGAGAAGCCTGCCAAAAATCATTTTCTAGTGGAATCATCGGCTTGCCTTGGTGCCAGCTCAACTGACAAAGCTCCTCCAGCACTCCTAAAGCCTGCAAATGTCTTTTGGCCTGCCAATACAATCTAGCCACCAAAAAGCCATGATAAGCCCCACCTGTAAATTCCAGCAGCTGGGCAATAGCTGCTGGAATCTCCTGCTGGCTATTGGTCTCCACTACTATAGCAGCATAAATCTCCGCCAGCTCTCCACCAATAGCCTCATATGCAACACCACAGTTAATCTGACTACTATATTCAGCCTGCAACTGCTCATAAAGAGGCCTGGCCTTGGCATAATCCCCCACATCCATGCACTGCCGCAAGCTATCCATTTTCTTATCAAAATTCTGCCAATCCATTGTCCCTCTATCCTATATACATATTACCAGTTATAGTTTTCTTTAAAAATTCTCATATTTTCATAATAAGAATCGTCCAAAGGCTTGCGTCCACAATCATGTATTACCCAAGGTTCCTGCTGATAAGGTATTACTACCTTATATCCTGCATTAATAAATTCCCAACTTTGGGAAATATCGTAGAAGTGCCAACCATGGAATACATCTGCTCGCCAGGATAAATCATATTGAGTAGCCATAAATAAGCCATCTATAGCTGCTACATGAACATATGAACCTAATCCACCTGGAACCTCACCATAATAATTTCTTACCATTTCATTTTCAGATAACCGTGTATAACAAGTGCCAAAAAGAGATGTTAATGGGCTATCCCACCACACCGGATGCTCATGCAATAATTTGGCTGTACCTGCAACTCCTATCATCCCAACCTTAATATCAGACTGAAAAATATCTAATAGATTACTTATTAGCCTTGGATTAATAACGAAAACATCCTGATGTAAATATATTTTATATTTAGCATTCGAGGATTCCATAGCCTGCTGATAGCCAGCTGCCATAGAGGCAGCATGGCGAACACCTAGAATCTCTACCCTATAACCAGAGGGTATTTCTAGCTCCAATATTGCATTTTTAGCACCTTCATATTCAGCTTCATTATTAACATTACTAATAAAACATATACTACTATCATCAAGGTCTTTATTTATGTTAAGCATAAAAATAGCTCCTGATTAATTTTGCTTTAGAGCGTAAAGTAAAGCAAAATCTACCACTGGCAGCTTAGCAGCAAAGGACATAGCCTGCTCCTGCTCCCCGGCAGACAAGCAGGTATAGGCAATATTTTTCAAAGTTGCTACATCCTGACCATCTAATTCCAAGGCAGCAGACAGCAAATCAAAGGCAGACTGATAATCTCCCTGCTGATAGCATACCCCAGCAAAAACATTAATCAGGCGTACCTTTTCTACCAAGGAAATCTCCTTAGCAGCAATCTTGGCCAATGTATCAGATACATCTACCTTTTCAGCCTCATTCTGCTGAACATTATCAGATTCTTCCACTATAGGCTGAGGTGACTCAACTTGCTGTATCTCAGGTGTAATTTCTTCTTTCTCTTGAACAGCCTCCGAAATAATAGTGGATTCTACTGGCTTTTGAACCTCATTATTTCCCTCTACAACCTGCTCTTTATTCTTAGATAACAATTGTCTCAAACGAGCCAACGCTGCCTGAGCCTTATCTTCATTAGGAGTTTTCTCCGGCTCTGTCTTTACCTCTTCCTGAACTTTCGCCTGCTGAGGTTCAGCTTCTTTCATTTCCTTGCCTTTTAGTATCTCCTTCAACTTATTTACAGGGGAGTTAACCTCGGTATCAGCCTGCTTCTTCTGCAGATATTCATTAATCTTAGGATGTTCAGACACCAGCTCATCGTAACCATAACTGATATTATCCATAAAATTATCAAATATTTCCTGATCCTGCTTGGACATTCCCTCTATGCCTTCAGTCAATACTGCATCACACAACTTGAAGGCATCCTTGTTGCGTTCCTCCGTCATACACAGAGTTGCCAGTAACATCTTCACACCCACACTATTATAACCATTATTTAAAGCATTATTCACCCATTTTTCGGCCCGCTCAAAATCTCCGGTAAAGAAATAGCACTGAGCCCCCCAATACATTATTTCCCCATCCATCTGCTTATTAGCTGCCATTTCTGCCATAACATCCATGGCTGCGGTATAATCCTCTGCCTCCATAAACTGCTGCATATCATGCTTCAAGCCGGTCAATACCTGCTTAGCCTGATTATTCCGTTTCTTCATTCTATTTTTATTAATTTTGTTCTTCAATCTAGCCATTTGAATACCTCCATTGCATTTATCCTCTGTAGTTTTTATCGTTGATTTTTCCTGATTAATTAAATTAGCCTGTGCCTGACGAAATACCTGTAATCTCTCCTCCAACTGAGGCGCCATATGCCCTTCCACCAGCATAGAAGGCTCCATACCATGATAATCCTGCATCAGCTCCAAGGCCTTTTCCATAGCAGCTATGGCCTGCGCATATTCGCCAGTCTGATATAAACACTCACTGTATTCCGCCCAGAAATCCGGCACCTCTGGATATTGCTCCACAGAAATTTCTGCCAGCTGCCGCCTTTTGCTAATGCTTTCTCCATCATTGCGACCACCATAATAGGCCATCAGCACCCTATGACAGCGACTGCCAAAATTTACAGACTGCCGTCCCTTCTTTACATCCAGCCAACCATAATAGGTACATTTCTCCATATCTCCCAAACCTAAATAGCAATCACAAAAATATCTAGCCAAATCTGCCTCAGATTTCCCATTGTCCACAGCCTGCTGCAAAAGTTTGAGATTTCTTTCCAACTTTTGCCTAGAAACACTGCTGGCATAACCAGTATGATAAATCTCCAACATTTCTGGGGGAATCCTGAAAAATTTCATAGACTTGCCATCAGATAACTTCAGCTCCTCATGGATTTTTCCCTCATAGTGAAGTCCCTGCTGATTGCGCACTATCCGCAATTGATAGAAATAATCCTGTATTTCTGCCTTATCCACATCATAATTTACCATCTGAATCAAAAGTCCATCTGCCTGCTGGGCCTGACGAATTACCTGACGGATATTGCCCGCAGTTTTAGCAGTAAAATATTCATCAGCATCCAACAATACCAGCCACTCCCCCTTGGCCTTGCTTAAAGCAAAATTACGTGCCTTACTAAAATCATCCTGCCAAGGAAAGCTGTATACCTTAGCACCTAATTTTCGAGCCACATTCACGGTATTATCTGTGGAACCAGTGTCCACCATCACAATCTCATTAACCTGATTTTTAGACTTTTAATGGACTTAGCCAAATTTTTTGCTTCATTTTTCACAATATAACAGGCAGAAATTTTCAATGCCCTTGCCTTGCCCATATCTCATTCCTCCTGCAAATATTTCTGCCAGATTTTACGATAATTATTTTCCAAATCTCTCATATAACCTTCTTTATCCATTAGTGGAGAAGCTTCCATAATATTTCTTAGCTGAAGGTGCAAATCATGCAAAAGCGCCCAATCAGAAGCCAGTAGTACCGCCTTTTCAACATATTCATCCATACTATAGCTGCAACAAGCCTCCATGCCAATATTTTTCAAAATACTGATGCCGAAATCCCCCCCATGACTGCCATCGCCCAAGGTTATAACTGGCACCCCCATGTAAAGAGCAGCACAGGTAGTACCACCTCCAGGATAAGGAAAAGTGTCTAAGGCAATGTCTACATCCCAATATTCTCGAAGATAGTCCTTACTAAAGCCCCGCAGCTCCACTCTGTCCAGCTCAATACCAGCCTCCAGCAACATATTTTTCATAGTCTCAACACCCTGATATGCATTAAACATACGGCCTTTTAGCAACAATCTGGAATTAGGCACTGCTGTCAAAATTCTTTGCCATGTTTGCAATACAGTAGAATTAACCTTGATGGGATCGTTAAAACTGCCGAATGTAATATATCCCTTTACACAGCAAGGTGCCCCGTGAATTTCCTGAGGCATCTCTTTCCTAGGCCAATAGCAAAAATGACTTTTGGACATAGGTAACGGTTTTTCCACAAAATATTTACTTGTATACTCGTGGCATAAATATTTATCTGTAAGGAAGTAGTCTACTCTATCCAAGCCAGTAGTAGCAAAATAGCCAATTCCACACATCTGTACAGGAGCTGGTTTATATGCTAGAATAGGCAGATTATAGCGAGTGTGTCCTGCCAAATCAAAAAGAATATCTATCTCCCTGCTATAGATTGCACGGGCGGCATCTGGAGCATTCAAGCCTGTAATATCCACCCATTCCACTGGACAACTCTGGTAAAATTCCGTTACATCATCTATCTTGCCATTGGCAAAGCAATATACTTGAAAATCCTCCTGATTGTAATAGGCTGTTAGAATTCTAATAAAATCCGCCAACACACAACGATTAAAATCCGCAGACAAATATCCTATGCGAATTTTAGAATGGTGCCTATGTAATTGTTTATCGTGGTTAAATTGCCATATGTCCTTGAATAATTTATTATAACTCTGATGCAGTTGGTAATACCTTGCTTGAGGCATAAATATATAATGACATTGCATAAGATATTTGCTGTAGTATTCCCATTTTACAGGCAGATCCTTTGTAGCCTGCCAGATATCTTTGAAAAAGGCACAAGCATAAACCTGTGGTCCAAAGTATTGATAGTACACTCCTGCAACACTATAAAAATATAATCTATCAGCTGCCTCCACCTTCCATATGGGACTTTGAGGGGACACCACCAGCTCCATGCCATCTGTAGAAAATTTTAACTGAAAATATTTTATTCCTCGCTGCACAGCTTCTTCCATATGCTCCTGGGCCATCAGCTGGAATATTTCTTTTATTTCATTCATAATATTTCATCTGCTTTCTCAGCCGGATAGCTGCTCTACCATCTACATCCTGTTGACATTCTGCCTTAAACATAGATAATCTTTGATATTTATCAGGCATAATAGCAAAAACACTAGGCAGAGTTTCTTCTCCATTTTCCTGCTTGACAAAGACCTCAGCCAAGGCCGAGTGATTTAGCAAATCCAGTTGCTGTCCCGCAACAGCTGCGCCTCCTTGAAACTTTCCTGTTTTGAGATAAAGCTTTACCTTACCCCTAGTATCATGGATAGGATAATAATAGGCGGCAAATTCTCTATATACTTGCCAACCTATAGCTTCTACAAGGAAATCCCCATCCTTTTTTCTATCATAAAAACAATCAAATATCTGTATAATATCTACCACTGGACGCCCCAATAGGGATTTATACAATACCTTTGCTAATAAATGATTATATTTATAATAATCCATTCCCTCCAGAGAAATCTCCAAAGCCTGCTGTTTCTTACCTTTGCGCATATAAATATCCCCAAGGCAGCTATAAAGCATAGGCATTAAATTCAGAGAAGTATCTGATACAGCCTTACCAGCCTGTATATCCTTTTCGGCAAGCTTCCTTAACCTGTGCGCCTCTAATAGGTATTGCTCTGCCTGTAAATAATCCCTACCCACATAATAGTAATGTCCCAGCTGAACAGCAAAGAAAACCTCCCGAGGAAATTTCTTTCTGGCCTCTGCAATAACAGTCATTATTTCCTTGTCTTCCTTGCCCAAATGTATCATAGCAGATATCATACACTCATAAACATGAATATCTCCCCCTAGAGTTTTCATATTTGACTTCACTGCTTTTTGAGCATAAAATAATACCTTATCAAAAACACCCAGACAATTATAGGCATCCATAAAGAATACATACAATTGCTCTCTCTCCTTCTGAGTCTTGGCCTCCTTTTCCCGCTGCTGCAAAATAGGCAAATCCCGTTCTGCCTTTTTGCGCAAAATACCAGCACTATAACCTGTATGTATTATCTGCAAATCAAAGCATTTTTGCATAATATACTTACCAGGCTTAGTAACCAGCTGCTCATGTACTGGATTTTTATAATAAATATCCTTACTATTCCGGAAAATTCGCACCTGTATCATGGTATCAATAATTTTATTTCTATTGTCTGTATCAATATTAACCAGCTGACACATAATGGCACCAATTTTTTTATTAACATGATAGCGAGTCAGTTCCGTTCTAAATCGCTGTACACTTGATACATCAAAATATTCATCAGCATCCAAAAAGGCAATCCAGTCCCCTGTAGCCTGCTGAATAGCGTAATTTTTAGCAGCCGCAAAATCATTACACCAGGTAAAATGATAGGGAGTGATACCAGCATTTTTCAATATATTTAATGTATTATCTGTGGAGCCCGTATCTACTACTATGATTTCATCAGCAATCTGACGCATATTATTTAGCCATTGAGTAATATTTTTTTCCTCGTTCTTTACAATTACACAGGCTGATATTTTCATCTCTTCACAGCCTCCTTACACCAAGCAATATATGATTCTAACTCCTTGCTGATACTACCCATATTAGCTGCCATCTCCAAGGCTGCCAAAGCATTACTATAATCCTGCAAATAATACAGGCATATGCCGCAGTCAAACCAAAAATCTTCTGTCACAGCCGTATCCTCAGCTTGAATTTGAGCAAAAATATCCAACCCTTCACCATAGTACTCCCTAACTACAAGCTGATGACCTATTTTCTTTAGCTTGCTACCCGGCATTCCCTGAGCTAGCTGCAAATATTTTAATAACATTTCCTGACTACCATAAATAATAATGCCATCCAGCATAGTAATATATTCATCAGGCTCCAGGGCAACATTTTTTACTTGTCCATGATAAAGCTGTACCAGTACCTGCTGAGCTTTTGGCAAAAGCTTTATTTTCTCCTGATACCAGCTGCCAGAAGAATAATTACAGCCTAATAAGGCCACAAATAAAAGCTGAATATTCTCTGCCATGAGTGGCAGTATCTTCTTTTCCAACTTGTTAAAGTTCTTTTGCTGTAAAAGTTGATAGACTTCCTCTAAATTATTTTCTGCTTCTATATTCATATGAGCAGAAAATTCCTTAGCCAAATAAATATAGCCATTTTGCTCCAGCAAAGCAACCAGCTGTTGTATATCCTGGGAATTTTCCCCATAAAGATGATGTAAGTCTTGTATAATGCCCTTTATTTTCTCTTGATGTTCATTCTCCGCAACTGCCAACTTCATATCCAGCCACTGACACAAGGTGCCTAGATGCCATTTATTTCGTTTCAATATAGTCTGACAAATTTCTTCTGCCTGTTGCGAGGAAAATATATCGCCTATGGCTAACCCCAACTTGTCCATGGATTCTATAGCTACCTGAGCAAAGCGTTCCTTTTGAATAGCTGGCTGATAAGGAGATTCCATAGCTAAAATAGCATACTCTAGAGCTTCTTGATATTTTTCCAACCCTAACAGGCTTTCACTAAGAAAGCCATAATACATCTCTGGTTTATGGCTTTTTCCCATAACCTGTTGTAAAATTTCATAATTGCGCTGATACTTGAAATGAATTACCTTAGTAGAATAACCTGTATGGCGAATGGCCAATTGCCGATCTGCCACAATATATTTTATGTTCTGCCAAGGCTCCCTCCCCTTGGTTAGCTGTTCGTGTACAGCCCCCATGTATTTAATGCCTACATGATTGCTTATAATTCTAGGCACTACATCAGAATTTATAATCTCATTATTGTTATCTGCATCTATATTATCAATAGGACAGAATATTACATCCATATCAGCATACTGCTTGTCTAGCTGTCTCAAATATTCAATGATCTTTTTCGGATGATAATAACATTCATCTGCATCAGTAAATACCAACCAATCCCCTGTTGCCTCCTGCAAAGCCATATTTTTAGCCTGAGCAAAATCATGCTGCCATTCATATTTAATTAGTTTCACATTCGGTTGTTTGGCCAAAAACTCATTAGTGCCATCGGTAGAGCCTGTATCTACCACAATAATTTCCTGGGCAAAAACTCTTACATTATTCAGCCAAGCCTCCACATGGGATATTTCATTTTTCATAATGGCACAAGCAGATATACTTATCCCTTGTGCCTTATTCATTTCAAAAAAATCGGAAGCAGCTTCACTTGCTTCCGATTTATAAAATTTATTTTTCTTCATAACTGCCAGCCTTTACTACATCTAAACTACCTACGTATAGTATCGAAAAACACAATATAAATATTAAGTAAAAACAAGTAAATATGCATCCCCACAAAGGCCTTTGCAAACAATAAAAGAACCGCCCCGAAGGACGGTTCTCATATTGTTTAGCTGAATATCCCTATAAGGAATAGCAGATATTACTGGAGGAGAGACAGTACGTTGGAACTGCTCTGATTTGCCTGTGCCAGCATAGACTGGGCAGCCTGCATCAGAACGTTGTTCTTAGTGTACTCGGTCATTTCCTTGGCCATATCAGCATCGCGAATAGTGGACTCTGCAGCAGTTACATTCTCGCTGGCAGTAGTCAAATTGCTCTGAGTGTATTCCAGACGGGACTGAACAGCACCGATAGTGGTCTGCTGATCCAGAGCCTTCTGAATAGCTGCATCCAGAACGTTGATAGCTGCATTAGCCTGCTCCTGATTACCTACCTGAATGGTATCGTTGTTCTTACCCTGGAGGCCAAGAGCCTGAGCCTTCATATCAGTCAAGCCAACCTTAATGGTCTGGTTAGCCTTGGTGCCAATCTGCAGATTGATAGAATTGTCAACAGACGCATTCTGAGCACGAAGAGTCTCATCGAAAGCATCCAGAGCCGCATTAGCAGACTTGCGAACTGCACCAGTATTATCAGTAATGGAGATGGTGAAACCAGAAATCTGTCCATCAACACCATCGGCCTTAGAAGCAATAGTTATAGAGCTCTCACCAGAAGCAGTATATACACTGTTACCAGATCCATCAATAGCTATGAAAGAAGTTTTGCCTGCACTAAGTGAAATATCTGTGCTCAAAGTCTGAGCGCCATCCTTCATCTTCTTCAAAGCGCCATCCAAAGTCAAAGACCCTACCTGAGTAGAAGCTGTATAGGTCTTACCATCCTTTACCCAGGATACAGTAATAGTATCAGTGGACTGAATATTCAGACTGTCGTTATTACGAGCCTTTAATTCAGTCAGCTTAGTGCTGCTTCCAGTAGTCTCAGCCAAACTCTGATTAGTCAAAGCGGTGCAAGTAGCAGTGGTCTTACTGTTCTTGGAACCATCTACCAGATACTGGCCGTTAAAGGTTACATTTGCGTTATCGTTGATCTGGTCGATGGACTGATCCAGCTCCTTCTGGATGGTCTGACGATCTGCATCAGTATTGGTATCGTTGGCTGCGTTTACTGCCTTC
>Ga0129310_1003320_pt1 | contig 10567 bp, 7 predicted proteins | sample Go1ome_2_FD_94433 | JGI IMG/M metagenome (GOLD analysis project Ga0129310, IMG submission 94433) | Western lowland gorrila individual fecal microbial communities from Wisconsin, USA - Go1022A metagenome | ecosystem: Host-associated > Mammals > Digestive system > Large intestine > Fecal | place...
GGATACAGAACAGTAAACCTTATTTTTGTAAGCCTTTTTAGACTTTGGCTTGTCCGGAGCATTCAGGATCTCTGTTATTTCTTCGGCAGTTATTTCGTCCTGAAGTTCATTTATATACGATTTGAGTTTTACAGCTGCTACTCTCGACAGTGAGAGCTTGTTATCGGTCAGAGCCTTATACAGTTCGTTCTGAGTTTCTTCTGAGAATCCCTTGATGTATTCAACGGCTCCGATCTTTATGATCTCATCATCTACAAGAGACTGCAGCTTTTCATTCAGCTTGCCGACATCAAGATACCTGTATATAGTTTTCCTTGACACGCCGTACTTTTTAGCTATCTCTTCTCCGGTTGACTTATCATCATTTCTTATTTCAAAATATTTTGAAAAGATCTTTGCATATTCACTGGGGTATGTTTTATCACGCTGAATATTACTCTCCGAAAGGGCTTTATAGATCGTATCGTCAGTATAATTCTTAACGATGCAGGGAACTTTGAGCTGACCGATAAGTTTAGCTGCGGCAAGTCTGTGATGTCCGGATATTATTTCATACAGATCACCCTTACGAATGACTGCAAGAGGAGTAACTATTCCGATGTCTTTAGCACTTTCTGCTATCTGTTCAACTCTTTTTTCATTTATCTTAAAAGGCTGGACCTTTCCGGTCTCATCGGAATAAGGTACCAGTCTGGTAACTTCGACCCAGATGACAGTTTCCTTGTTTGTACCCCATACATCAGTATAACTCTTTTCAAGTTCTTCTGGGATATTATCCTCGACCTTATCTTCTATTGCTTTCTGAGCGTTCTTGATCGCTGTAAAATCTATCTTAGCCATTATACATTCTCCCTTCCGAATCACTTAGTCTTATCAATAATTTCCTTTGTAAGTTCAAGGAAAGTCTTTCCGAGAGTAGACTTTTCGTCAAAAACATTGGCGGTCTTAGTCAGAACAGCATGTTCTGTCTGAGCAGGGCAATAAGGTATCTGAGTTTTAAAAGTCATACTTTCGTACTCTTCACGGATGGACTGTGCAAGCGAAGTGCTGACAGTAGTTCTCTGCATCTTATTGAGGAGTATGCCCAGAACTTTCAGACGCTTGTTTGTACTGTTATTGATAGAAGATACCTTATCGAGCATCTTATCCAGACCGTTATAAGCGTATATCCCGCTTTCCACAGGAATTATAATGTAATCACTGGCATTCATTGCATTAGATACAAGAAGATCCAGAAGTGTACGGCAGTCAATGAGTATATAATCGTATTTTTCAAATACTTCATTTGAAAGCAGCCTCTTGATGACGTAGTTGCTGTCGTTGTCCGTGTCATTTGCGATAGTAGATGTTATATTAGTCAGCATCGGAGATGCGGGAATGTAGTCGATGCCGTTTTCATTGTGCCTGATAGCGGAAGAATGAACGGTTTCAATGCCTGCTACGGTATTATATATAAGTTCCGCTGCTGTCAGTTTTCCGTCCTTGATATAGCCGAGTGCATAGCTTGCATTCTTCTGCTGGTCAAGATCAAGTACAAGAACGCTCTTGCCTGAACGGGCAAGTCCTCCTGCAAGATTTACTGTTGTCGTAGTCTTTCCAACGCCGCCTTTTTCCGAACAGATAGAAATAATGATAGCCATAATTATTTTCCTTTCTGTGTCACGTGTGACACACATGTTTTTTACTTGTTTTTGGTTTTACAAACAACTCTGATATTATTATAGCAGATTTAAAAGACAAGTAAAAATTATATATGGTTGATTTGTGTCACGTGTGACACAAATCCTTTTATTATAGTTTATCATGGTTATCCCTTTAACACACCACAGATAATTTACAAAGCTGTCCAAATAAACAGACCTCAAAAATCGAAAAATATAGTATTGATAATCCAACTAAACCTTTCCGTTTTTTAATTGCCTGAAATGTAAAACCCTCTATTTTACAGCATTTTGACTATGCAGCCTTATGGATTGTGGCAAGGTTTAATTGGGGGAGCAATATAATAGTGACAGAAACCGAAGGGAGCTGTCGCTATGTCAAAAAGATTTCCGAAACCTGAGATCACACTTGATGGGATATATTCAAAGTTCGCAGATGAGGGCTTTTGCAAGGATTTTCTGCTTGATATCCGCTTTGAAAAGGGCTTTGCCTGTCCGTTTTGTGGTGGCTCTGAGTACCGCAGGATAAGGTCACGCCATCTGCTGCGCTGCAAGTTCTGTAAAGCAGATATTTCCGCCACAAACGGAACTTTTATGCACAGAACACATATTCCGCTGAGGCTGTGGATAGTCACCGCATTCCTCCTATAATAGCACATTTAGTCTGGAAATAGAATAAATCGAAAGTCAAATCATATTGACTCTCGGTTTAAAAGTACCTGTCCAATAACTCCCCACACATAAATCGTACACGTCAAACCATCCGTCTCTACTCCCAAATAGTCTATTTGAAGTTGATTAGAAAGGATGTGGGGATTTTGGCGGAAAACATTAATCACAAATCCCCGAACCTAAAGCTCGGGGATTTCTCTCATGATAATTAACATCTATTATTAACAGTCGCATTCCAAATTGTGTTTTGATAAAAAATGTCGCTACGATTTTTCAGCCATGATCCCAAATCCGAAATCACGGGCTTTTTCTATACCAACATCTCGTTAAAACGCTCTTCGGACGTAAAGCTGTCAAGCTCAGATTGTAATTACAAATAGCTAGGCTCTAGCAAGTTCTGCTATGCTATCCTATTCATAGTTGATCATTAAAACTAAATTTTTTTATATTACACTCCATTTTTTGTCCTGAACTTCTTCGTTTCTAGGTTTTAATATACGAACCGGAATGTCATATCTTATGCCATTTTCTTTATCTGTAAGGTATACCTCGAATGAATTAATACATTTAATAAATATCGTTGAAATACCAGCTAATATTTCAGGATTTTCCCATTCTGGATAGACTTCATCTATTCTTCGAAGTTCATTCCACATCTCCGGTACAAAGCAAAAGAAACGTGATGGAAAAATAATTGCGTCAATTATACCTTTCATTTGCTCATAAATCGAATTCATATGCCCCATAAAGTAACAGCAATAAATAAAAGCAGTTTTGATATAATCATTGAATTTTACAACAAAGTCGTCAAGCGATATTTCCAAGTTATTATATTTCCAACGCAAATCACAAATTTCTTTTTCAGCTGTTACTAAATCTTTTATTAAAGATTTTAAATTTTTTGAAACAACATCTTCATCAAATATAAAATTTGATCTTTTGCATGCATAGTATTCTTCCCAAAACTGTAATGCACACAGCCTTGAAATGTTTTTTAAAGACTTTACTGAATTCAAAGCATCTAACCAAACCCATCGTTTTTGGTTATTTAAATCTTCAACATGTGCTAGTTCATGCTTAATCATTCGAATGAATTCATTTTTTGAATTACGAGCTATAGAGATTCTGCTGTCATTTTTCATCTCTGAATTGTTCTCGATTAATTGTCCAATCAGAATTGTAAAAGGTATTATTTTATCTATAAAAATATGATATCCAATATCATCAGGTTTTCCTTCGCCGGCTTCAACACTGACTACTTGAGCATGACCACTAGCTATTATATTTCTAGTTGCAAATTCCCTATGACCAATTGATTTCTGAAAAGCAAATAATTCATTTCGATAATCATCAGTAAAGTGTATAGTGTTTAATCCATCTATATTAATTGGTGTACTATCCATTTCAAGAATCTGATTTATCAGGTTTTTCATTGATTCCGAAAGTGACGGTATATAAATGTCGAATTGACTCATTTCACCATCAAAACTCTTAATTGTTACATCAATTTTCAAAATTATTCCCTCATTCTATTATATTATTGAAATGACTCCAAAAGTTAGAGCAATTGTTTAGTAAGCTGCTTATTTACTTTTATGGTTATCCCCTTAACACACCACAAGTAAGATCACTGCACCAAAGCAGCCAAAAGCCTTAAATACGCACTGTTTCCCAGCTTGCGGCGGTTGAATTTGTAACAGTATTCGGCAGCATACAACGCTGTGTGGATCTTTTCGTTTCCGTGGTAAGTTCCCATGATCATTGCTTTGAAGTTTGATATAACTTTATGCGTCCAGTTCAGCTGACAACTTTTGGGATCGTAAGTCTCAAAAACATGAAAATACTTTTGAGCTAACGGCTTCTTGTAGCTTCGGGCATTATCACTCTCAATCTTCGAGCCTGCGCGGATATTATCCCTGGCAAATCTACCCACAGTTATGCCCTTTAAATTCGGCACATCACTCATTTTAACGTACTCGGGATTTCCTGCTGCGTTCTTCGACAAAGCTACGATCATCTTGACTTTTTCAGTACCTCTGCCACGCTTTTTGCCGTGAGTCGGAGCACCGAGATACGTGTCATCAAGTTCAACGATCCCGTCCAGCAAATAGCGTTCTTCACGGCATTTCATAGCTTTTCTGATGCGGTGAAGTATGTACCAGGCAGTTTTGTAGGTCACACCCAAAGACCTCATCGGTGTGACAGTGGAAACGCTGCATTTGTTGCTCATAACGAGGAATGCGGTGATTATCCATAGCCTCAGCGGAATATTCTTCTGTGTTATGAGTGACATTAAGTCGAAAATATATAGAATTTACGTATAATTTGATTTTGTCTTTATATCTTCAAGCATAGCTTCTATTTTTCCATTCTTGCCGTCTTTGCTCATGTTCTTCAGCTTAAATCCTTTTCTTTCATAGAAACCATTCCTGATTTCAATATCCTTTTCTTTATCTATATCTACGTAGGAAAGCATACCGATGAACCTGATAGGCATAGACGGATTTTTTTTCTTTTCTTCATCTTTAAGAAAAGAAACCATACTATCTAATAAGAGGGAACCGTATCCTTTCCCTCTATAATCATAAAAAGAAACTCTGCTATGAAACTCGTCGATCCTAACTGTTGTTGCTTCGACAGAATAATCTATCGAAGCCATTAAGTAAGGGATATTACTTCTAAGGCGGAGATCGGATTCATGTTCAATACTATAAAACATCTCGGAATTGATAGCATACAGTTCAAATTCTCCGCCGTTGGTCATTAGTTCATTAAGTTGGAGTGGATAGCGCCGCAGAGAGTTTTCCGGAACTTTTTCTCGTCTGTCCACCAATATTACCATTGTATCACGACCAATTTCCGAAGCTTCACTGTTTTTGTCCTTGATATTCGTAATAGTATAGAGTCTGTAGTTTTTATGCGCCGCTAATAACTCACATACCTTTTTGTATGTCTGAATCGTTTCAAGGTGTTCTTTTTTCTCTTTTACAAGATTATCTACTATTTTACCATACGAACTCAACATTTCGCACTGTACAGACCATTCTGCTTTTGATAATATTTTCACGTTTTTCCTTTCTCATCCGTAATTATATATATCTACGTTTCCGTTAAGATAATCATCAAAACTTATCTGCATCTCATCTATTGAGTATTTTTTAGCCGAAGGTATATTCGTTATACCATTATAATGTGAAGTGTTAGAGATTTTTGGCTTCATTTTGATTTTATCTGCAAAATTTTCCCGAATGATCTTTTCGAGTATTTCCTCAGGCTTTAATACAGGGACTCTGCTATCTCTGAAGTAAACAGGCTTTTGGGAAATTATATGATCCAGTTTCATTCTTTTAGCCTGACACATGCTTACTGCATTTTCAAGATCGGAGTAATACATTTCGGATGCTTCTCTTAAATCGGAAGGTTTTAATTCTATGACTTTAAAAATGAAAGTGATCTGTCTTATTATCTGAGCGGCTTTCTTGTTATTGAATTCATTGCGGAGAATATATTCTATACCCGGAATGGATAATGCAGAGATGTATCCTTCTATCAAGCCTAACTCACAGCATTTCCAGATCTTTGATGAAACTTCGTAATGTTCGGGACGTTTACAGAGAACATCAAGTATCGTTCCCGTATCAACTAAGATCTTCATGATCTGTCCTTTCCGCACGTATGGCTTTATCCTCATAATCATTCTGCAAGATACCTGTGAGAAAATCGGTCAGAAAAGAAACACTTGCATCATATGAGATAAGTCTTGCAACTTCTTTACCGTTTTTCAGAATCACAACTTCATCACCTTGCTGAACAGCCTGAAGATACTTACTGAAATTGAGCTGCATATCAGTGGCGGTCGCTATCATCATAAATTATTTCCTCCATTTCTTCATAAATGATTATATCACTTTATAAGATAAATGTCAATGTAAGGAAACTGTGTCACACGTGACACAAATGTTTACTTTGTGGATAACACAGAAAGAACAGTTTGCGCACATATGTTTTTAAGTATATTTTTCCAATTCAAAATTTGAATTATTGACAATATATATTTAGATATGATATAATCATAAAGTAAATTATACATGGTGTTTAATTTACAACACTATTAATTACTATTCTGAATAGCAACGAAGTTTTGGTAAGGATAATAATATATTCGAGCCAACACTTCATTCCCGGGATCTTTAAAACTGAAAAAATATCGAACAAAAACGGATCTGTTTTGTTATGGATGATCGGCATGCATATCTGTCTGTAACTTAACAAATATCCAACGAAGCATTTTTTACTTATTTTTTTACGGAATTAATTTCAAATCATTTATGATTTGAGATAACGAAGAAATGAAGGAGCCTTTTAATGAAGCAAAAACGAACACAAAGACTGAAACGTGTCGTTTCAGGGCTGTTATCATTAACAATGATAGCAAGTATGTCAGCGGTCATACCTGCGAACGCTGAGGAAGAAGGTAAGCAGGCTGCATATCCGTATACTGTGTTTGCAGCCGATGAAAATGGTGGTATTACACTGAATCTGGACTATCTGACAGTAAATGGCAACGGTGTCACAAACGGTGTGTATTCTACAACAGCAATGTACCCTAATATAAATGGTACTATTTCTGAAAATGAGTTTGTTGTTGATGAGATCGTCAGCGATGACGAAAATACCACCGATTCCCAGGACGCTGACAAGCCTTTCGATGTCAGCAGGGATATGATCTATATTCACAACAAGCTGATGGATAGCTGGTTCAACAATGCTCAGAACTATGCCGAAGATTATACGCTGTCTGAGATGAACATCAACCTCAATTCGCCCGTATATGTTACGGGCAGGCTGAACTATGATGGTAACGTCAGCTTGAATTCTGCAATTGGTGCGGTTTCTGATGTGACTCTCAGCGGTGGAAATCTCAACGGAAATAATGCCGTTATCTATTCAAAGTTTGGTGACATTAAGATAACTGAAAGTCAGGCTTCAATGAACGGTCTGATATATGCGCCGTTCGGTACTGTAACCATTGACTGCGATAATTTCAACCTGAACGGCTTGATAATCGCACAGAATGTTGTTGTGAACAGCACCGGCGCTAACATCAATTACAGCAACTCTTGGGCTGAATTCGTTGGTACAGAAACCGAAGAACTCAGCTGGACATTTGCTGACTGGAAGTACCTCGCTGATACAGATGAGGACGGTCTGCCTAACCTTGTCGAAAAGGAGATCGGCACAAAGCCTTATGAAGCAGATACCGACGGTGATCTTCTGCCTGACGGATATGAAGTTCTTTCTCTCGGCACTGATCCTTTGAAGGTCGATACTGATGATAATGATATATCTGACTATGATGAAGATTTTGATACAGACGGTCTCTCAAACGGTCAGGAATATGAAATCGGAACAGGACCGTATAATGATGATTCCGACGGAGATAACCTCAAAGACGGTGATGAGGTAAATATATATTTCACTGATCCTCTGGATGTTGATACAGATGATGATAATCTTAATGACGATGACGAGATCTATTTTGGTACAGACCCCAATGATCCCGATTCTGATGATAACAACGTGCTTGACGGTGATGAAAGGCGTTCTCAGAAATTCATACATAAAGTCGAAAACGAAGATTGTGCTGTGACGGAAGTTATTGTTTCTATGGAAGCAACAGGAAATCTTCAGAAAACCACTACCGTTGAGAGCATAATGAACAAGGATATGCTTTGTACAGGTGTTGTAGGTCTTGTGGGTGAGCCTTTCTCGATAGAAACTACATCTGATTACGAAAAAGCTACGCTGACTTATGTTATTGATAAGAACAAGCTGGGCGATACAGAGTTTGACAACCTCATGTTTTTGTGGTATGATGAAGAAAAAAATAATTTCGTTGAACTGGAAACTATTTTCGATGAGGACGCTTCTACTGTAAGTATTACAACGCCGCATTTTAGTAAGTATATGATAGTAGATAGCGAGAAATGGTTCAAAAATTGGAGAAAAATCTATGAAAAGTTCGAGTCGCTGAGTTCACTGACATCATCAACTACTGCTATTTGTGTTGACTGTTCCGGAAGTATGTATACAAACGACCCCAGTAAACTTATGGATGATGGGAATATAGCTTGTTACAGAGAACTTGCGGTTACAAACTACATAAAAAATATGCAAGCTTCTGACAGAGCTTGCATAATTACATTTGACCATGAGGTAGAAATACCTTGTAGCTTTACAAGCAATAAGACGACTCTCGAAAACAGTGCCTTATTTTTCAATCGTGGCGGCACTGATGCGGATAAAGCAATTGAGGCGGCTCTGAAAGAATTGAAAAGCGAATCCGGCAACAAAAATATTATACTTCTTTCCGATGGAGATGTTAATGTTAAAGATACCCGCTTGACCTCTGCTGCTGCAGATGGTATAATGATACATACTGTGGGATTGGGTACAGATGCTGATGATGAGGCACTAAAGAGATGTTCCCGAATAACAGGCGGAGAACATTTTACAGCTACTATTGCAGAAAACCTCGAAGGTATTTATGATAATCTGTCAGCAACAAATCAGTTTAATTTTAGTTGCTTGGATGATAAGGATCATGATGGAGTTCCTGACGATATAGAGATCTCAGGTATACCGCTGCCGAACGGAGAGTTGATATTTACTGATCCAAATGAGATGCACTCTGATAAGGATGCAGTTCATCCAACAGGGGACGGACTTACTGACGGTGAAGAAGTAGGTAAGCTCGTAAGGCAGAGCGTTACTTTTGGAACACCTGAAGAATATGTTCCCTATAAATTTGTTTTCAATGTAGTAGGTAATCCACTGAAAATTGATACAGACAGCGATGGATATGATGATTATTTAGAAATTCGAACCTATAAATCCGATGCCTTTGTTCCGGATATAATAAAGCATCATTGGGATGAAAATTATATTTCTGTAATTAACTCTTCAGGAACAACTAAAGGTTCTTTTGGTGGAAATCAGATGGATTTTGGTATTTCAGATTATTTATCAACCGATTACATTATCCATAATTGGGGATGCGGTCTAATATCTATATCCGACATATTACTTTATCTCGCAATATCAGACTCAAAATATGATACAGAAGCAACTCAATTTATTACCAATAAAACAACGGGGCTAGTAATAGATAGTTGCGATTACGAAATTTACATTAATTATATGAATATGTCATATTTTCCGACTCTTCGTTGGTTAGGATTGAATGGTCTCTCTATGAGAAATAATACCAACATTTATTCACTGATGCATTCATTAGATTTAGATGCAGATTGGGCAGTAAATATTCCTGTTATGAAGACGTGCATTGCAGAAATGTTGGACAATAATATTCCTGTTTGTTTAGCTATTGGTCCAGGTAAACCGGGAATAAGTTTTTATGATCAGGATAAAAGCGATAAAACAAAGCCGTATGCATTTGTCGTGAATTCATATAAATCTAAAGTAAGTGATCATTATATTACCGTTACAGGAATGCTTGAAGATCATATAATGAAGAAAACTTATCTGGAAATATCATCATGGGGGAAAAAATATTATATTGATTTTGAAGAATATATTGATCATATAAATAAAACTAACGATGTTTTCAGCAATATTCTTTATATCCAAAAGAAATAGGAGCGCATAATGAAAAAGAAATTGAAGGTACTGGCAGTTATACTGGCAGCATTTACAGCTTTTTTCTTTATAAAATATAACTCACTGGAGCGAAAGATTTTTTTTAATAGTATCAGTATTTCTGAATTTGACTTTGACAGTGTCGAAATAGATGATAAGGAGCGTACCATTGAGTTCAATTTCGAGAATTCATTAGACAACGACCACCTGTTCGATACTATAAATAACATCTACACTAATTGCAAACAAATAGTCGCCAATGACGAGAAATACCGGAACTACGATGTTGCTCTCATCATAAAAGATGCTGCTAAAGTTGTATTTTATATGTCAGACAGCGACATTTATTGCGCAAGAAACTATACCCGACTTCGTATTTCTGTTGCTGATATAAGCCGCGCACACCCCGATTTAGAATATCTGACGCTGGATGATATCTACATCTATGAAAACGGCGTAGATGTCAGTTCAGCATTATCAGGCGATGAAATATATGCTGATTATTGTAATGTGGATAATTACAAGAACTTTACACAGCTGAAATATGTCAGCTTCTGTGTAAAACCAAGTGATGA
>Ga0129310_1003321_pt1 | contig 10566 bp, 10 predicted proteins | sample Go1ome_2_FD_94433 | JGI IMG/M metagenome (GOLD analysis project Ga0129310, IMG submission 94433) | Western lowland gorrila individual fecal microbial communities from Wisconsin, USA - Go1022A metagenome | ecosystem: Host-associated > Mammals > Digestive system > Large intestine > Fecal | place...
AGCGCCGACCTTTCCAAGGCCGATTTTACTTGGGCTAATCTTTCCGGTGCAGATTTACGCAATGCAAACCTTTCTGATGCTGATCTTCGCTATGCGAACCTTTTCGGCGCTGACCTTCGCGGCGCGAATCTTTCCGGCGCGAATCTCTCCAGATCATGCCTTCTTGGAGCTAATTTTGCTGGAGCAAACCTCTCCGCAACGAATATGCAGGATACAACATATGACTAGTCCAGTATTTCGTTAATAACTACACGCGCATAGACAGTATCATAATTTTCTTAAGCATCTAACAAAAGCTCCATACTAAACAGCAAAATCCCCGAAGGAATTCCTCCGGGGATTTTGCTATTAATATCGTTTATTATTTTGCTGCTGTTTCTGCAGTTTCTGTTGTTGTTTCTGCTGCAGCTGCAGCTTCTGTTTCTGTCTCGGAAGCTGCTGTTTCTGCAGTTTCTGTTTCTGTCTCAGAAGCAGTTTCTGTGGCCGCCTCTGTCTCATGCAGATAAGGCACATGATTTCTGCTGTCTTTCACTTCAATATCTGCTGTCAGATTAGACATGTAATCATTCAGCTTATTGGATGTGATGGTATCTTTGATGTTCACATGCCATTCTTCTGCATCATCACCAATGAAGTAAATAATATGGTAACCATAATCGGATTCTACGATGCCTGTATCACCCGGTTTACGTGTCGCATCAAAACACCAGTCATTGAAGTTTGTTACCATCTGACCTTCTTTGACTGCTTCATACAGACCGCCATTTGTATTGGAACCTGTATCATCGCTGTATGTCTTGGCAAGCTCTGCAAAGCTGTCTTCTGTCGCATCACCGCTCTTCCAGTCTTTCAGAATCTGCTCAGCCTTCACCTTTGCAGCTGCCTTTGCATCTTCCTTGGCCTGTTCCTGTGCTTCTGCTGATTCTGTCTCTGCCGTCGCTGTCTCACCTGCTGCAGCTGTTTCTGTCTCGTCAGTCTCTGCCGCATCAGAAGATGAAGTATCTGCACTGATCAGGATCTGTCGAACATCAACGGTCTTTGTATGATCAAGGTATCTGTCCTTGAAGTAAACAACATAATATGCATTGTTGGATGTATCTTCGATGACTGTTGTATCGCCTGCCTGACGATCTGCTTCAAATAACCAGTTAGCGACATCTGTCGGACTGATAGAGGATTTCTTCTTATCTGTATTCAGAGAATCAACAGAAGTATCGGATGCATATTTGTCATAAACTTTCTCGAAGGAAGCTTCGTCCTTGATCTTGGAAAGCATCTCATCAGCCTTCGCTTTCGCTTCTGCCATTGCTGATGCCTTCGCTTCTTCTTCAGCCTTTGCAGCTGCTTCGCTTTCTTCAGCACTCATTGTCTCAGATTCTGTCTCTGTCTGACTTTCTGTCACTGCTGTTTCAGAAGCACTCTCTGCTGTTGTTTCAGAAGTGCTTTCAGCAGCTGCTTCTGTCTGAGCCTCTGTTTCTTCTTCCGGCATATCTGCTTCAATCTTGCAGACTCTGTAATCTACAGAATCATAATTATCCTTGTTCTCATCGTAGTAAGTATTGATCTCATCATCTGTGACTTCGATGTTATCCTCGATATCATTGTAATAAGCAGATGCAAGACCGCTCATCTCTACATAAGGCTTGATACCTTCAAGCGTTGCATCACTGCCGAATACGGACTTGCAGTATTCATCGGCGCTGACACCCTGCTGCTGGGCATAAGACTGAATAGAAGTCACCATATCGTCATAATCGGATGAGGCATCATACTCAAAGCCTTTTTCATTGGCTTCGTCTGTCAGTGCGTAAACATTCTTTAACTGATTGACTGCCTGCTGCTGGAAATAATCATCCCATGTCATAGTATCTGAATACTGCTGCTGATCCAGCGGTTTGGATGTATCCAGACCAAAGTAAGACAGATAACTGCCATATGTGGAAGCAAATGAATTCAGGCTGCTGTAATAATAATAGTCAAATTCAGCTTTCTGGATTTCATGACTGCCTACAGTGATATATGGGCCATGTTTTTCCTGGTAATTGTCATAGAATTTCCATGCTGCGATACATACACAGATGACAACTGCAAGAATACAGCCTGTTTTGATAATCGTCTTCTCTTTCTTAGCCTTGCGTTCTTCCTCCTGACGACGCTGCATCTTCAGGTCATATTTTGTCATTTTCTTCTCCGGCTTTGTGTTGCCTGCCGGACTATTGGATTTGTTGTTCTTTTCAGACATATCAACTGCCGCGATGCCCACCGTTCCGGCAGGTACCGCGTCGCTCCTTCCTACTATTAATTCCTAATATTCTTCATAGCTTACTTCTGTCCAGGCCAGTGACAGATTGCTGTTGTCACTGGCGGCATCCTCAAATACCCACATAAGTCTGGAGCCATAAGAAGTATTCTCCATACATTCACGATTAATGATCGTGACATGTGTCTCTTCCGTTATATCCGTCAATGCATCATAAAAGCCTTCCAGATCATTGCCATAATATTCCGGAAAATCAAACACATCAAATAGGTACTCCTGTGCTGAGGATTCCAAAGCCATATACTTTCCATTTAATGTAATCTCTTTCATCGTCCTGTTCTCCCTCATTCCGCTATACGGCGTACAGCGCACTAATGGTAATAGAAAACACCCGGGCCGCAGCATCCGGCACCCGGACACAAACATCCGCAAGCCGCATTCAGACACAGGATCTTGCAGCACCAGTCTGAGACATTGATGGTCGGCATGCCATAAGACTGCCCCATATCCTGATACCACTGACCGCCTGATTCCAGCTGACTAAGCAGCTGCCGGTACTGCATGTTGTTCGGATCCATCTCCACTGCTTTCCTGGCATGCTCTTTGGCATTGATATTGCTTCCCATCCTTGCATTGGCAAGGGCGCTCAGATAATACCACTGGGCATTGCGGTTGGCAATACTGTCAAGGACATGAAGTGCTTCCGTATAACTTCCGGCATTGATATAATTGGCTGCTGCCCGGAACTTCAAGGAATCCTCATCCTGATACTGGTTCTGCTGATTCTGCTGCTGGCTGCCATAACCGCCATAACCACTGCCATAGCCGCCGAATCCACCGAAACTGCCCCAGAAATCCTGTCCGCCGGCTGAACCGCCATAACCGCCGTAGCCCGCGCTGCTCTGGCCTGAGGTTCCACGCTCACGTTCATTGATAATCTGATTGTAAGCAGCCTGAACCTCTTTAAACTTCGCTTCTGCAGCTTCTTTGTTCGGATTATTAATATTCGCATCAGGATGATACTTCCTGCTCAGCTTTCGATATGCTTTTTTAATTTCGTCATTACTGGCATCTCTGCTTACACCAAGTACCTGATAAGGATCTGTCATTCGTTTTCTCCTGCCTTATTTCTTTTATTATAAACTGAGGCAAATTTTGCCCATACACCGGAATAGAGGATATTCCGAAGTATACCTACATCCTGGATAATCGGCAGACGTTCAAAAGCTTTGCAGCATTCCGCCATCTGCATCATCAACATACTCTGACATTCACTGTCAAAGTTCTCATCATCTTTCATCTTTATCAATGGATTGTAGTTCCCGGACTTCTCATCCTTCTCCACATCCTCATAAGCATCCATGAGATAGATAAACTTGCCGAGAAAGAACCCCATCTGTCTGAGATCTGATGACCATGCATCCTCTCTGCAGACAAATACCTCTGCTAACATCTTTCCTGTCAGACAGGCTGCTTCCTCAACATTATCTGAGTGTTTCTTTTCACACCGGGCAAGGGCTTTCATATAATCCGCCACTGCCTTGTGCTGTCTTGGATACTTTGCTTTAATCGCTTCATATTGCTTCGAAAGCAGCTGTGCAGCTGCATAGCGCGAAATCTTTCTCTCATCCTGCCAGTCATCCAGTAAATTGTAGTATGCCAGCAGAACATTCATATCTGCACAGTAGGATGAAAAGTCATTCCATCTCTCTGTATGCTGCTTCATAGGATGAACAAGACATCTTCCCGTCTTCTCATGAAGCGGATGTTCATAAACACCATTTAAAAGAATAACAAGAAATGTCATATCATATGTCAGAGTCAGCTGACCGGCCCGTCCGTGACGTCCATGAAGTGCATGGCACAAACCGCAGTAATAAGCGTCATATGCTGCTGATTCTTTAACTTTTAATTCTGGGCGATTAACTGTGATATATCCAAACATTTGATTCCTTCCATTGCTGACGGTATTTGATTCCTGTTCATTCCATACTAATTCCAAATAAACAAAATAGCAATTAAATGATTATGATATTTTTATAAAACTCTGAGAAACAGTTGATGCAGGTATAAAGGCAGGCACACCAGACCTGCCGGTGTGCCCGTGTCAATTCATCTTTAAATTATGACAGTCTTGCCATAAATGCTTCGTTATTAATAATCGCACGTTTGTGGATACCTGTGCCTACAAGGCCTTTCTCATCGTAAACATTCACTTCGAATACAAGCTTCTTGCCATTCACTTCTTTTAAAAGGCTTTCACATCTGACAGTCATGCCCACCGGTGTTGCTGCAATGTGTTTGATATCAACGGCTACACCAACTGTGCCTTCACCCTCTGCAAGATATGGCTGAACGCTTTCTGCACATGTGCCTTCCATCAATGCAATCATGCTTGGTGTCGCATAAACCGGAAGTAAACCACTGCCTACCTTGCTTGCTGTCACTTCATCTGTTACAACAATGCTTTTCTCATTCTTAATTCCTGCTTCCATTTGTAAAGCCTCCTTATGATATTGTCTGCAGATCAGATTATTCGTAATCGTCCTCTTCACTGCTCATATCTTCTTTGGATTCTGATTCATCAGCATCTTCGTCATCTTCCGCATCCTCATCAGAATCTTCCTTCTCATCTTCAAAGATATCTTCATCATCTACATCAAGAGCAATGTCATAAACATCATTGCCGATTGAAGGCTTATCGTCTTCGTCATCCGCATCTTCACCGCTTGAAAGGATCTTCACATCACCATTCATCAGTTCTTCAACTGCGACTGATAAAGGTTTCTTGTTCTTGTAATCAGGGACAGCAGATTCTGCACCTGCAATAATCTGTCTTGCACGCTTAGCTGCTGCAATAACGATTGAATATCTGCTGCTGACGATTGGCTGTTCGCCTTCTTTTACTTCACTGTTCACAGCATTCATTAATTCCGTATAAGATGGATGTAACATGTATCATTCTCCTTTTCTATATGCCTGCAGGTCTTTCTGCAGTTCCTGAATCTTCGCGCCATTAAACTGAGTTCTCTGGTGTTCTGCATCAATCAGCCGGTGGATTGCTTCCACACAGTTCTCCACTTCATCATTGATCACAACATAATCATACTGATTGATCTTCTCTGCCTCAACACCGGCTGTCGCCAGTCTTGATGCGATCACTTCTTCTGTCTCAGTCTGGCGGCCGCGAAGTCTTCTTTCAAGTTCTTCAATCGACGGTGGTGTCAGAAAAATCAAAATTGCTTCCGGCATTGCTTTCTTTACTGCAAACGCCCCCTGCTGCTCAATCTCTAGGATGACATCATATCCGGCAGCCAGATTCTCTTCCACATACTGACGGGGTGTGCCATAAGAATGTGCAACATACTGCGCATACTCCAGAAAAGCATCGTCTTCAATCATCTGTCGGAACTCTTCATCACTCTTGAAAAAATAATGTACACCGTGCTGCTCACCATTTCTCGGACTGCGTGTCGTTGCAGAAATGGACAGTTTATATTTCTCAGGGTACTTCTCAAGAAGTCTGTGGACAACAGTTCCTTTGCCTGCCCCTGAAAAACCAGAGATAATCGTCAAAATACCTCTCTTCTGATCACTCATCTTCCTCATCCTTTTCCGTATCTATTGTTTGTTCCTGTATCTCCCGGCCCTGGTACCGCCCGGCAATCGTCTCCGGCTGCAGTGCCGACAGCACAACATGATCATCTGTCATGATGATCACTGCCCGGGTCCTGCGTCCCTGCGTTGCATCAATCGCCCGGCCTTCATCCTTTGCGTTCTGCACGATCCGCTTACTGGGTGCAGAATCAGGACTGATAATGGCCACGATCTTGGATGCATTGACCATATTGCCAAAACCGATATTGATCAATCTGCTCATCGCATTCTCCCTGACTATTCAATATTCTGAATCTGTTCTCTAACCTTCTCAATATCAGTCTTCAGATCAATCGCCGTATTGGAAATCAGAAGATCATTGGCCTTGGATAAAATTGTATTGGCCTCCCTGTTCATCTCCTGAGCGATAAAATCAAGCTTACGTCCGACACTTCCGCCATTGATCAGGGTTGTCCTTGTAGCTTCAATATGACTCTTCAGGCGGACAATCTCCTCGTCCACACACAATTTATCTGCATAAATAGTTGTCTCCATGGCGATCCTGCCCTCATCCATATTCGTATCACCCAGCAATTCTCTGACTTTCTCTTCCAGACGTGCCCGGTAATCCGCAATGATCTGAGGTGAACGTTCTTCAATGTAGGCAACATATTCCAGCATACCGTCCAGTTTTGCTATCAGATCCTTCTTCAGCTGCTCGCCTTCTCTGCTTCTCGTCTCCACAAGCCCTTCACAGGCTTTGATAATAGCCTGTTCAAGGAAATGCCACAGCTCATCTTCATCTACAGCCTGCTCCTCAAGGGTAAGAACTTCCGGATAACGTGAAAGTGCAGAAGCCCGGACATCATTGTCAATTCCAAAATCTTCTGACATCTGACGAAGAGCATTCATATACTCCGCCGCCAGTTCTTTGTTGTATTTCAGACAGCTTCTGTTCTCAGTATAATCTTCATAAGTAATGAAAACATCTACCTTACCTCTCTGAATATACTTCTTCAACAGAGTACGGATCGCTGATTCAAAGAAGCCAAGCTTCTTCGGCATCTTGATGGTGATATCACAGTATCTGTGATTCACGGACTTCATCTCCACAATGACCTTTCTGTCTTTATCGGCAATCTCACATCGCCCAAAACCAGTCATACTCTTTAACATCTGGTTCACCTGCTCTCATGATATTGCATATGCCATCCTCTTTCTCCGTTGGTCCGGATGGATATATATGGACATATACACTTTATTATAAAACACAAAAAAATACAAGTCAACACAAAAAGCATACCCTCTCTGTACTTTCTGTAAAAGTTCCTTGCCCCGTTCTCTTTAAATATGATATGATATTATCTGAATTGAAAAGAAAGGAAGTACATCAACATGGCTTTAGATGGACTTGTTATATCAAATATCGCATACGAACTCTCGGAGACACTCACAGGAGGCCGTATTAATAAGATTTATCAGCCGGAACCAGACGCTCTGATTCTCGGCATTAAGAATAACCGTACCAATTACAAACTGCTGATTTCTGCCAGTGCCTCTCTGCCGCTGATTTATCTGACAGATGATACACCGGCCAATCCGGCTGTGGCACCGAATTTCTGCATGCTGCTGCGCAAGCACATCAACGGCGGCAAGATTCTTTCCATCACCCAGCCCGGACTGGAACGTATTCTGCATTTTCATATTGAACATCTCAATGAGATGGGGGATATCTGTGAAAAAGTACTTATTGTGGAACTGATGGGCAAACACAGCAATATCATTTTCTGTCAGCCTGATATGACAATCATTGACAGCATCAAGCATATTTCTGCCAATGTAAGTTCTGTCCGGGAAGTTCTCCCGGGAAGACCGTATTTTATCGCCGAAACACAGCACAAACTGAATCCTTTGGAAATCAATGAAGAAACTTTTATTGGTGAAGTGCTTTTGCAGCCTCTGCCGGTGGGCAAAGCGATTTACACAATGATCACCGGCATCAGTCCGCTCATTGCCGAGGAGCTCTGCTTCCGGGCTTCCATTGACTCCGGTGCCAGCACCAAAGCTTTATCCGAATTAGAGCAGCTACATCTCTACAGAACATTTGAGAAATTAAAAGAGGATATCATTGAGCATCGCTATCAGCCGAACATCGTTTCTGACGAAGGCACGCCGACTGAATTTTCTTCTACACAGCTGACCTGTTACGGTGAACTGCAGGAAGAAGACTTTGACAGTATTTCCGAAGTTCTCCGATATTATTATGCCGCCCGCAATGCGGCCACAAGAATCCGTCAGCGTTCCTCTGATCTCCGACGGATCGTGACAACAGCCCTTGAGAGATGCCGCAAGAAATATGCTCTCCAGGAGAAGCAATTAAAGGACACCGAGAAGAAAGATAAATACCGTATCTACGGCGAAATGTTAAACACCTACGGCTACAGTCTGGAACCCGGTGCCAAGAGTCTGAAATGCGTCAACTACTACACCAACGAAGAAATCCAGGTGCCTCTGGACCCGCAGTTAAGTGCCCATGAAAACTCTGTCAAATATTTTGACCGCTATGCCAAGTTAAAACGGACATGGGAAGCCCTCTCCGTCCAGATTCAGGAAACAAAAGATGAGCTGGAACATCTGGATTCCATCAGCACTGCCCTTGATATCGCCGTCTCAGAAGATGATTTGATCCAGCTCAAGGAAGAGCTGATCCAGTTCGGCTATATCAAACGCCATTATTCCGGCAAAAAGGGCAATAAAAAAGTCCGCATCAACAGCAAACCTTTCCACTATATATCCTCAGATGGTTTCCATATGTATGTGGGAAAGAATAACTTCCAGAACGAAGAACTGACCTTCAAATTCGCTACAGGCAACGACTGGTGGTTCCATGCCAAAGGCATCCCGGGCTCCCACGTCATTGTCAAGAGCGAAGGACAGGAGCTGCCGGACCGTACCTTCGAGGAAGCCGGCCGACTGGCTGCTTACTACTCTAAAGGCCGTGACGCTGAAAAAGTCGAAATCGACTACATCCAGAAAAAACAGGTCAAAAAAACACCCGGTGGGAAACCAGGCTTTGTCATCTACCATACGAACTATTCATTGCTGATCGACCCGGATATCCGAAACATTCAGCAGGTCAAATAAACTTTTATTTAAATATAAAAAGTCTGACTCGAAAACAAGCAACCCATTTCTTTATTCAAAAGCAAGTGCTTCCAGCATGGCCGGTACTTAGGCATTGTCTTTTAATGCCTTATGTACCGCTGCCAATGCTGGGCAACGCGAGTGTGCTTGCTTTGAATAAGGAAATGGGTTGCTATTTCGAGTCAGACTTTTACCTTTACTGGGCTATGGCATGGCCTTTCTGATAGATCACGTCTACGACTTCTGAAACATATTTCTCACATGTTGCATCGTCCGGTGCTTCTACCATGACACGGATAACCGGTTCTGTACCGCTCTCACGGACAAGGATACGGCCTTCGCTGCCGAGTTTTTCTGCAACAGCATCAACAGCAGCCATGACATCTTTGTCTTCTCTTGCTGTCTTCTTATCTCTGACGCGGACATTCTTCAGCAGCTGAGGATAGATCTTCACAGGTTCTGCCAACTTGCCAAGAGACTGCTTCTCTTCCAGCATAACTTCCATGACTTTAATAGCTGTCAGAATACCGTCACCGGTTGAAGCATATTTGCTGAAAATGATATGACCGGACTGCTCACCGCCGATACGGTGGCCGTTCTGCTGCATATTCTCATAAACGTATTTGTCACCCACATTGGTTTTCTCATAGTTGATACCTGCTTTGTCAAAAGCCTTATAAAGGCCGAAATTCGACATAATAGTTGTAACAACCGTGTTGTTTGTCAGCTTGCCGTGTTCTTTCATATAATGGCCGCAGATATAAAGAATCAGATCACCATCAATGACATTGCCATTCTCATCCACAGCAATACATCTGTCTGCATCTCCGTCGAAAGCAAAACCGACATCCAGCTGTTTCTCTTTGACAAAATCCTGAAGAACATGGATATGAGTGGAACCACAGTCTGTATTGATATTGAATCCATCCGGATGATTATTGATCACATAGGTCTTAGCACCCAATGCATCAAAAACACTCTTGGCAATCATCCACGCACTGCCGTTTGAACAGTCAAGGCCTACGCGCATGCCTCTATAGGAACGCGTTGCCAGTGTGATGAGATAACCGATATAACGATTTCTTCCTGCTGCATAATCGACTGTGCAGCCAATCTTCTCACCATAAGCCAGCGGTACTTCACCGAATTCACCATCAAGATATGCTTCAATCTCTGCAATGACATCTTCTGTCATCTTCTCACCACGGTCATTGATGAGCTTGATACCATTGTCATAATATGGATTATGGCTGGCCGAGATCATAATACCGCAGTCAAAATCTTCTTCAGTACGAACCACATAAGCCACACTCGGTGTTGTGGTTACGTGAAGCAGATAAACATCTGCACCTGATGCAGTCAGCCCTGCAACCAACGCATATTCAAACATATAACTGCTTCTTCTTGTATCCTTGCCGATGACAACTTTACAGGATTTATCCTTTGCCGCACCGTAATACCAACCGATAAAACGACCTACTTTGAAAGCATGTTCAACGGTCAACTGTTTATTGGCTTCACCTCTGAAACCATCTGTGCCAAAATATTTACCCATTATGAATTTC
>Ga0129310_1003322_pt1 | contig 10563 bp, 8 predicted proteins | sample Go1ome_2_FD_94433 | JGI IMG/M metagenome (GOLD analysis project Ga0129310, IMG submission 94433) | Western lowland gorrila individual fecal microbial communities from Wisconsin, USA - Go1022A metagenome | ecosystem: Host-associated > Mammals > Digestive system > Large intestine > Fecal | place...
AAAAAATCCAACGATTTCTAACGTGAAATCGTTGGATTTATGGTCCGAGTGGCGAGAATCGAACTCACGGCCTCTTGAACCCCATTCAAGCGCGCTACCAAAACTGCGCTACACCCGGATATCTGTAAGCGGTTATCGCTCACAGCTCAATCATTATACTTGATTCAGGGTGTTTTGTCAAGCTTTTTCGGCCAGATTTTTTCAAAAATCCGGTTCATTTTCCTGCAGCGGCTGATCTTTTGCGGGGAACGCTTCAAATTCAACGGTGGCAAGTGCAATTGCAAACACGCTTTCTGCACCTGCCGCCAGCAGGGCCTGCGCACAGGCCGCAGCCGTAGCACCGGTGGTGATCACATCGTCCACCAGCAGCACCTTCCGGCCTTCGATCCTGTCCGGATCTGTCACGCGGAACGCACCCGCCACATTGGCCATGCGCTGCTCAAACGGCAGGCCCGCCTGATGCTGCTTTGCACGGGCGCGGCCCAGGGCCTCCGGGTACAGTGGAACACCCAATGCCCGTGTCAGCGGCAAAGCCATGAGCTGCGGCACATTGTAGCCGCGGGCTGTACCGGATGCCGGCACAGGAACGATGCAGTCATATCCAAGGGACATGCCCTCCACCAGTTCCGGCAGCAGCTCTGCACCCGACATTCGCACCTCACTGCCAAAGGCCAGCTTTGCCAGCCAGACGCCCATTTCCACTGCTGCCCACGGTGCGGCATGATATTTGGTGTGCAAAACGCCCCGCCGTACACAGCCCTCATACCGGAAGGGCGCCGCCGCACCGGTCAGCCTGCCCAGATAATGCTGTGAAGCATCCAGCCGCATGCCCGGCTTCCTGCGCAGTTCTTCCAGTTCTGCGGCGCAGTCCGGGCATGTGGGCACACTGCCCAGCACCTGATCGCAAAACGGGCAGCGGCGTGGATACACCAGCTGTCTTGCCCCACGCAGCAGGCGGCGCGGAACGCTGTAGTAATCCATCAGTCCTTCTTGACAGCTACGATGACACGCACACGCTTGCCCGCAGCACAGCCAAAGTTATCGTACCAGCCGGTAAGATGGTAGTCGTCCGAGTTCACTTCGGTCAACTTGGTCGCGTAATACTGGCCCTTATACCACAGGTAGACCTGTGCATCGTCCGCCATCTCAAACCGTTTTCCGTTGCTCATGACCGATGCTGCGCCCACCTGATCGATCTTCATGGGCATCAGCTGGACCATCGTCTTTACGCTGCCGGTGGTCTCCTTGCGGGCTGCAACACCGCCTACCAGCACCGGATATTTGACGTTGGTGGTGAACGCCACCTGCGAACCATTGACATAGCACACATAGGTAGCGCCGCCGCCAATGTAGCGGAAGATCGATGCATAGGGCTCCCCTACAAGGGTGCCCACCTGCCGCAGGCCAAGACTGAGCAGGCTGTCCGTGTTGGCCGTGATCTTCTGCCAGACGGTGGAGAGGATGTCGCCGTTGATCACGCCCCACAGCACCTCGCTGGTGGTGGGCACCAGAACATCCTTCAGGTCATCTACGATCTTATCCTGCGTATCCGTGCTGGCGTTGGAACCAGTCGAAAGGATGGTGGCCAGCGTTTTCAGCTCGGAGGAATTGACCGAAACATTTTTGATATCGTCCAGCACGCCATAGGTCCACAGGTCGCCGGTGACATCGTTCAGGATCAGGCGGTCGATTTCGCCCTTCTCATTCAGCGTATAGTAGCGGACATTCAGAAGATTCAGGTCTGTCCCCGCTAGGCGGCTGGGACGAATCGTCCCAGCCACACCCTCCGAAGTCGTATCCAGAATCTGCACATCGTCTGCCAGAGTGTACTTGCCCAGCGTTGCCGCATCCGCACTGACCTTGCCGGTAACGACCTTGTTCTCGATGCCGCTCACGGACTCGCCTTCCGGCGTTACGCGGATCTCCACCAGCCAGCCCTTGGGATAGTTCAGGCTTTTGTCCACATTCACAGTGCGCTGAACGCCATCGGTGCACATGACCGACACGCGCTGCAGCACATCCGCGCCGTTGTCTTCCACAAGGCTGCGGGCTGCGCCCTGTACCACGCCGTAGAACACCTCATCGGCTTCTGCACCGGTGATCACGTCTGCCGCTTCGTTGTTCATGCCCAGCAGCAGGGTGACCACTTCGCCCACACCGCCGCCGTTCAGGCTGGATACCTTGGAGGCAACTGCCGTGCTGCCCAGCTGATAGCTGACGCCTGCCACAGTAACGGCCGTGGGTGCGCTGGCACTGGGCGAAACGGCTGTGATGCGGCCTGCTGCTTTGCGGGTGTAGATCCATACAGTCTGCAGACTTTCGCTGTAATAATACACATCGTAACGGTTCAGCTCTGCAGAAGCCGAGACCTTATCGTTGCGGTAAACACTGACCGGTGCAAACGGCAGCTGGGTGCCTTCCGCTGCCACAAAGGGTCCCTTCAGGCTCTTGAGCATCACGGTAGAGGTGTCCACCTGACCGTTCGCCACCGTAAAGCCCAGACTGGTGCCATAGGCGCCGCCGGAGGCCGTGTTTGCCGTGAGGGTGTTATACAGCAGCAGAGCGCAGTCCTCGTAGTTCATGGTCTCGCCCTGATTGCGGTTCAGCTGGTTGCGCAGGCCCAATTCCTGTGCTTTGGTCAGCTGTGCCATCGGGAACACGCCATTCAGTTCGGTCATTTTATAGCCCAGCAGCTTGAGCGCTGCCGTGCAGGCCTCTTCCAGCGTAACTGCGTTGTCCGGACGGAAGGAGCCGTCGGTGTAGCCGTTCATCCAGCCCTGCTGCACCGCAATGCGCACATAAGGTGCCCACTGGGAGGTGCCGGGCACATCCTTATACAGGGTGCCGATGTTGCCCTGCTGGGCTGCGCTTTCGCGGTAGGCCGAAAAGGAGACCAGCATCTTGGCAAATGCACCGCGGGTGACGGCAGCATCCAGACTGCCGGTCTGGCTGGTATCCATAGCGCCCAGCGTGATGGCCGTCTGGATGGCCGAGTTGTTCAGGCTGGCCGCCGATGCCGGCAGCACCAGCATGGACACAGCCATGCATGCTGCAAGCAGACATGCGAGAAGACGTTTTTTCATAGGTGTATTCCCCTTCCTTGATGTTTGGCTGCCGCTCTGAAGCAGCCGCCGTAAGCAGTCCGGCGCAAAGCCGACTGAGAGGAGCTTAAAAGCAGCTTTTCGCAAGCAGGGCGCATCGGGTCGATGCGGCGGTATGCCATGCGGACGAAAACGGCTTTTTAATCATAGCGCAGAGCCTCGATGGGATTGAGGCGGGCCGCACGCTTTGCCGGCAGATAGCCGAACAGCACGCCGATGCCCACCGAAATGCCGAAGGCCACCGCGACGGAGTTGAAGGACGGACTGACCGTGACCGTGGTGCCGCTGGTGAACATGGGCAGCAGCCGGTTCGCCACCATGGATACGATGTAGCCCAGTGCAATGCCCAGTACGCCGCCCAGCGCCGAGGTGGTGGCTGCTTCCACCACGAACTGCGACAGAATGGTGCGCTCCTTGGCGCCCAGTGCCTTGCGGATGCCGATCTCGCGGGTGCGCTCAGTCACCGACACCAGCATGATGTTCATGATGCCGATGCCGCCCACCAGCAGCGAAATGCTGGCGATGCCGGTCAGGATCACGATGACCATGTTGATCATCTTGTTCATTTCCTCCAGCCACTCGCTGGCGCTGTAGACGTAGTAGCCGTTATCCGAGCCAAGCTGATGCTGCAGTTCGCTTTCCACCGCAGACTTTGCTTCGTTGGCGCGGCTCTCATCCTCCATGACCGCGGCATAGTTGCTCACCATACTCTGGCTGGACAGGCGCATGGCCGTGGTATAGGGCAGATAAACGCAGTCGTCATCGCTGCCCTGCTGCATGTCCGGGTCGCTCACCTTTGCCGCCAGCACACCCACGATGCGAAACTTGTTGGCTCCGATCTTGAGCGTCTGGCCCAAGCCGTTGCCGCCAAAAGCCACACGGTTCAGATAATCGCCGATGACGCACACCTGCTTGTTGCCCTTGATGTCCATGTACTGCAGACCGCGTCCCTGCGCGATCTGGTAATTCTTCATGGTGGAATAGTTCTCGTCCACGCCGCTAATGGTGGACCAGCGGTAGCTGTTGGTGCCGATCTTCAGCGTGCCGCTGCCGCTGAAATCGATCTGCGGCGAGATGGACTGGATCAGCTCCGGGTACTTCGTGGGCAGCTTGTACATTTCCTCCACCGGAACGGTACGGGAGCCGTTGCCCCACACCTGCACCGAAAGGGTGTTGGTGCCCAGTGCCGAAAAGCTGTCGCGCATACTCTTGGTCATGCCGTTGCCCAGACCCACGATGACGATGACTGCCATGACACCGATGATGATGCCCAGCATGGTAAGAAAGGTGCGCAGCTTATTGCTCCACACGTTCTGGATAGCCTGACGGAAGGTCTCAATGATCATGCTTTTTCCTCCTCATCCGGCAGCAGTGTGGGCTGCACGATGGCCTCCGGCGCATGGGAATCGCCATCGTAGACCACCCGCCCGTCTTCCAGACGGATGATGCGGTCTGCCTGCACCGCAATGGAATTGTCATGGGTGATGAGCACCACGGTGTGGCCCTCATCGTGCATCTGCTGCAGCATCCCCAGCACTTCGCGGCCGGTGTGGCTGTCCAGTGCGCCGGTAGGCTCATCGGCCAGAATGACTGCCGGGTTCCGCACCAGCGCCCGGGCAATGGAAACACGCTGCTGCTGGCCGCCGGAAAGCTGGTTGGGGCGGTTCCTGAGCTTATCACCCAGGCCCACCTGCTCCAGCACCTCTTTGGCCCGTGCGTGGCGCTCGGTGCGGCCGATGCCCGCATACACCAGCGGCACCTCTACGTTCTCCATCAGGTTGAGCCTTGGCAAAAGATTATACTGCTGGAAGATAAAGCCCAGCATTTCGTTGCGGATCGCAGCCAGCTCGTTGCGGCTCATCTTGCCCACGTCCCTGCCGTTGAGCCGGTAAGTGCCATGGGTCGGCACGTCCAGACAGCCGATGATGTTCATACAGGTGGACTTGCCGGAACCGGACTGGCCGACGATGGCTACGAACTCGCCTTTTTCGATTTTCATGGTGATGTGGTCTGCTGCTTTTACCGTGGTATCGCCCATCTGGTAATACTTGCACACCTCATCAAACTCGATCAGAGCGCTCATCGCTTCCTCCTGCGTTAAAAGATCATGGCACTGCTGCCATCATCGTAATAGTCATCGGTGCTCACAGAGCTGGGGTCATAGGCCACGGTGTCGTTGCCGGTGACGCCGCTGATGATCTGGGTATAGTCGTCGTCACTCACGCCGATCTTGACCGGAACGTACACATAGCCTTCCGGTGCAGTCATATCGGGGTCTGCATTGGCGGCGCTGGGCGAATCCTTGGTCACCAGCACATAGCCGCCGCGCACGATGGCCGCATTGGGCACTGCCAAAGCGTTTTTGGCCTCCGCGATCACGATCTCCGCGTTGGCATTCATGCCGGGGCGCAGGCCCTCGGTCTCGTCGATGCGCACCGTGACCGGGTAGGTGGTGGTGCCGCCGTTGGAAGAGCCCTTCATGGAAACGCGGGTCACGGTGCCGGTGTAGGTCTTATCCGGCACTGCATCTGCCGTCACCTGCACGCTCTGACCCACCGAAACATCGCTGACCTGCAGCTCATCCACATTGATGACCATGACCAGATAGCTCAGGTCGTAGATGGTGCACAGGTCTGCACCGGCGGTCAGCGCATCACCGGCCTTGGCATTCTTCTCAATGATGGTGCCGCTGATGGGCGAGGTGACGGTGTAGTTGTTCATGGCCTCCTGCAGGTTATCCATGTTCAGCTCTGCGCTGCGCAGGGTCTCCGCAGCGGACTGGATCGCTTCGGTCAGGTCCTCACCGCTGATCTGCAGCACGATGTCGTCCTTGTTCACGGCACCGCCCTCCTGCACATTGATGCCAGTGACCGTACCGGCTGCAAGGGTGGTCAGGGTACGTTCCGCCTGATATTCAAAGCACTTGGCTGCAATGCAGCTGACACCGTTGATGGTGGCCGTTGCCGCCTGAGCTGTGGTCAGGCCGCCTGCATTGCGCACAGTGACAGTCACGGTGCGGGTGAGCAGGTTGCCGGTGCTCAGCGCATCCGTGCCGGTCACAGCGGTCACGGTGCCGGTCAGGGTCTCAAAGGTGCCGTCCAGCGTCACCTCAGCGCTCTGACCCACCGAGAAGGTTGCGGCGTCTGCCGCGGGGAACTCCAGCTGCAGCACCATCTTGGAGCTGTCGCGGATGACAGCCACTTCCTGGCCGCTGGTCACTTCGTCACCCTTGGCCACCTTCAATGTAGCCACAACGCCTGCCACCTCGGCACGCACATACTGGCGGTCCACGGTCTTATCGTAGCTGCGCTGTGCCTGCTGCAGGGTGATGGAGGCCTGCTCGGCCTTGGTGGTGGCATCGGAGGCATCCACCGTGTACAGCACGGTGCCTTCCTCCACAATGTCGCCTTCCTCAATGGTGCTGGTGAGCACCTTGCCTGCCACCAGCGATTTGACATTGTATGTATTGGCCGGGTTCAGCGTACCGGTGCCGCTGAGGGAGTTGGACAGATCCCGCTTTTCCGGCGTGGTCTGCACATAGCTCACATCCACATTGGCGTCCTGTGCCCTGTCCGGACGCAGGATGAACCATCCGCCCAGCACGGCCACACACACCACCGGCACCATCCACTTCCAGTTTTTGCGAAAAAATGCAGCCACTTTGTCTTTTCCTGCGGGTCTTGCCTCACCGGCAGCCGCCTGCTGTGCCGCAGCATCCTGCTTCTTTTTAAAGATCATGCTTGCTGTTTCCTCCTGTATCTTTCAGAGCACCTCTGCCTTATGCAGGGGTGCCCTGTAATTTCTGTCCGTTCTATCTTTTCCGCCTTCTGTACTGTACAAAAGGGTGACATTGTTAGTTTATCGCATTTTCACCCAATACACAAGCGTCTAAATTTTGTTTTGATGGTTCCGCGCCAAACTTTTATGGAACTTTCACACCCTTTTTCCTCCTGCATCCTGTGCAAAGCAAAAGAGGCAGCGCCCCGGTCTCCCGAAGCACTGCCCCTTTTTGAGCATGATCTTTATTCTGCGGTGTCCTCTACGACCACATACACCCCGGCAGGGATGCAGGCAGCCCATGCGCCATCCTTGTCCAGCCAGCCGAATTGCTCACACACATGGTCCGGGCACTGACTGTCCAAAAATGCGACTGCACCGTCTTTCACCTGCAAATGCACGACATAATCGCCCACATCATACAGGTAATCGTGATCCGTATCCAGCGGCAGGGTCTCGGTGATGCCATCGCCGAAATCGACGACTGCCTGCAGACCACCGCCTTTGCCGCTGTGGGCTGCGCGCACGCCGAAATACAGCGCTGCCGCCAGCACAAGGACCACCAGTGCAAAGATCAGATTCTTCATCCACGGCTTCCGTTTTCTGGAATCGGAAGCGGTTTCAGCCGTTTTGCGGTTGCTCATGCAGCGTAATCGCTGGCAGCCTTACCTGCAATGCGGCCAAACACAGTGAAGTCTGCAACAGCGTTGCCGCCCAGACGATTTGCGCCGTGAACGCCGCCAGTCACCTCACCTGCTGCGAACAGGCCGGGGATAACGGTACCGTCAGCCTTCAGCACCTCAGTGTTGGTGTTGATGGTCAGGCCGCCCATGGTGTGGTGCACGCCAGCGGTGACCTTGATGGCGTAGTACGGAGCGGTATCCAGCTTGTTTGCAAAGCTGGTGCGGCCAAAGTCGGGGTCGTTCTTGGCCTCAACATAGCCGTTCCAAGTCTTCATGGTCTCGGCAAACGCAGCCTCATCAACGCCCATTGCCTTGCCCAGCTCCTCGTAGGTCTCGCCGGTCACGGTATAGCCCTTCTTGATGTAGCCCTGAATGACGCTGGAAGCATCTGCCATGGCCTGATCGACCACCAGCCAGCTGTAGCTGCCGGTCTGAGCGATCTCAGCAGCAGAGACCACGTCACGGGTGCCCACTTCGTCGATGAAGCGCTTGCCCTCGGCGTTGATCAGCACAGCGCCGTCACCGCGCAGACCCTCGGTGATCAGAGCAGCGGTGTTGGCCTCAACGGTGGGGTGGATCTGGATCTGGTCCATATCCACAGTGCCGGCACCGATGGCGGTGGCCATCTCAATGCCCTGGCCCTGAGCGCCGGCAGCATTGGTGGTCATGAAGCCCTTCAGCTCGGGCTTGTACTCGGTGACCATGTCCAGATTTGCGCCGAAGCCGCCGGTGGTCAGCACCACAGCCTTGGCGTTCACAGTGACGGTCTCGCCGGTAGAACCGGTGGCCTTGATGCCCGCAGCTGCGCCGTTGGCATCGGTCAGGATCTCGTTGGCGGTGGTGTTCAGCAGGATCTGAACGCCAGCCTTCTCACAGTTTTCCTCCAGCAGGGGGATCATGTAGGAACCGACGGAAACGGTCTTACCCTCTGCGTCCACAGGGCGATGGATGCGCTTGACGGATGCGCCGCCAAAGCTGGAAACGCTGTGCAGGGTGATGCCGTGCTCGTCCAGCCAGTCGATGGCGTCAGCGCTGTTAGCGCACAGAGTCTCCACCAGAGCAGGGTCGTTGATGCCCTTGCCGCCGATCATGGTGTCCAGCTCCATCAGCTCAACAGAGTCGAAGTAGCCGGTGGGGTTCTTCTGGTACTCTGCCCACTGCTCAGAGACGGTCTTTGCCAGAGCGGTGATGGTCTCGTTGTCAGCGTACTTTTCAGCAGCGGTCTTCAGGGTCTTTTCGACACCGGCAGACTCGCCGAACTCGTTCTCATCCTGATACACGGTCTTGCCGGCGTTCATGCCGCCGGTAGCGCGCACAGAGTTGCCGCCCACCATGGGCTGGCTCTCCACGATCACAACGCTCTTGCCCTCGGCAGCAGCGGTGATGGCAGCGGTCATGCCTGCGCCGCCTGCACCCACGATGACAACGTCAGCGTCAACGGTGGAATCCTCAGCCTTGGTCTCGTCGGCCTTGACCTCGATCTTATAGTCGTCAGCGTTCAGGCCGGCGGCAGTCAGAGCAGCGGCTGCTGCCTCCTTGATGGCGTTGGAGGTGATGGTCGCGGTGGACACACCGTCCACGGCGATGCTGCCGGTCTCAGCGATCTGAGCGGGCAGCTGCTCCAGTGCCAGCGTACCGATGCCGGGGGTCTCATCCTTGCCCTCAGCGGTGCAGCCGGTGATCTTGCCGTCTTCCAGCGTCAGGGTAACGGTAACGTCGCCGCCCATGCCCTTGGCCGTGCCGGTGAAATCGCCGGACACGCCGCCTGCGGTGGAAGCGGACTTGCTTCCGCAGCCGTAGCCCAGCAGGCTGACGCCCACAACAGCCGCCATGGCCAGCGCAGCCACGCTCTTGCGGATCTGATTCTTTTTCATTGTTTCTTCCTTCTCATATTCGGGTTGCTTGTGTTCGGACATCTATCAGCAAAAAAGGGGAAACTGCTCATTCGGAAAGCAGTTTCCCCTCGCTGAAACTTAGGAAAAACTTAGGCGTTAGCCTGAGCTGCAGCAACAGCGCATGCAACGGTAGCACCAACCATCGGGTTGTTGCCCATGCCGATCAGGCCCATCATCTCAACGTGTGCAGGCACAGAAGAAGAACCTGCAAACTGAGCATCGCCGTGCACACGACCCAGAGAGTCGGTCAGGCCGTAGCTTGCGGGGCCTGCAGCCACGTTATCGGGATGCAGGGTACGGCCCGTGCCGCCGCCGGAAGCGACAGAGAAGTACTTCTTGCCGTTCTCGATGGCCCACTTCTTGTAGGTGCCGGCAACCAGATGCTGGAAGCGGACGGGGTTGGTGGAGTTGCCGGTGATGGAGCACTGAACGTCCTCCTTCTTCATGATGGCAACGCCTTCCATAACGTCGTTTGCACCGTAGCACTTGACGGCAGCACGCTCGCCCTCGGAGAAGGGGATCTCCTTGACGACGGTCAGGGTCTGAGTGGGGATATCGTACTCAGTCTGAACATAGGTGAAGCCGTTGATACGGGAAATGATGTATGCTGCATCCTTGCCCAGACCGTTCAGGATGACGCGCAGGGGGGTCTTGCGGACCTTGTTTGCGGTGCGGGCGATGCCGATGGCACCCTCAGCAGCGGCAAAGGACTCGTGGCCTGCCAGGAAAGCGAAGCAGGTGGTGTCCTCGCTCAGCAGACGAGCGCCCAGATTGCCGTGGCCCAGACCGACCTGACGCTGCTCAGCGACAGAGCCGGGGATGGTGAAAGCTTCCAGACCTTCGCCGATGGCAGCAGCGCACTCGGCAGCATCGGTCAGGCCGCGCTTGACGGCGATGGCGGTGCCCAGGGTGTATGCCCAGACAGCGTTATCAAAGCAGATGGGCTGAACGCCGCGCACGATCTTGTCGCAGTCGATGCCCTTAGCGAGGAGCATCTCGTTGCAAGCGTCCAGAGACTCCAGGCCGTTAGCCTTCAGGCATGCCTCGATTTTCGGCATGCGGCGATCCATAGATTCAAAAGTTGCCATGAGTTGTTCCTCCTCTCTT